>ENA-ORNF01002798-ORNF01002798.1-human-gut-metagenome-genome-assembly--contig:-NODE-2798-length-12452-cov-3.422199_pt1 | contig 12452 bp, 5 predicted proteins | sample MGYA00242110_ERZ509012 | MGnify/ENA primary metagenome ERZ509012 (study PRJEB26280, sample SAMEA2338714) | human gut metagenome | biome: human gut; feature: human-associated habitat; material: faeces... | reverse complement strand
CTGATTCTGCTGGCCGGCTCCGCAATGAATTTTCTGACCGGCCTGCTGGTGCTGGCGATTCTCTACTCCACGGTCGCGGGCTTTTCAACTGCGAAGATCACCGGCTTCTTCGACGGCTGGCCACGCAAGTCTCATCGAGAACGGTTCTTCACCGGCAAGAGCTTCGAGACTTGCCGGCGGCAACAACTCCCACGAGCGGGCCGGCACAGAGGCATAGGGCGTAGCGCCGTCGTCGGTAAGCGCACGCACTTTCACCGTATATCCGGTAGCAGGGACAAGTCCCGATACAAGATAGGAAGTATCTGCGACCGACGCATCTTCTACCGATTCTCCTCCATCGGAATTCACAACGACGATGTTATAGCGTTCGACCCCTACGGGATTCCACGACACCTTGAATTCGGTCTTGCCGGTTATCTCATAGGTTATATCTTTCGGGGTCGGGACGCAACGGGGTATGACCGAAATCTCTTCGGAGGAGAAACCTTTATAATCGGCCCGGAGTCTTACTTCATAACTCCGGGTAGGGTCGAGACCGGCATCGATCGACGCAGAAGTGCCGGTTATATTCCCGGTCTCTGAAACCAAAGAACCGTCGGACGAATAGATGCGCACGCTATACGTAACGACATCGTCTACGGCATTCCACGCCACAGAAATGGGGGTAGCCTCGAAAACCGTACCCACCGCCAAGTCCTGAGGGGTCGGGATATAATCGGACGTACTCACGATTCCCGATGCATATCCCGAACTGACACCTTCTGAGAAATTACTGCAAATACGTACCGAATAAACGGCATCGGGTGTCAAGCCCGTCATCATATAACTCGGTGTCGAAACCGTTTCCTCGGCCTCCACCACATTGAGTGCATTACGCATCTGTATGGTATAGCTCTCTGCACCCGAAACAGTGTCCCATGTAACCGGAAGTTTATGGAATGTCGCTTCCCCGGCCGCAATATTTCCCGGAGCGCAAAGTCCGATAACGGATTGTTTAAAGGATACTACACCGTCGGAAATCGTAATCGTCCCATCATGACGAGCAAGAGACGAAGGCGAATAGGTAACCGTTACCGTAGCCGAAGAAGCGGCTTGCTCTGCCGTCGTTGCACTTATCGAAGTCGTAAAGGCGGCATTGTCCGATGTAGCGGTAAGGACATTGGCTGCATTGGAATAGGTAAGGATAAAACTCTGCGTCTTCACGTCATCGGCACCGGCACCGTAGGTAAAATTATCGAGATTGATGCTTTGGGCCTCGATATACCGAGCTCGCGTAACTTTTACGTTACGGAAGTTTTTATACCCGATAGCCCCTGTCTCGGTGTACATTTTAACCTTCGTCGCCCGACGGTCGAGCGTATAGGTCAATGTCTGCCAATCGGTTGTAAGCATATTCAAGGTCGCCACACGCACCCACGAACCATCGACGTATTGGTCGAGGTAACAGTTTCCAGAGTCACCGAAGCCCAGCAGTTTCGTATATTTTCCTTCAAACGTCAATACGCCGGCCTCCCCGCTGATATCATACTCGACAGAAGAGATCGTAGAAAATTGCCGCTCAGCAGCATAATCGAGTACATAGCTCTCGGCATGTAAAGGAATCAATGCACATATCAGAAAACACGCAAGCGCATACAATTTTTTCATAATAATCATCAATTAATATTTACGAAAGAGTTCTAAAAAATTTACTATTCCCCTCTTCCTTTTGTATATTTTTATTACATACAAATGTACTTTATTTAAAAACCGCCCTTTGTGTATTTTGTTTTTATTAACAAATTATACATCTATTATACAATAGAACACTTTTTTATAGACCCGCAATATAACACAAAATAAATTTATTATTTTCAACCAATTAATAGACAAACTATCAAAAATAAAAAGACTAATCGCATACAATAAAACAAATAATATCATAGTTAATAAATACAAATACAATTAAATATACAATACAAAAACTTTTGTTATATCCTTAGGTTTTTATGGTTTTATACATAGGATATACATCTTTGGAATCGATCGGAAACCTACGCTTTCGGAAAAATTTCTCCGACACAAATACTATTATCTCCCACAACATTACCGGCCATTAAGGGTGAAGACAGCAACCCATTTGTCATTCCGAGCACATACGAGGAATCTCCGGCTATTTGTTTGAGATTCTTCACTTCGCTTACGCTCCGTTCAGAATGACATCATACCGCAAGGGCTGTAACATTTGGGGCGAGATTCTTCGGTACTCCGCATCTCAGAATGACAAGCAAATGTCATTCCGAGCACATGCGAGGAATCTCTCTTCGTTCTTGGATAGAGATTCTTCCTCCCTGCGGTCGTCAGAATGACGGCGTTTCCGTGGGCGACTTCCCTTTGTCATTCCATGCGAGGCCGACAGCCTCTTGTCATTCCGAACCGAGACCTATGGCCGAGTGTGAGGAATCTCCTCCTTCTTACTCGAAACGGTGGAGATCATACTCTCGCTTGGCGGGAGATGCTTCGCTATCGCTCAGCATGACAAGCAAATGTCATTCCATGCGAGGACGGTAGACCGACGAGAAATCCCGGGAAACAAAAACTCCCACCGTCATACGGCAGGAGTTTTAAAGGAAACCGACGGAAAGGAGCATAACCTTCACTTTTTCCCGGCGGTAGCCATTTCTTCCATAATATCATCGGGAGGTTCGGGCAAATCGGGCAAGGAGGCTCGCCGCGAAGACCGAACGTCGCCCAACTCCCCACCACGAATATAATTCCGATATTCGAGAGGAGTAAAACCGGTCTTTTTCTTAAAGAGCGAGAAAAAATGTTCGGCCGATTTATAGTTGAGCATATAGGAAATTTCTTTGACCGAATGGGATGTGCGCATGAGCAACTCCTCAGCTTTTTTTATTTTCAGTTCTTGAAAATACTTGGCCGGAGCATAACCGGTATAGTCCTTGAATACCTTACGAAACCAACTGTATGAGAGATTGAGTTTCTCGGCCAACTCCTCTACATCGACATTTTTGTAAAGGTTTTCTATCATGATGATCTTCGACCGCTCTATCTTCTGGCTGATACTGTCTTCTTCAAAGATACGATTGCTCGATATATAGCAGATAAGCCCAAGTATATGCATGACGATACCCGACAAACATTGCTGGGCGGCATTTTTTCCACTGTTGGCAACTTCGATGGCCGACTGGAAGAGCTTTACCAGCTCGGCATTGAAACCGATTTTGAGCACGGGATTATCGGGCGTAATGCCGGCCTGACGAAACCACAACTCAGCCACAGGCCCGTTGAAGCCGATGTAATATTCGTTCCACCCGATTTTCTCCGAAGGGGAATAGGTATGCCACTGTCCGGGAAACAGGAAAAGTATCTGTCCTTTAGATATGTCGACAGACGGAGTAGTATCGCTGGCGAAAGTTCCCCGTCCTTTAGTAATGTATACCAACTGATATTCATGCAGCACACGTCCTTTCTGGGCCGTGAAATAATAAGCGTCCGGGTGGTTGCGTGGTGGATAAACGCTCCCGGCCCTGATGGCCTGGAATCCGACGGTAGTCACCGACAAGCCGAAACGCTTGTCACGTTCATTGACAATTAGGTATTTAAAATCAGCGCCTTGGTCGTTGTAATGCATGTTTCTCTGTTTTAAAATTAGGTCACACTTATCGGCAAATATACAATTTTTTATCTTAACTGCCTCTAACCTTTTTGTCCTAAGTGTTTCTGGAGGTATAATTTTAGTTTCTTATGTATGCGGATGAGGGAAATTTAGAACAAATCTTATGGAATATTTGCTTAAAATGCTTTTTTTTGCGAATATTGCATCAAATCTTAAAGTTGAATCTATGCACTTTGCACACCGTAACTGTGAATATATTCTTGGAGTAATATATCTTTTGTGTTTTCCCGTTTGGCTTTGGGCTGATAACAAGGTCAATACCTATCATTTTAAATCTATTTCCACTTCGGTGAATTTTCCGACTAATGAAGTCCGGAAATTATTTCAGGATAGCCAGGGGTATATATGGATATCGACTTACAATGGCCTTTTGCGCTATGATGGGTATTCTATTGTGGTGTATAAACCCGATGGAGTGAATCATGGACGTTCCATTGATAGTTTTGTGAATATGGTGGCCGAAGACAAGGAGAATAATTTGTGGATAGGTACGCACAATGGATTATATGTATTGCATAAGGAAACGGATGAGATAGAAAAAATAATCAGTCCTTTGTTACAGGTAAGCAATGTGGAAAGTATTCTTTATGCAAGCAACGGGGACTTATGGGTGGGAAGCAACAAAGGATTGTTTCGCAGGAAAGCCGGAGGACGTACTTTCGATTGTGAAAAGAACATGGACATAAAGTCCGTTATCGAAGACAGGGAAGGACAAATATGGATTGGTACTTGGGAACAGGGGTTGCTGCGTTATAATCCTCAAGAGGAATTGTATTATACTTACGAGGGGATTAACCCTGGTAATTCGGCGCATGTCATATTTCAGGATGAAGCCGGGAATATTTGGATCGGTACCTGGCGGTATGGATTGGTGAAACTCATTAATCCGTATGATCCGGAACATTTCTCATTTAAAACATTCCGGAACATCAAGGGAAATTCTCATTCTCTGTTGGATAATATTATCTACGCCATTGCTCAGGATAAAAATTCCGGAAAGCTCTGGATCGGTTCACGCAGTGGAGTCAGTATTTTGGAAGATGAATCGGGGGACGGGAATTTTACCAATATTGTTCCGGGTAACCTTCAAGGAGATTTACCTTTTAATGAAGTGAATTCTCTGTTGTGCAGTAAAGACGGGCTGATGTGGCTGGGTATGTTGGGGGGAGGTGTTTGTACTGTAAATACAAATAAGTTCCGGTTTAATTATGATTCTTTGGAGGCTTTGCGTGAGCATTGCCCTACCAGCTCTGTCCGCAGTGTCTATCAGGAGGATAATGGGAATCTGTGGATGGGAATCATGGGATTCGGTCTGGTTTTTTATGATATGGAACAGCATACCATTGTTCCTTACCGCTCTCATCCTGTATTGAAGAATATGGGATATACATCGACGGTCAATGATATTATTTATCGTAAAAGGACAAATGAATTGTGTTTTGCCACTTGGGATGACGGTGTGTGGTTCTATAACGTCAAAGCCGGGAAAGCACACGTGGTAAATACCGTAACCAACCCGGAACTGAGTGATATTTGTATTTATTCTTTGTTGGAGGATTCGAAAGGGAATCTGTGGTTGGGGACACGTTCGGGAGTGTTTATTTTGGATACGGAACAAAGGCTTCATTCTTTGAATGAACTGGTGACTTTGACAAATCAGGCATTGCCCCAAATTTCTATTTTCAAAATGGCGGAAGATCAAGATGGTTTTATCTGGATAGCGACTAGCAATGAAGGGGTATGGCGGATAGATACATCCGGAGAAACATATAAGGTTAAGTTTTATACGCCTTCGGATGGTACATTATCCACTATCGGGGCGATGAGTGTTTGTGTGGATGGATACAATAGAGTATGGGTGGGGTCGAATGGTAATGGACTCGATTTGTATGACCGGAAGAATGATCGTTTTGTTTCAGTCTTGAATGATTATTTCCGGAATGGAGATGTTGTTTTCAGTATGCTGGAGGATGATGAGCATACTTTATGGCTTACTACCAATGCGGAAATGTATCACATTGATATCCCTTTGGATGGTGCTGCACCGAAAATACATACTTACACGGTAGATGATGGTTTGCAAGACCACATGTTTAACCGGAATTCTTGCTTCAAGGGGGCGGATGGGAAACTTATCTTCGGAGGATTCCGTGGATTGAACAGCTTCTATCCTGATAAAATTGTTCAGGATACTGCTTATTCTCCGGTAGTGATTACAGATATAAAGGTACATAATGTATCGGTACGTACCTACCCTCTTTCCATCAGAAAGGGGATTGCTGCAAACAGGTCTATTGATTTTATTGATAAAATTGTATTAGGATACCGGGAGAATAATTTCAGTCTTGATTTTTCAATATTGAACTATATCAATCCTGAGTTGAACCGTTATTTATATCGGTTGGAGGGATATGACAAGGAATGGTTGTCCGTTGAGGCTGGACGTCGGTTTGCCTATTATAACAATCTTCCGGCAGGTACTTATACTTTTTGTGTAAAGGGAGCCAATCAGAATGGAATCTGGTCTCCGGATATGAAATGTCTGCGTATAACTATTCTTCCGCCGCCTTGGTTATCGTGGTGGGCTTATTGCCTTTATGTCTTGTTGTTCGTTTCATTGGCATGGTATACTTATCGGATTGTCAGAAACCGTATCCGGATGAAACAGGCCATAGAGATGGGGAAGATAGAACGGCAGAAAATGGAGGAAATCAATCATGCTAAATTACAGTTCTTTACCAATATCACTCATGAGTTGCTGACTCCGCTTTCTATTATATCGGCTTCGGTGGATGAACTGAAACAAGAAGTACCGGCAAGTTCGTCGGTTTGTCCTGTGATAGCTGATAATACTGTGCGGTTAATCCGGTTGATTCAGCAGATCTTAGAGTTCAGAAAAGTGGAGAATGGCAAGTTGCGGCTGAAAGTCTCGCATGGAAATGTCAGTATGTTCTTGAAAAAATCAGTGTCGGCTTTCGCACCTTTGGTTAAAAAGCAGAAATTGTCCATACAATTTGATTTGTCTGAAGAATATTCGGGATATTTTGATGTGGATAAATTGGATAAAGTGGTGTACAATCTGCTTTCCAATGCCGCTAAATATACTCCTGAAGGAGGAACTATTGTGGTGTCACAGGCTCATGATGAGGAAAGGGGAACTTTTAAATTGAGTGTGAACAATCCCGGCGAGTTGATTCCAAAAGAGAAGTTGGATCATATATTCGAGAGATTTTATGAAGGGGAGTATCGCAAATTCCATACCATAGGGACGGGTATCGGTTTGTCACTGACTAAAGACTTGGTATTGTTGCATCATGGAACGATACAAGTATTTAGCGATAAGGAGGAAGGGAATACTTTTGTGGTTGAAATTCCTATAAGACGTGAGGCTTTTGATGAGGATGAGGTAGACGAGAATACCGAAAATGTGGACTATGCTATTTTATCGGCAGATGAAATGGAGAATGTCTCGGAGATTGATATGTTGGAAGAGAAACCGGCAGCATCGACTATTTTGTTGGTGGAGGATAATGAGGAATTATTGGCTTTGATGGTTCGTCTGTTGCATGGCAAATACCATATTCTGAAGGCCGCCAATGGAACGGAAGCTTTGGAGATACTTGCCAAACAGGAAGTGGATTTAATTGTTTCTGATGTTATGATGCCCGAAATGGACGGTATGGAATTGTGCCGCCGGGTGAAGACTCAATTTGAGACCTGCCATATTCCATTGATTTTGTTAACGGCCAAGACTAGTGATGAAGACCGTGTGGAAGGGTATGAGTCTGGGGCCGATGGTTATATCTGTAAACCGCTCCGCCTCTCTGTCTTGTTTGCCAAGATAGATAACTTGTTGAAACGGCGCAAACGTATGGGGGTGGATTTCCGTAAGCAGTTGGTTTTTGAAGCCAAAGAATTAAATTACACCTCGATGGACGAAGCTTTCATTCGGAAAGCGGTGGATTGTGTGAATGCCCATTTGAGTGATTGTGATTTTGAACATGCACAGTTTATGGCGGAGATGGGTATGGCCCGGACTACACTAGCAGATAAATTGAAACTGTTGACCGGACTTACTCCCTCTGCATTTATCAGCAATGTCCGTTTGCAAGCGGCTTGTCGGCTGATAGACGAGAAAAAGAAAATCCGTATAGCCGATTTGGCGTATGCTGTAGGTTTCAACGACCCTAAATATTTCAGTTCCTGCTTTAAGAAGAAATTCGGACTTTCTCCTACAGAGTATATGATGAAGTATGATGGCTGATTATTACCGGAAATAGGCTCTATAGGGAATAAACAGCCTTTTTCCGGTAATAATTCTCCCTGTTTCTTTTCTGTTCCTCTTACTTTTGCTGGCAAATAAAACGAATTATCTTTATTTGTTAGACCTTTAAAAAAAGTATTATGAACATGAAAACTCTGACAGAAACCAGTACATTCCGGGTACTGAGCCTATTGCTGTGTTTCTGCTTCTTCATCCTTGCGATGAATGTGAGCGCTTCCAGTCTGCAAGCAGACAAGTTTAAAGTTTCCGGTATTGTAAAAGATGCCACAGGCGAACCGGTCATCGGTGCTAGTGTGGTTGAAAAAGGAACAACCAATGGAACGGTAACTGACTTGGATGGTAATTTCAATCTCTCGGTGGCTTCTAATTCTACTATTGTCATTTCTTTTATAGGATATTCCGATCAGGAATTTCATATTTCGAAAGACAATATGGTACTGAATGTAAATCTGAAGGAAGATACGGAAATGATTGACGAAGTGGTAGTAGTCGGTTATGGTGTGCAGAAGAAGGAAAATCTGACGGGTTCTGTTGCTGCTGTAAATTTCAAGGATGTAGCTTCTATGCCGGTAGCTAATACTGCCAATATGCTTCAGGGCCGTTTGCCGGGTGTTATGTTGACCAACAATGGTGCCCAGGCCGGTCATGACAGTCCCGAAATCCGTATCCGTGGTGTGGGAACTTTTGAACACAATGATCCGATGGTCCTGATCGACGGAGTGGAAAGCTCGGTGAGCCAGATTGCGGAAATTCCTGCTGATGATATTGAAAGTGTTTCTGTATTGAAAGATGCGGCTTCGGCTTCTATCTATGGTGTGCGTGCTGCAAACGGTGTTATTTTGGTGACTACCAAACGAGGCGGTGAGCAGAAACCTACTATTACTTATTCTGGTAGCATCGCTTTGCAGGAGGCTACCGTGTTGCCCGATTATGTGAATTCTTATGAGTGGGCGAAGATGTATAATGAATGTTGGCCTTCCAAGGCATATACAGATGATATGTTACAGAAATTGCAAAATGGATCAGATCCCGATCATTTTGCCAATACCAATTGGGCTAAGGAAATGTTCCGTACGGCAGCTATGCACCAACACCATTTGTCAGTGAATGGAGGTAGTAAGGCAGTACATTACATGATTTCCACTCAATATTTCCAGCAAGATGGTATCTTGCGTGAGACAGCTAACCAACGTTTCAATTTCCGTTCTAATCTGGATGCGCAGTTGGGTATTGTAAAATTAGGATTGAATCTTTCGGGAAGCCGCCAGAACATTGATGAGCCTACGACCAGTGTTACCGGCGAAGGTTTGATGCGCTACCTTACTTGGTTTACCCGTCCTACTGTTCCTGTACGCTATTCTAACGGACATTATGGATTCCTGGATGGAAATCCCAATATTTCCCAATCCGTATTCAAAAATCCGATTGAAGCTTTGAATATGGGATATAAGGATAACAAGCATTATCGTTTTGATGGTAAATTCTTTGGTGAGATTGACATCATGAAAGGATTGAAATTCCGTTCAAGCCTGGCTTATAAATATTATATGAATGATGTGACTACTTTCAATCCGAAGAATAATGTAAGATACGATGCTGAAGGAAATGCGCTGACCACGGTCGGTACCAATAAACTGACAGATTATCATTATCTGGAAACGACTTATATTAATGAAAATATCCTGACTTATGATTTTTCTGTAGGAAAACATTCGTTCAATCTGTTGGCAGGCCATTCTATCCAGGCTACCCGTTGGGACAAGAATGAGGCGTCCAAGCAGGGATTTGCTACCGATAATATTTATGAAATGGATGGAGGTACTATGAATGATCATGTGACCGGATCGGCGGAAGAAAGTTCCTTGCAGTCATTCTTCGGACGCTTGAACTATAATTACGGAGGCCGTTATCTGTTAGAGATGAATGTCCGTCACGATGGTTCGTCACGTATGCCCAAGGCACACCGTTATGCTACCTTCCCTTCATTTTCGGGTGCATGGATCATGACAAATGAGAAATTTATGGAGAATGTGAAGTTCCTCCACTCATTGAAATTGCGTGGTAGCTGGGGTAAATTGGGTAATCAGGAAATTGGTAACTATGCTTATGCGGCTACATTGGCGGCTAGTGGTAGTTACTATTTTGGTGATAGCAAACAGATTGGTATGAAGACTGCCAAGATACCTAATGAGAACATTAAATGGGAAACAACTACTATTACAGACTTTGGTTTTGATGCTGCTTTTTGGGGTGGAAAGATCAATGTCACTTTTGACTGGTATGAGAAAAATACCTCGGATATTTTGATGAAACTCGCTATGCCGGGTATTTTCCTGGGATCTTTGGATGCTCCTTATCAGAATGCGGGAAAGGTCCGTAACCGTGGTTGGGAATTGGCAGCTAACTATTTCGACCAAAAAGGTGATTGGGCATGGCAGGCAGGTTTCTCACTTTCAGGTGTGAAAAATGAGATTACTGATATGAAAGGGGTGGAAGATATAAGTAATAATACCATCAATCGTGAAGGTGAAGCCATCGGTTCTTATTATGGGCTGAAAGCTATCGGTATCTATCGTACCCAGGCAGATTTGGATCGTGTAAATGCGAACGGACAGAAGATTCTGCAAAACAACCAGGAACCGCAATTAGGTGATATCATGTATGAAGATATAGATAATAATGGCAACATAAATGATGCTGACCGTACTGTTATCGGAAATCCGTTCCCTAAAATGCAGTATTCTTTTAACTTGGGATTCTCTTATAAAGATTTTGATGTTAATACATTTTGGCAAGGCATTGCAGGTGTATATCGTTATAATTGGGATGAAACTACTATTTCCAATGGCGGAAACAAGACTAGCCGTTGGTTGGACAGATGGTCTGAAAGTAATCCGGATGGAAGCATGCCTCGTTTGGGAGGAACTATTAATAATAACTACTCTTCATTTTGGCTGACAAAAGGAGATTATTTGCGCCTGAAGAACTTGGAAATTGGATATACTTTCAGGCAAAGAGAGTTTTTGACCAAGTTGGGCGTTCAGAGTCTCAGACTCTATTTGGCAGGAACTAATTTGCTTACTTTCACTTCCTTGGATGATTATGATCCTGAGAAACTGAGCACAGATTCCCGTAATGATGTGCATCCCAATACAAGAACTTATTCATTTGGTGTTAACGTTAAATTTTAAAAGCAACAACTATGAAATCAATTAATAAATTTATAGGGCTAGCTCTGTTGTCAGGAGCTTTGCTGACTTCTTGCTCTGACAGTTTTTTGCAGAGGGACTCATTGACAGAATCTTCATCCAATACATTTTGGCAGACACCGGATGATGCTTTGATGGCGTTGGCATCTTGTTATGATGCTTTGCAGAGCAATCAGCTTTATAATTCCGACCAATATTCATTGGGCCCTTTATATATGGATTGTATATCAGATAATGGCGGTCATTTTAATTGGAGTGGCTGGATGGAAGGTTATGATATGGCTATGGGGATTCATACCCCAAGTTCTTCTATTATTGGCAGTTATTGGAAAGATTGCTATGAAGTGATCAGTCGTTGTAATGTGCTGATTGCTAATATTGATAGAGTGGATATGGATGCTTCCCAAAAGGCGATTTATCAGGCTGAGGCAAAGACCATACGTGCATTGATGTATATAAACTTGACTATGACGTATCAGGATGTTCCTTTCCTGACCGCCCCTTTGACCATTGACGAGGCTGAATGTGAAAAGACGGACCGTGCAGCTATTGTGGCTCATATTATGACTGATTTGCAGGACGCGGCTGAAGTACTTCCGCAAAACGCGTCTTCACGGGGACACATCACCAAAGGAGCTGCTCTTTCCCTACTGGGGCGTGTGGCTTTGTATAATGAAAAATGGGATGACGCAATTGCTGCTTATAAGCAGGTGCAAGGTTTGGGATACTCGCTTGATCCGAGTTATGCCAAACTGTTTACTCAAAGTGGAGAAACTTCTCCTGAAATCATTTTTGCAGTCCGTTATGAAGGACCGGGTATGAGTGAAGGTGCTGCTTTTAATGCGCATTGGAATACTCCGCTGGAAGCAATGAATGGTACTATAGATTTGGCGGATGCTTATTATTGCAAAGACGGTAAGCCGACTACCGATACGAAGATAGCCGAATTAAACAATGAGGGTGGCTTGGATGTTAGCAAGCCTAATCCTGCTCATTTTGAGAATCGTGATCCACGTTTGTATAGTACTTTGTTTGTTCCCGGTATGCTTTGGAACGGTAAAGGAGGTATAGATACTTCGGCTTCAAATCCGTATGCCAATGTATATGGTGGAGCTGCCGCTTCCCTGTCTACCATATATGTTTATAAGTATTTTGATCCTACGGATACTTCTAACTCTTGGGATAATGGACAAGACTTTTATGTGGTGCGTTATGCTGAAGTTTTAGTATATTTGTTGTAATCTGAAGTATCTTATTTGATTATCAACGCTTTGTAGAAAAC
>ENA-ORNF01002796-ORNF01002796.1-human-gut-metagenome-genome-assembly--contig:-NODE-2796-length-12452-cov-5.910140_pt1 | contig 12452 bp, 8 predicted proteins | sample MGYA00242110_ERZ509012 | MGnify/ENA primary metagenome ERZ509012 (study PRJEB26280, sample SAMEA2338714) | human gut metagenome | biome: human gut; feature: human-associated habitat; material: faeces... | reverse complement strand
TAATCTTATCGTTGCTGATAGCATATCTTCTGTCGTGACCTAGTCTGTCTTGAACATATTTAATAGAACTTTCATCTTTACCCATAGCATCGAGGATAAGATGAGTAATTTCCATATTGGTTTTTTCGTTGTGACCGCCAATGTTATAAACTTCACCAACTTTACCTTTGTGAAGAACAACGTCGATTGCTTCGCAGTGGTCATAAACGTATAACCAGTCACGGACGTTCATACCGTCGCCGTATACAGGAACTTTTTCACCCTTCAAAAGAAGTGAAATAAAGAACGGAATCAATTTTTCAGGATATTGATAAGGTCCGTAATTGTTTGAGCAACGAGTGTTCAATGTCGGCATTCCGTATGTTTCGTGGTATGCACGAACGAGCATATCGGCACTTGCCTTTGAAGCAGAATAAGGTGAATTTGGAGAAATCGGAGTTGTTTCATAGAAATAACCAGTTTTTCCCAATGAACCATAAACTTCATCAGTTGAAACTTGCAAATATCTGTCGATGCCGGCATTTTTAGCATTTTGCAGAAGGTTTAATGTACCTTTAACGTTAGTATCGATAAAAATTTCAGGACCTGTAATTGAACGGTCAACATGGCTTTCTGCCGCAAAGTTAACGATAGTATCAACTTCAGGCATCAAATCTGCAACCAAATTCTTATCACAAATATCACCGTGAACAAACGTATAATTCGGATTATCCTTTACGTCGTCAAGGTTTTCGATATTACCGGCATAAGTCAATGCGTCAAGGTTGATTACTTTGTAATCGGGATATTTATTCAAAATATGTCTTACAAAACAATTACCAATGAAACCAGCACCGCCTGTAACTAATATTCTTTTCATTCATCTGTTCCTTATTTTCGTGCTAACCAAACACATTAGATATCAGTGCTTGAGAACATTGTATATCAGACATTCTGTTTTCGCAAGATTAATAACCGTAATATTTTTGAAAATCCTGCTTTTCGATTTCTTTGTCCGTCAATTCATAACCTGTTTTTTCTTTTAAAAACTTTATCAATTTTTTGTTGCAATCTTCAGAATTTTCATCACTTGAACAAAAATCAACCTGTTGATAATCCTCAAAACCTGCATTTTTGTCATACAAATAAATAAAATAAACTAAAGAATATTTAGGAACAAAAGCACTGAAATCGTTACAGTTCAAGAAGATTTTGTGTTCTCGTCCGTACAAAAGAAAAACTCTTTCCAAAATATACATACGTTTTTGGAATTGCTTGTTAGTGTCAACAACGTACATATCCATATTTTTAAGATTAAATAATGACAAAATCGGAGCAAAACAGCAAATTACCGTCAAAAATTTTATACTGTTGATTTTTATATTCGCAATAAGCCATCCGCAAATTGCTAAAGAAACATAAAACAAATATATTTTTGTCATTAAAATTATGCCGGAATGTTCAACCATAAGCATATTGTTATATAAACTGAAGAATATTAATAAAATCGGAAATATCAACGCTGATGCTAAAATTGACGTTTCGAACACAAATAGTCTTTTTTTCTCATCAGTTTTTGGAGCAAAAAATATTGCACACAACACCAAAAGAATTATTGCTAAAAATAACTCTGAGTTTCCAACAATAAAATTCTTAAAATAAAGACTCATATATTTCGGGAAAATAGCAACAATATCAGGTAATTTTAACCGTCCTATGTAATTTTGTGCCGAAGGAACAAAGAACATTAACAAATTGATGATTATTACAAAAAGATATATCAAAATAGATTTTTTGTGGTTTAAATTTTTGTTTACGAAAAAATAATGTAAAAAATAACCAAAAAACAACGCTGCACAAGTTACAAATCTTTGGAACTCATAGGAAGAAGCAACGCAAATAAATAACAGAAAAAGAACGATTTTTTGATAAAAATTCTTTTTAGGTTCAAATATTTCAACCTGATTTTGTACATAAATTTTTTCACATTCCAAAAGGAATACAATCGAAAATACAGGCATAAAAATATACGCAAATGACCAACAATCATCAGTAATTATCCAATCAGCCCAACCGTTTATCATTAAAAATAAAAATGAAGGAAATATTAAAAATAACCATAAAATATTGAATTTTTTGTTTTTGAAATATTTTGAAAAGTTTGCCAAAAACGAAAATTGCAACAGGTACATTGCTAAAAATAAAATCAGCCTGTAATAACCGGAATACCAAACTTGAGGGTGAATTTTGAACAACTCAGGGAGATACCTTCCGCAAATACAGTTGAACATTGCAAGAATAAAACAGGTATGCTCATTTTTTGTAAAAGTTTCAAGAAAAGTAGACTCTCCCCACCACATAAAAGAAAGACAGTCTCCTTTGATAATTAAACCGTCATATAACGGAGAAAGAAGCTTAAAAATAAACAACCCCGTTAATATAAATAAAAATAAATTTAAAACTCCATACAAAAATTTTTTCATACAAAAATGTTATCACAAACCTCAGAATTATAAAATCTATTTGAGCAAAAATAGCAGCAACGGTGCAAAAATCGCCGTAATAATTCCGACCAAAACAAGTGCCAACGTACTCATTACGACCTGTTTTTCTCTTCCTGTTTCAAGGCATTTTGATGTTGCGATAACATGACATGTCGCACCCATTGAAAGCCCAATGGCAACATCGTTTTTGACCCTTATGAACTTCAAAATTTTATGACCTGTTAATGCCCCAAAAATCCCCGTCAAAGCAACAAAACACGCCGTCAACTCTGGAACACCGTGCAAACTTTTCGAAATTTCAACCGCAATCGGTGCAGTGACTGACTTAGGCAACATTGACAAAATAATTGTCGAATCTGTATGGCAAAATTTTCCAATCAAAAACGTCGTAAACAACGCCAACCCCATTGCCACGAAAAATGCAGTATAAATTATGCGTTTGTTTTTGACAAGCATATTCAAATTTCGATACAACGGAAAACCAAGCGAAATTGTTGCAGGTATTAACAAAAATGTAAGCCAAGAAGCGGTTTCGTTATAAGTTTTATAATCGATATCGAAAATTTTTAAAATTAAAATCAAACAAATTCCTGTAACTAACAAAGGTGGAAAAGGCTTTATCAAAGGAAAATTTTTATATTTGTCAAAAATTTTAAACAAAACAACAGTCGAAACAATACCGAACGGATTAATCATCGTGATGACCTCTCATTCTGTGCAATCTGACCAATTTCACACCATATTCGACAAACAAACCCGTTCCTACAATCGTCAACGTCGTCGAGAACAAAACAACAAGACAAATTGCAAGCAAATTTTCCGTCAAAACGGATTTATAAAGCACAATTCCGACAATAAAAGGCACAAAAAGAACGGGCATATTTTTGAGCATAAAATCAACCGTGATTTTGACCCAATCTTCCTTGATAATCCCGACAGAAAGTCCCCACGCAAAAAGCACAAGTCCCAAAATCGCAGGCGGCAACTTAATTCCGGTCAATTTCAAAATAAAAAAACTGACATAATAAATCGCAAAAAGTATCGCCAATCCTAATAAAAATTTGAAAAACTTTCCAATCATAATTCAATTATATTACGCACAAAAATCATGCGAAAATCAAAGCAAATCAATCGGGCTGACATCGATTTTCAGCCGCAAATCATTCGGAAGTTTAACCGTTTTATAAAACTTCGAAAGCAAAGCGTGACCTTGTTTTTCGGCAAAATTTTTAATCAAAATTTCATACCGATATTCATTGTTGACTTTTTCATACGCACAAGGTGCAACCGCCCCAATAGAGAGTTTTTCAGTCAGGTTGTATTTTTCAGCAATCTTATTGAGTTGAGAAGAAATTTCACTTATCGATTGAAAAACTCGACCCTCATCAATGCCCGACACAATCAGGCGAATTACTTGCGAAAACGGTGGATAACCAAACTCCTTACGCATTTTGATTTCTTCATCGTAAAATTTTTGATAATTTTGCTCCTTCGCAGACTCAATGACCGAAAAATCAGGATAAAAAGTCTGAAAAACAACCGAACCGCCAAATCTTCCACGACCTGCACGTCCTGCAACCTGCGTCAAAAGTTGAAATCCTCTCTCGGACGAGCGAAAATCAGGGAAAACAAACGAACCGTCTGAATTTATTACCCCAACAAGCGTCACGTTCTCATTGTCCAAACCCTTTGCACTCATCGACGTTCCAATCAAAATGTCAACATTTCCATTCTCAAATTCGTTCAACATCTCTGCATAGGCGTTTTTTCGGCTCATATTGTCAGAATCAAATCTTTTAATACTTGCATCAGGAAATAATTTTTGTGCGATTTCTTCAACCCTTTCAGTTCCTGTACCAGAGAACTTAAACTCCAAAGAACCGCACGACGGGCAACTTTCAGGTACTTCCGTCTGATAATCACACCAATGACATCTGAAAGTATTGGATTTTTTGTGAAAAACCAATGGTACAGAACAATGCGGGCAGGTCAAAATTTCTCCGCAAGACGGACATTGAATTTTCGTCGAAAAGCCCAATCTGTTCATCAAAAGTATCGTTTGCTTTCCATTTTCGAGGTTTTCCTCAATTTTTCTTATCAAATAATTTGAAAATTGACGCTGCCCCTTCGAAGAATACTCCTCTTTCATATCGACAATCGAAACAGGTGCAAGCGGCACATTGTTAAAACGCTCCTTCAACTCAAACAGATTTCCGCTTTCAACCGCACGAAAATAACTGCAAACATCAGGCGTAGCAGAGCCTTTGACAATCGTTGCACCATTAATTTTCGCCAATTTTTCAGCAACCTCACAAGCATTGTAATAAGGAGGCGGAGCGGCCTGTTTATAAGAACTTTCATGCTCTTCATCTATCACAATCAAGCCAATATTTTTTAAAGGAGCAAACACCGCAGACCTTGCACCCACAAGGATTTTGACCTTATTTTGTTTCATTCTTTGGCGAATATCAAATTTTTCCCCATCAGAAATCGAACTGTGCCAAATTGCCACATTTTCAAGCCCAAACCGAAGTGCAGTTTTCTTTGTCAACATTGAAGCAATGGCAATTTCAGGAGCAAGAAAAAGAACATTTTTGCCCTCATCAATAACTTTTTTCATAAGTGAAAAATAAAGTTCCGTCTTACCTGAAGCAGTGACCCCATGCACCAAAATCGGTTCGGTTTGGCGGTTATCGATTTTTTGTGAAATTTTTTCAAAAACAAATTTTTGCTCCTCTGACAATTCAGGAAAATCCGTCATTTTTTCATTTGAATAAATTTCAAGTGGATTTCGGTAAATATTTTTTTCAAAAATTTCAACCAAGCCCTCTCCCTGAGCCTTTTTCAGGGTTGGCAATGTCGTGTGAGCAATTTTTAAAAATTCCGACAACAAAAACTCGTTTTCAATCTCAAAATCTTTCAAAAACTTCGAAAAAGTCTTATTTTCTGTAGATTTTGATAATATTTTGACATATTTTTGCGTTTTTTCTCTAATTTTTGGTTCTTCAGAAATATTTTCTGACTTAATGAGTCCCAATGTTTTCAATTTTCGCATTGCACGAGAAAATTTTTCTCTTGAAAGTTGAACTTTTCTTTTCAGAGTCACATCAGATGTTGGCTCATCAAACTCAAGCGTATCAAGAATTTTTCGCTCATTTTCATTCAAATTTCCGTCACAATCCCGAACGATTTTTGTAATTTTCGTTTTAAACTTTCCAAACAACTTTGATGCGGCGGCAACCTGAATGACGGAGTTTAAGTCGCAAACGTAGTATTTAGCCGTCCAAAGCAAAAGTTGCATATATTCAGGCGTAAAAGCAACATCGTCGTCTAAAACATCTAAAATCGGTTTAACCTTAAAATCTCCGTCCAAAGTATCTGAAAATCCAACGACGAAACCATTTACGGCATTTTTAACACCAAAAGGCACGACAACCGGAGAACCATATTTAATTTTTTCTCTCAAATCGTCGGGGATTGAGTAACTGAAAGATTTTGTGCCCAATCCATTTACGTCAGCAATAACAAGGGCATATTTTTTCAATATGCCCTTATCATCAACATTTTCAACCTTTTGAGTTGCATCAGTCATTAAACGTCTGCTTCCTCAGGTGTCAAAAGTTCTTCAATCGCAACGTCAACCGCATCTTTCAACGTCATAAGAGCGTCTGGTGCAAACGTAACGCCTTTCTTAGTCGGGAGCCAAGTTTGACCGTCATCAGTTGTATAAAAAATTCTCATATTGAGATAACTTTTACCTCTGTAATGACTAATTGAAATTTGTAATTGTTCTGTTGCACTTCTTGCAATGGTTGCAAGGATTTTTGATTCATCTGCCATTTATGGTTTTCTCCTTATAATCCGATAGTTTCAGCATAATTCGGGATTACAAACGGAACATTGTTTGCATCTTTGTCGGTAAATTCTTGGTAAATTACCGCCGATTTAGCTTTTGCATTGTCATAATATGCTTTGTCGATGTATTTCAAGTAAGTATCGTTCAAGTCGCCGGAATAGTTACCCAAAATCTTCGCAAAGTGCAAAATGTTTGCCTTATCTGAACCTGCACCGTAAGCTTTAGTTTTTGCATCAGTGCCTGAAGGTCTGATTTCAATGTATTTGTCATCAAACAACAAGTATGTGCCATCACCTACGAACAAAACGTCTTTGAGATTTGAGAAATCGAGTTCGTCACCGAATGTCGAAACGAAGATTTCTCTTGCGTTATCAACAGTGATTTTGCCTTCACGTTTTGCCATTGCGATTGCAAGGTAGAACACATCGTTCTTCGTACGTTTTGCTTCGCCGTCTTTCTTTGCGGCAGTAAGTTTTGCGATATCAGGTTCTGATTCGTTGTAGTATGCAATATCTTCACGAACGTCAAATTTGCCAACGATTTTGTTATCATCAAACAATTTTACCAATGCTTCTGAGAGGAGCAATTTTTGTTCATTCATAGCACTAACCATTGCTGAACCGATGAGAATTGCTTCTGTTGCACTCTTTTCTCTCATTGCAATAGCCATTCTGCCGGCTTTTGAAACAACCGGTTGTTCCGCACCGATAATCATACCGCCTGATTCTTCACCTGCAAATACAACCGCAGGATTTGCACCGAGATTTACGTCATAACCGAATACATCAGTGATAACAACATCTTTGCCGTTATTTTCAGCAAGTTGTTTTTCAACTTTTTTCATAATGTTTGCAATTTCTTTGAAACCAACAGGAACGTTAACGACTTTTACACCGTTATTTTCAGCCCATTCGTCCCAAGATTTTGCAGATGCGGTTGTTTTGATGATAAATCTTGTATGATTATCCCAAAGACCTGCGTCTTTCAACTGTTTTGCCCAAAAATCCATAATCAAAAGGAATGATTGGTTTGCAGTCAATACTGACAAAATTCTTCCTTCATCAAGAGCAACATAGTCGATACCTGTTTGCTTCAATCTGTCTGCGTTTTCAGCCTTTTCGATTTGGCAAACCGTAAATCTGTCGTGGTCGGGGTCAGTGATGAAAACTGCCGTACCGACAGGATATTTAGCCAATTTTTCTTTGTAATTCAAAGTTTCGATTACAGGGAAGAAAGGCTTGCCGTCCTTGTCTTTTGCAACAACTGTCGTATCGAGTGAATAATCGTAGAAACATTTATTGCCTTTGCTATCGTGGTCAAATTTGCCGATTCCATGGAAGAATGGATCTTCTTCGGTGTTAAACCAATCGTAATGTTTTTCGATTTTCAAATCTTTCAACACTCTCGACAAGGTTCTATATGCAGAGCCGCCGACATTTTCGATAACGATTTTGTCGTTAAGTTTGTCGATTAATTTAATGTTATTGTCGTTTGCAACGCCACTCTTGAGGTATTCAACGTACAAATCAACGCCATCATCATATTTTTGCAAGAATTTTTCGTTGATTAATTTATCATCATTTGCTGCAATCGGAATATCGTAGTAGCCTTTTTCTTCAACTTCTGCGAATATTGCCTTAATTTGGTTAACGAAAGCCATGGATTCTTCGGGAAGGTATTGGCTGCCTTGTGAATTCAAGTCTTTCGTAGCGTTTTTAACGCTGATACCGTGACTTGACGTGATATATTCACCGCCAAGAAGGTCGAGTTTGAATGCCAAGAACGAAGCGAGCCAAATCGGCATAGATTGTCTGTCTTTTGTTGTAATAGTTTCAATGCCTTGTGCTGCTTGAACTCTTGCAATCATATCGAGGAAAAGTTCGGAATTGTAACGAACTTCACGACCGACCAATTTTAAAAGTTTTTTATTTTCGTAATTTTTCTTAGCAACGAGTGCTTTTGCGTGTGTTGCAAGGATAATACCGATAACGTTAATCGGGAATCTTGCATCATGCGGATACAAAATATTTTGCGGGCCTCTGATACCTGCAGTTGAAACAGCTGCTTCTTTTGCATAGTTAGCAAGCCAGTTCGACAAATTCAATCCTTCGGGATTTTTTTCAGCATCATAAGGTGCTAAATGTTCTTTTTTAATTCTCAATGTGAACGCTTCTTTATTGTGAAAATCCGGCAATGTGCTGTGTTTAACATAATCCGGTGTATTTTTTTCAACCGAAGCAAAAAGTTCTTTTTCTGTTTCGCTATGTGCTTGTCTTGTCATTTTACAACCCTCATTTCCTTTTCGGTAATTATAACATATCTTATCTATATTACAAACAGGTTCTCGAACACAATTATCAGAACAAAATCCTGCTTGTGCAAGGCATGCAACCGTAATGATTGCAATATTTATTATTTTTTTCTTTGAAATCTTAACCAATATTCAACCTTTTTCTCTCTCAAATCCCGTAAAATTCTAAAATTGCCCCTTTTGTAAACTTTTATTATTTTAAATAATATTTGATAGTGAAAATTATTTTCTGCACAAAACTGAACTCACCCCTTCAATTTAACGTTTCTACCACAAAATAAATCATCAACATAAAGGAATAACACAAACATTTTAAGTACATTGGCAAACAACATACCCCGAAAAAACCTGCTGTAAAATAGCCCACAATTTTATAAAAAATATCATCACGAAATATTAAAAATACACCTATCGCAGCAAACACCAAACAGCCAACAACGTAAAATAAAACTAAATTTCTATTTTGTTTTGCAACAAACAATACTTCTTCAACCATTGAATAACCCTTATTAAGTGATATTTCAGTCTATCATATTTTTTCAACAAAAAAAAAGGACAATCCGAAGATTATCCTTTTTAATATTTTTGAAAAAATTAGCCTTTGATTGCTTCCAAGCAGTCGGGACAAATCGTTTCGTGGCCTTCTTCCGTGCAAAGGTCTGCATACTTCCAGCATCTTGCACATTTTTGACCTTCCGCTTTTGTAACCCAAGCAGTGAAGCCGTGTTCTGTATGTTCGCTCAAAACATTTTCGGGTTTTTCGGTTGAAACGTAAGCTTGAGATGTGATGAACAAAGCTTTTAAGTCATCTTTGTACTTGTCAAGTAATGCGGTATTTTCACCTGTTACGGTAACTGCAACTTCTAACGAACTTCCGACAACTTTGTTTGCTCTTAAAACTTCGATAGCTTTTGTTACTGTTTCACGAAGTTTCAAGATTTCCGTGAAATCAGCGTTGATTTCTTCGTTTGTCCATTTTTCATTAACTGTCGGCCAAGATGAAAGAATGATACTTTCCGGTTTTCCGACTTTTTGAACTTCCGGAGTATTTCTCCAAATATCTTCAGCTTGGTGAGGCATTACAGGGACCAAAATTCTGTTCAATGCCGAGCAAATTTCATACAAAACTGTCTGACATGCCCGTCTTGAAAGCGATTTCTTACCTGCTGTGTAAAGTCTGTCTTTTACGATATCAAGATAGAATGAACTCAAATCGACAGCCGCAAAATTTTGTAAGCATTGGAAATACTTATAAAATTCATACGCTTCGAACGCTTCTGTTACGTTTTCGATAAGTTCATTCAATTTGTGGAGTGCGAATTTATCGAGCGGTTTCAAATCTTCATAAGCGACGTAATCCTTTGCAGGGTCGAAGTCGTAGAGGTTTCCGAGCAAAAATCTTGCCGTGTTTCTCGTCTTTTTGAAGATTTCCGAAAGTTGCTTAACGATGTTATCGCCGATTTTGATATCGTTTCTGTAATCGACTGATGCAGCCCATAATCTCAAAATGTCTGCACCGTAATTTTTGATAATGTCATCAGGTCTGATGTAGTTGCCCAAAGATTTTGACATTTTTCTGCCGTCTTCGCCGAATACAAATCCGTGTGTCAAAACTTGTTTGTAAGGTGCAATACCTTGTGTTGCAACTGATGTCAATAATGATGATTGGAACCAGCCTCTGTGTTGGTCTGAACCTTCGAGGTACATATCAACAGGGGTATGATTTAATTCTTCGTGACGTTTTTCAACAACTGCTCTCCACGATACACCTGAATCGAACCATACGTCCATAATGTCGTTTTCTTTACGGAAATGAGTTTTTCCGCACTTAGGACATACAAAGTTTTCGGGTAAAAGTTCTTTTTCTGAATATTTTACCCAAGCGTCAGAACTTTCTTTTTCAAAGATTTTTGCAACGTGTTCAATCGTTTCGTCCGTACAAATAACTTCGCCGCAATCTTCGCAATAGAATACGGGAATCGGTACACCCCACGCTCTTTGACGTGAAATACACCAGTCTGTACGACCTTCAACCATGTTTGAAATTCTTGCTTCGCCTGACGCAGGAATAAATTTAACCTTTTTAATTTCTTCAAGTGCAGTGTCTCTGAACTTGTCAACTTTTACGAACCATTGTGGAGTTGCTCTGTAAATAACAGGTTTTTTACATCTCCAACAATGCGGGTAACTGTGCTGAATGTCCGCTGATGCAAGTAATGCACCACAATCTTTCAATTTTTGGATAACAATTTCATTCCCTTTGTAATAAGGAATACCAGCCAAATCGCCTGCTTCTTCTGTCCAAACACCTTTTGAATCCAACGGTGAATAAACGCCGATTTTGTATTTGCAACAAACTTCATAGTCTTCAAGACCGTGACCGGGAGCAGTGTGAACAGAACCCGTACCGGCATCGAGAGTAACGTGTTCGCCGCATAAAATCGGTGACTTTCTGTCATAAAGCGGGTGTTCGGGAGTGAGATTTTCCAAATCTTCACCTTTGCAAATGCCCAAAACCTTGATGTCTGCTTCACTCCAGTCAACATCTTTCAAGAAACTTCCCAAAAGTTCCGTTGCTGCGTAGTAAACATCATTGTTGTATTCAAAGAATGTATATTCAAACTTCGGATGAACACTGATGGCAAGGTTTGACGGGATTGTCCAAGGAGTTGTTGTCCAAATTACCGAATAAATATCCTTGCCATTGTTTAAAAATTCAAATTTTTCTCTTAAAGTTTTTGTGCTTTCATCGTCAAACTTAAATCTTACATAGATTGAAGTTGAGGTATGATCAGCATATTCAACTTCCGCTTCTGCAAGTGCGGTTTCGCAAGATGCACACCAATAAACAGGTTTCAAGCCTTTTTCAATGTAGCCTTTTTTATACATTTCACCGAAAACTCGAACTTGTTCAGCCTCATATTCAGCGTTGATAGTCAAATAAGGATGTTCCCAATTTCCCAAAACACCTAAGCGTTTGAATTCGCTTTCTTGACCTTTTAAACTGTTATGAGCGTATTCACGGCATTTTTGACGTAATTCCAAAGGAGTCAAAGCACTTCTTCCGCCTTCAATATTTTTTACGACCTTGTTTTCAATCGGCAAACCGTGACCGTCGTAACCTGGGACGTAAGGTGCATAATAGCCTCTTTGCGATTTATATTTAATTAAAATATCTTTCAAAATTTTGTTTAATGCCGTACCGACGTGAATTTTTTCGGAACTGAGGTACGGAGGACCGTCGTGGAGAATGAAAGCGTTTGCTTTGTCTCTATTTTCGACAGTTTTTTCATAAATTTTTTCATCAGCCCACCACTTTTGAGTTTCGGGCTCTTTTTTCGTCGCATTTGCTCTCATTTCAAGTGTCGTTTGAGGCAAATTAAGCGTATTTTTGTATTCTTTTTTTTCTTCTGACATGATATTTCCACTCGTATTTGTATTTACTGAAATTATTTTATTACAAAAATACGTTTTGTTCAAAAATGGAAATAAAAAGATTGTTTCTTAAAAAACAACAAACACTATTTTAGTGATTAACTAAAACCGACTCAACTTTCTAAACTTTATCCTTTTTTGAAAATTCAATTTTATATCCTAAAATATCAGCAATCTGTACGATCGAATATTCACCCGCGCGTATCATCTCCTTGACTTTTTCCAACCGAACCAGACGAACATAACAGGACACTGTCATCCCCACCTTTTTCTTGAAAAGGGTCGAGAGATACGACGCGGAAATGTTCAGCTGACCGGCAATCTCAGAGAGCGTGGGGCGGCTGGTAATATTCTTGCGGATCAGCTC
>ENA-ORNF01002795-ORNF01002795.1-human-gut-metagenome-genome-assembly--contig:-NODE-2795-length-12452-cov-9.484391_pt1 | contig 12452 bp, 9 predicted proteins | sample MGYA00242110_ERZ509012 | MGnify/ENA primary metagenome ERZ509012 (study PRJEB26280, sample SAMEA2338714) | human gut metagenome | biome: human gut; feature: human-associated habitat; material: faeces... | reverse complement strand
TTCTGAGTACCGGAAAAGAGCTGGCAGCATTGGGACATGATTATAAAGCAACCGTGACAAAGCAGCCAACGACAACCGAGGAAGGCATCAGAACCTACACCTGCACCAGATGCAACAGCAGCTACACAGAGAGCATTGCGAAGCTGCCGGAGGAAAAGCACACTCACAACTATACGGGAAGCATTACGAAGGAAGCAACCTGTACAGAGGCAGGGGTAAGGACGTATACCTGTTCCTGTGGAGACAGCTACACGGAGAATATTCCGGCAACAGGACACAGCTATGTGTCAAAAGTGACGAAGGCTGCAACGACAACAGAGGAAGGCATCATGACCTACACCTGCTCCAAGTGCGGACACAGTTACACACAGCCGATCGCTAAGATTAAGTCCGATGACAGCAACAAGGATAATGGTAAGGAAAAAGGAGATTCAATTAAGCCATACATCAAGGACGACAGCGGCAAGGAAGGCTGGGATGTTATCAAGCCACAGCTTGAAGAAGCTAAGTCAGGCGATACGGTAACAGTTGCCATGAATGGAACGACGGTAGTACCGAAAGATGTAATTGACAGTATCAAGGGCAAAGATACAACACTTGTTCTGGATATGGGAAATGGTCTTTCCTGGAAGATTTATGGAAAGGATATTACGGATGCAGCTGGAGATATTGATTTTGATGTGACAGTCGGAGCCGACGCCGGAAAATCCATTCCTGTGGATGTGATCAATAACGTGACCGGGGAACATTCTTCCTTGAATCTGACTCTTGCTTATGACGGAGAGTTTGGATTTACAGCCACACTGACCGTCAACATGGAATCAAAGAATGCAGGACTGTATGCGAACCTGTTCTACTACAATGAACAGACCGGAGAACTGGAATTTATCAGTGCCGGACAGATTGATCCGGATGGAAATGTGGAACTTGTATTTACCCATGCATCAGATTACACGATTGTTGTTGATACCAAGATTATGAGTGATAACGGTCAGGCAGACAACAAATCTGATGAAACCATTCCTGCACCTAAGACAGATGACAGCACTTCAAAATATGCATGGAATAATACGATAATCATTATTATAAGTATCTGTATTATACTGATTGTTTTTGGAGCCGTATTCTATGTAAGGAAAAAGAGTGGTTCAGAAGAAAAATAATGATGATTTCATAGGAGTTGCACGATTTAATGGAAAGAGCAAAATCAATAAAAAACAGCTAAAAGTATGTATTTAATATTTGGTGCTTGCTTTTTAACATGATATCTATAAAAAGAGCCGATGTAAAACGAAAAACTGGTTTACATCGGCTCTTTTTAGTATATAATGATTATTGAAAGGCGGTGGAAGTATGCTCATAAGATATATGTTTGACAATTTTTGTTCGTTCAAGGAAGAGTGTGAGTTTTCATTAGAAGCACCAGGCGGGAAAGTAAAGAAGCGCTTTCCGGATAACTATACTACAACAGAAACAGGATATGACCTGCTGAAAACGGCAGTTATCGTAGGTGAGAACGCAGGTGGTAAGTCCAACTTTATAAATGGATTAAAATATCTGAAATCATTGTTTGATACAAACATGAAAGTGCAGTCTGTTAATTCATATATTAACGCAGATACTTTGATGGAGTGTAATAATCCCAAACAGAAATTTAATGTAGTATTCTTAGCGGGGAATCATTATATTTATGAGTATGAAACTATTGTTGATGCAAAAGGAATCTATAGCGAAAAACTTATCAGAAGCAGCCAGCGGAAATCAGCTGAGCATGTAGTGTTTGATATTTTACGGGATCAGGAGGATATATATACATTACGAAGAGGAACAGCCAGGGAAGTGACAGCTGCTCTTAAGAATAGCAATAATAGTAACGGATTATTTGTAGTTAAACTGGCTCTTCTCGGAAATAAGGATGCGTCAGCAACTGTTGAATGGATGTTAAATGTCCTATATCCGGGTAATATACCCTCTGACAATATAGACAGCATTGTCAGGCAGGAACGGGATCTTGAAATTATGAAAGATCTAAGATATGTAGAAATTTTTAAGATGGTAGATTACAGCATTTGCGGAATTGAAGTGGATGATGAGAAGCCTTATTCTAAAACTCTGGTAATTCGTAAGAATGCACAGGGAAAGCAGTTTAAGAGAGAATTATCACAGGATTCAACCGGTGTCAGAGAATTTTTTGCATGGGCTGTACAGATATTTCGCGTGGTATATGAAAATAAAGTGGTATTTGCAGATGAGATGGACCGGGTTCTTAATCCAATCTTGTCAGACCGTGTTATTGCGTATATTAACGGTATGGAGCACAGAGGGCAGTTTGTATTTTCTACACATAATGTATTACACCTAAATTTGAAGACATACATGAAAGAGCAGATTTATTTCATTACAAAAAGTAAAGATGAACTGACATCAGAATTGTATTCTCTAGCAGATTTTCCGGAAGTGAGGTATGAAAACACTAAGATATATGAGTTTTATATGAAGGGGATATTGGGAGGTACGGCATTTGAGTAGAAAAACAAGAGTCCTCCAGAAGAGGTTTGCAGTATTCTGTGAGGGAGATACTGAATATAATTATATAGATAAGATGAGAAAGAATCAGGGTGTAGAACTGGTTTTAAAACCCATCAATATGCATGGTGGAGGCTATTAAAACTTCCTTCAGAAGATAAAAACGGAGTCACAGAGTAATTATCTGGCAAAATTCATTATTATGGATGCAGATAGAATAGCTACTGTTCAGGGAGAACTGGATGAATTTTAAAAACTGTTGGAGTATTGCAGGATTTAGAATGCAAAGGGAAATACGCCACATTTTATTATTATGGATAATCCGGATTTTGAGTATGTGGCGTGCTTACACAGTCCTCAGTATAGAGGACAGGCTCCGCATAAATTTATTGAATCTGTTCTGGGAGCAAAAAGTATTGCGGCTTTTAAAGGAAATGCAGATGTTTATAACCTCCTTAATTCAGGAGAATTGTCATATCAGACAATGATAGAATCATTAAGAGGAAAAGAAAAAGAGGCGGCCAAAGTAGCAAATGGAAATAAGTAATGTTGATATAATGTCTGAGTAATGTCATATATTGTTTCGAAGCCTTATCTTACCTTAAAATAGATGGAAATGCCTGTGAATTTCCGTACATAATGTGTTAGTAATGTTATTGTAATGTTTAGTAATGTTTGATATAGTTATGTCAAGAACATTGTTAATGGAGGAGAGTCATGAAAATCAGAGAGCTATATCCAGATGTTATTACAGAAGATACAAGTTATGAATATAAAGCGGTGTTAAATCCGGATAATCCCATTAAATGGGCAAAAACGCTTATTGGATATGCAAATGATAAGGGCGGAATCTTATTTGTAGGGGTATCAAACGACGGTGAAGCCTTTGGAATTGACCTTGAAGAAGTTGATAAAACAAAACTGCTGATTTCAAGGATTAATGACAGACATATTTTCCCACATATTAAGATTTCATATATGATGCGGAGCGTGGATTCTAATGCAGAACATTTTGTTTTAGCTGTTAACGTTGCTCCTGCAGACTCTGTAATAAGATACAGAGAGGGAGATTACAATGAAACAGTTTTTATAAAGGGAGATGGAAATGCGACTCCTGCAACACCGGAAGAAATTATCTCACTTTCAAAGAGAAAATATGGTGTAGATAATGAGACAAGCGAAGTGGCATATACTGATAATCAGTGGTCAGAATACCTTAATCTTTGTAAGGAATACAGACAAGATAAATCCGCTCCAACAATAAAAGAATTGCAGAACGAAGAAATAGTTTCAAAAGATGGGTATGCAAAATCAGGATTTATAATGTTTTCAGACAACTATAGTGAAGATGATACAATGATATGCTGCCGTTTGTGGAAAGGTAAAAACAAGACAGGTATCGTTTTAGATAGCAACAGATTCAGGGGGTCTATTGCAAATGTTTTTACAAATGCATTAAACTTTATTGAACGAAATACAAAAACAGGCTGGGTAAAAACAGAAAATGGCGGACGGAATGAAATCAGATCATATCCTAAGGAAGCTGTAAGAGAGGCGTTGGTAAATGCTATTGCCCATAGGGATTATTCTATTTCGGGAACACAGATTGATGTTGACATATACTCAGACAGAATAGAAATAGTTTCACCGGGGTCATGTTTACTGCCTAAAGATTACAATGCATATCCAGCTGGTTCAATACCTTCTATTAGAAGAAATGCTATCATAGCAGCTTGCCTGGATGTGGCAAATCTGATGGAGAGAGGTGGAACCGGTTTTCAAACCATGATTGAATCCTACAAAGCCTGTCCTGATGAAATTCAACCGGTAGTATCTATATATCCCGGATTTTTGAATTTGAAATTATTCGACAGATTATATAGGGATGAAGTTATAGAACTTGATTTGGAAGGAATTACTGATAGAGAAAAAGTTATGGCTATTCTTAAGATGGAAGGACCAAAGCCAATTAAGGAACTGCAGATGTCTCTTAACTACCGAAGCAGAAGCCAATTCTTAAATGAGGTTATAAATCCTCTTATGAAATCAGGGGAGATATATAGGGATGGCAAGCCAAAATCACCAGTAGCACTTATTAAAATCAAAAGATAAAATATAAAATTGGTTATGAGGGCAGTGAGTTTAGAATTTGTGTTTTGAATGTTGATAAGTATTTAGGATTGAAAAGAATAATAAGAATGATGCAGAGAGAATCATAGAAATATGTAAAAATCAATATGCTGAAGCCAAAATTGCATATCAGACATTGGCAGTATATTGGCGAAGGGTTTCTAATGCTATTGATGGACAGACGATTTCTTATGCAGTTGAGCATAGAAGCGAATTTGAATAAAGTGATTATTATATGATAGCTCACAATTTGTCAAAGGATACAAAGAAAGTAAAACTTGATTTCATCAAAAAGCTATTGACTCCTACGCAACGTAATAGTTTACGATATGCTTATCGAGAGGAGGAAATGACAATGATGACAGTGAATGAGGTAAGTAAATTAACAGGAGTGAGTATACGCACTCTGCAGTATTATGATACCATTGGTCTCTTAAAACCTATTGAATATACAGAGTCAGGTTATAGGTTGTATGACGATACATCCTTGGAAAGGCTGCAACAAATTTTACTGTTTAAAGAATTGGAATTTCCACTTAAGGAGATTAAAAAGATAATTGATGCCCCTAACTTTGACAGGAACAAAGCATTAGAGCAGCAGATTGAATTGCTTACTATGAAAAAAGAGCATCTTGAAAATCTTATTAGTTTCGCTCGAGGAATAAAAGGAATAGGAGTGAAATATATGGATTTTAAAGTATTTGATACAACAAAGATTGATGAGTATTCTAAACGAGCAAAAGAACAATGGGGACAAACCTCTGAGTACAAGGAGTTTGAAGAGAAAACAAAGAACTGGACGAAAGACGATGAAGCTACTGTTGCAAATGAGTTTATGCAGTTATTTGTTGAATTCGGACAAATGAAAGAAATGGCCCCAGAAGATGAACAGGTGCAGTTGCAGGTAAGGAAACTTCAGGATTACATTACAGGTCATTTTTATACATGTTCTGATAAAATTTTATGCGGTCTTGGAAGAATGTATGCCGGTGGAGGAGAACTTACGGAAAATATTGATGATGTTGGAGGAGCAGGAACAGCAGAGTTTGCAAGTAAAGCCATTGATATATTTTATATGAGTAGAAAGTAAATCTACACGCTATAATATATTAATCTAATAAGAAAATAGTGTTATCATTACTGCTATGCTGTAGTTGGAATGGTAGCCATATATATGAATTCGTTGGAACGGAATGGTTGAATCCTCAGGGTGACAATGTCAGCGATTTGACAGCGAAAACCGTTTTTTCAGATGATTTTACGTTTTCTTATTTTAACATGGAATTACAGAATAGTTAGAAAAATCAAGGCTTTCCTTGACTTAGATTAACTCAGAATTATATATGTTTCCAAGGTGGACTCAAACTCCTTAGACTTTATTGTAGGTTAATTTCTTCTGTTCGGCTTAATGTTTTTTAAGATGAGCCAAAAGCACACAAAACGGATTCTGAGATACGAGGATTACAAACCATTCTGGTATTTCTTTGATTGGAAAGCGTATTTAATTATGACCTGTATGATGAGTGGAGGAATCGGATTCCGGGCAGCTGGTATATTTCCGGAGATATTTGTTGCATTTTTTTATTCTGGGCTGGGGCTGGCATTGGCATTAGTGGGAGTTATTTTTACCCGAAATTATTTATGTTATAGTCAATTGATTGAAAAGGAGCAGTAGTAATTATGAAAGAGAATAATTATAAACCACAGATTCCAGATGTAATGGAAGCAATTTTTGATGCAGCATATCTGATTTTTGATCTGATCGCAGCAATGTTATTTTTCATTTTTTCAGAGGGAAAGACCTTATTTATCCTGTATGGAATATTAACACTGACGCTTTGCGGAGGGGATGCTTTTCATCTGGTACCCAGAATCATCCGGGCAGTCCGTGGAACCAATGATAAAATAAAGAAACAGCTGGGAATCGGATTGCAGGTATCATCTATTACCATGACTGTGTTTTATATTATTTTGATGTATATCTGGAAATTTACATTCCCGGAATTAAAGATACCGGTGATCTTGGAGGCTGTAATATGGATATCTGCGGTAGTCAGAATTGTAATCTGTCTGTTTCCGCAGAATAACTGGTGTACAGAAGAAGGAAATATCAAATTATCCATTATCAGAAATGCAGTTTTTGCAATTACCGGTATAGGGGTGATCATTCTGTATATCATTTCAGGAAATACCTATGGATACCATATGACCAGGATGGCTGCGGCGATTATTATCTCTTTTGGCTGTTATCTTCCGGTAACATTGCTCAGTAAGACCAGACCCAAGGTTGGGCTATTAATGATTCCAAAGACCTGTGCATATATGTGGGTCATAGCCATGGGACTTCAGCTGTTATTTTAAAGACAAGATTATAGAAGCTAATTCGTAGGTGCAGTTTGCAGATTGCATGGATGACCAACAAAAATGCTGACAATTTGGCACTTTGAAATACAATTTGGCAGAAAGTATTGTTTTTTACAGTTGATACGTGTAATATACTCATATGCCGTCAGGGGGCGGCAGTAATAGAAAAAAGGAGAAAATATTATGAAGAAGAAATTATTAGCAGTATTGTTAACAGGTGTTATGGCAATGTCCATGCTTACCGCATGTGGCGGTTCCGATGAGACCACCACAGGTGCTGCAACCGAGGATGTTTCTGCAGCTTCCACAGATGGAGAGATGTGTTCCGATGATACCTTCTCTGCTCTGCAGGACAATTACGCAGCCATGACAGAAGCATACAATGCCGTAAAAGAGCTTTATGAAAATGATGCAATCGCAGCAGATGAAGCTATTGAGGATGTTATGAATGAGGCTGCTGATGTGATCAACCAGATGGGTGAGATCTCTCAGGATTCCATTACCGAGGAGGATGCAGTTACTCTGAATTCTGCAATGGCTGACATTCTGGATGCTCTGTCTTCCGTTGTTGATGGCATGACCATGACCGAAGGCGGTGATGAAGCTGCTTCCGAAGCATGTTCCGATGAAACTTTCGCTATCTTACAGGAAAACTACAGCACCTTATCCGGAGTATATGACACTGTAGAAGCTGCTTACATGTCTGATGAAATTGAGCAGAATGATGACATTGAAACTGCACTTACTGAAACAGAGAATATTATGAGTCAGATGGGTGAAATTTCCCAGGATTCCATTACCGAGGAAGATGCAGTCGTATTAAATGATTCTATGGCAGCTTTACTTGATGTACTGGGTGCAGTCGTTGATGCAATGTAATTTCAGAGTTCTTCTGTAAGCCACATGACACAAAAGGGAGTAATCGTACTCCCTTTTTGTGTACAATGAGTTATGCTTATCAGCAGACGGATATCCTGCGAAACACGGTGTAGAGCAGGATATGCTACAGATGCGCAGGAAAATGAGGAGGAAATATTTCATGGTCATTTTGTATTTTGCTGCCTTTGCATTCTCTGTATTGTTGCTGATTCTGACGCTTGCCGCTACCAGTCAGTATCGTAGAAATTATCATGTACTTTCTACCATGACAACAGCAATTGTAAACTTTGGTTACTGGCAGCTTGCCATGTCTCATAATCTGGAGGAAGCTCTTCTTGCAAACCGGATCGCATATCTGGATGGAACATTCCTTACTTTATTCATTTTTCTATCTGTTGCCCAGTTCTGCCGTATCAAGGTTCCTGTCTGGATCGTTACAGTCATGTCTATCGTCGGATTTGTTGTTCTTGGACTTTCCTATACGGGTGGTTACAGTACCATATATTATAGCAGTGTTTCCATCATTCAGAGGCATGGAGTTACTTTTCTTGTCACACAGGACGGGCCGGCACATATCCTTTATGATTGTCTGATCGTGGTTTATGCAGTAATAGACCTCGGAGTTATGATCTATGCTTTCCGGAACAAAAACAAAGTCTCTTATATGAATACGTTTTTCCTTCTGGCTACGGAGCTGTTCTGTATGGTGGTATATGCAGTGGAAAGCATTACCAAATGTGAGATCCAGCTTCTTCCCTTTTCCTATGTGCTCAATATGGTGCTTTTGTTTGTATTGTTCCGAAGAACCAATCTGTATGATCTGTCCATCAATGCGGAGCATATTCGAGAAGACCGCCGTGAATACGGTTATATTTCATTCAGCCGCCATGGAAAATATATCGGAAGTAATGATGTCGCAAGAAAATACTTTCCGGAGCTGGAAAATCTCCTGATGGATCACAAAATTCCACCCAAAGAGAAATTCCTTTATAAGGAGTTTGGCAGCTGGGTAGCACTTTTTAATCCGGATATTGATAAAACCCGTTACTATACCAGAAACGAGCGGATTCTCAAATGCAGGCTCAGTTCTTTTACTATGGGAAAACGAAACAGCATTCAGGGTTATCTCATCGAAATAACGGATGATACCAATCAACAGCTTCATATTCAGGAGTTAAATGAAATGGCCCGCAGGGCAGAAGAGGCGAACCTTGCCAAAAGTACTTTTATTGCGAATATTTCCCACGAGATACGAACACCTATTCATGTCATATTAGGTATGAATGAAATGATCATGCGTGAATCCGGAGAACCTCAGATATGTGTATATGCCGGAAATATCAAGAAATCCGGCAACATCCTGTTATCTCTTGTGAACAATATCCTCGATTATTCACGTATGGAAAGAGGAAGTGTAAAACTCCAGCTTGTTACTTATGAAACAGGTAAGCTGTTAAACAATGCGGTGGATGCTATCCGGCTCCAGACGGACAGTAAGAATCTCCGGCTGGAGGTATATATTGACGAACATCTTCCTGTAAAGCTGATTGGAGATGATCTTAAATTTCAGCAGATTCTGTTTAATCTGCTGACGAATGCAGTGAAATATACAAATGAAGGCTATGTACGTTTGTGTGTTTCCCAGAAGAAACGCCAGGCTGATTCGGTAGCCATTGATGTATCGGTTGAGGATTCCGGCATTGGAATCCGTAAAGAGGATATTGCACGTCTCACCAATGCATTCTGTCGCGTGGATGAGAAACTTAACAGAAATATTGAAGGTGCCGGACTCGGTCTTTCCATAGCCAGCCAGTTATTACAGCAGATGGGAAGTCAATTAATGATTGACAGTGAATACGGTGTTGGCTCGATTTTCTCCTTTGAGCTTACACAGCAGATTGCAGATGCAGCAGAAATAGGATCGTTTTCTATATTCACGGACGCAAATGCGGAAATACCTTTTTCAATGCTTCCTTCCTTTACGGCTCCGGAAGCAAAGATCCTGGTTGTGGACGATAATCAGATGAACCGCTTTGTTTTCCAGGGGCTTTTAAAATATCTGAAGGTACAGGTTACTCTTGCTGCGAGTGGCAGGGAATGCTTAAGTGCCATTACAAAAGAGCATTATGACCTGATTTTTATGGATCATCTCATGCCGGAGCTGGATGGCATTGAAACGCTTCATCTTATGAAGAAACGCAGCGGACATTTTTGTACGGACAGTAAGGTAATTGCCATTACAGCCAATGCCTTTCAGGATGCGCGGGAAGTTTATCTGAAAGAGGGCTTTGATGATTTCCTGGAAAAACCGGTAGAAGGAAAACAGTTGGAAGCGGTGATTTATCATTATCTTCCCAAAAACCTCATACTGTATGCAGATGGAATTTCCCACGAAAAAGCAGAGATTCCTGCGAATCCGGGCATGAATGAAGATGTTGATCCTGCTTTTGCGGGAAGCGATGATCTTCTGGAGGAACAGCTTTCAGGGCTGGGAATAGATGTATCAAAGGGACTGTCCTATGCCGGTAATGACTGGAACTTCTATCTGGAGATATTGAGTTGCTTTATGGAAGAATATGATGCCAAAAGAGAATTATTTCATACATATCAAAAAAATCTCTCCGAAGACACCTCTTTTGAAGCCTTCACACATCTAACGCACCAGTTAAAAGGAGAGGCACGGGGAATCGGACATGCAGAGCTCGGAGAGAAATTTTATCAACTGGAGCTGGCATCTAAAGCGCACAGGGAAGATATGATCAAGGATCTTTTAGACGCTGCCCTGGATTTATGGGAACAAGTCGTTACTTCTTTGAAAAATTATTTGAAGTAAGCTGCTGCCGGATTTCTTTTTGCAGACGGACGGGAATAGGAATGATTACAGAATTCATCATTTCAATATCTGTCTGAGTCACATTGCGGACATACAGACGGTTGACCAGGTAACTGCGTCCTACTTTGATAAACTCCGGATTCTGTTCAAAATCTTCACAGACTCCGGACAGAACCTTTGTTACAGAAATAGTATCGGTAAGGGTATGGATCAGCGTCACATGACGGCCGGCTTCAAAATACAGAATATCCTTGAGTGGAATTTGTACTTCCTTTCCCTGGACATTCACCAGATACAGCTTTGAGGCATTTTCAAAGATGGATCTGCAGCGCCGGATTGCATTCATAAAGTCCTCATGATCATAAGGCTTTTGCAGATAATATAAAGCATCCACGTTATAACTGTCCATGGCATGCTCCAGGGAACTCGTTGTGAAGATCAGACCGCCGTTATAATGTTTTTCACGCAGCATATGTGCCACACTCATGCCATCCGGAGCATCCATATAAATGTCCAGAAAAATAAGGGACGGCTTATCAAGTGTTTCCTCATATCGCCGAAGAAGCTCTTTTCCGGATGAAAATGCTTCTATCATGATTTTCCGGTCAAGGTGAGACAGATATTCCTGCAGATGATGATGTAGACGTAGCAGATCACTCTTAGAATCGTCACAGATATAAATCGTCATTATGGTATCATTCCCCTTCCTCTTTGTCGTACTCCTTACACACAGTACTTTTCGCTGCCCTTTATACACGGACGGCTTTATACACGGACGGTATTCCATGCATCTCCTATTATAATCGTCTGTTCATTTACAGTAAACTGATTTTTAAGAACAAAATTTGAAAGTCGTCTTCAAAACGGAAATTCGGAGGGCTATTGAGCTGACGCTCGAGCTGCCTTGATGCGTCAGGTCGATTCATTACATTTTTGGGACGATTCATGCAAGCCTTCCTTTTTTTTCGACAAGCTGTTGTATAATAATGGTGGGGAAAAATCCCCTGGCTTCACTTTTATGCTTATATCGGATCGTGACATCCTTGTTCTTTGGCTGTAGTGATGTTCAACAATTAAATCATAAAATCGGAAAGGTGGAGGCTATGTTTTCTTTAAAAGACAAAGAAGTGAATGTAGGGCGGCAGAAGGAGCTTGATTTAGTAAAAGGTTTTCTGATGATCATGATCATCTTTATACATTCATTTCAGACGATAGCGGGTGCGGAAGCAGCAGAATCAAGTGTACATAAAATTATGTTTGCACTGTTTATGCCGACCGGCGCCTGCTTATATTTGTTTACCATGGGGTTCGGAAGTGTTTTCACACGGTATTCCCAACCAAAGGATATGGTTAAAAACGGTGTAAGGTTATTAATTTATCAGGGATTAAGTAATTTATGCTATGCCGCAGTGATTGTAGTTAGTTTTCATATAAGAATTTTAATTACGGGAGAAATGACAGGAAGCAGAGAATTATATGAAGGCAGTCTGTATTCCATGCTTACATTCGTCAATATCTTTTTTATTTCAGGAATGTGTTATTTCATTCTTGCAATATATAGAAAACTGGGGGTAAAACCGGTTGGATATATCATCAGTGCTGTAATAGTAGGATTGATATCACCGTTTACAGCGTTACTGGTTTCCGATCATCCCGTACTTAACCGGATTCTGGATATGACCTTTGGAGGGAAGGGGGAGACAAGCTTCTGCTTCTTTCC
>ENA-ORNF01002793-ORNF01002793.1-human-gut-metagenome-genome-assembly--contig:-NODE-2793-length-12477-cov-2.980196_pt1 | contig 12477 bp, 10 predicted proteins | sample MGYA00242110_ERZ509012 | MGnify/ENA primary metagenome ERZ509012 (study PRJEB26280, sample SAMEA2338714) | human gut metagenome | biome: human gut; feature: human-associated habitat; material: faeces... | reverse complement strand
TCCTCACGCTTCTGCAGCAAGAACAAGAACAATTCCTGCTTGATCATCTGCTGCCTTTTCATTGTGATAAATTCACGTTCCTGCTGTGGCATATTTGCAATACGAGAAAGGAAGTAGTTTTCCTGCGACTGTAACTCATTACGAGAACGACTAAATCCTGATTTTATGCTACGCACCGTCTCCAACATATTCGCACGCATAGCATCTATCTGCTTATTCACCAAATCTATAGCAGGGTTCCCTGGTTTTGTTGTCATCATTAATTTGATACGCTCCAATAATGCCTCATTATATGTCTGATATTGTGTTGTATCGCCTCTTACCAAATAATAATGAGCATCACTACAAGAACTAGCTGTATAACCTACCATTTGTTTTTTACTTTCACAATAATAATCTATCAATGCCGTTGATATATATTTATCATATCCTATCATCATTGTTGCTCCGGTTGCTTTTCCAGCTTCTGTTAAGACATAATCTCCTCCTGCATATCTATATGAGTTATCTTCTGCTCCATTGGTTAATGTAGAATTGTGAATATAAATACTTGAAATATCCGGACCTTGATTTCCAAAATTTTTAACACATGTTGCTAAATCTGTACCACTTGAACAGTAATTTGCAATTGTAAGTTGTTTTGTTAAAGTTCTTATTATAAATTCACTACTATCCCTTCCGTTACTATCTTTTACATATACTTTTATATAAAATATAGTATTACTTGTTAAATTTGTAAATGTATAACTTGAATTTGTTGATTTTACATAATTTGAACCATTGTCTTTTGAATAATAATATTCTGTTATTGTTCCATAACCATTTTGACCAGTAACATTTATGGTTATTGAATTTAATGTTGATGTTGTTGTTACATTTGTTATTGTTGGCAATTTGTAAGCATCTGTTGTAGCACTTAAACTATATTCATTTGACATTCTTCCATTGGTATCTTCAACTTTTACTTTTATTGTATAAGTTGTTTGTTCATTTAGATTTGTAAATGTATATGTTGAAGGTCCTTCAACATATGAAGAATTATTAATTGAATAATAATATTTACTTATTTCATTTGTTCCTTTTGTTCCAGTTGTTGTAACTGTTATTTGATTATATTTTGTTGTTGGTGTTACTTTTGTTACACTTGGTGCTTCAAAAGTAATAATATCCCCTACTTTATATTCTCCTTTGGTAGTTCTTGTCCATCTATTTAACCAAAGTCTTTGACCTTCTTTTAAGGTCGTATCCATTGATTTTTGTTTTACCACAGTAGGTGTTCCTATAAAATATTTTACTGCTAATGCAATAATTATAGCAATAACTATGCAATACGTCCATTCTAACGTATTTTTTAATTTTGGATTCATTTATGTCTTCCTTTCTTAAGTTTCATTTTTCAATATAGTTGGTATTGTTATAACAACTTCTGTTCCTTTTCCAACCTTACTTTTAATATCAATTCTACCATTGTTTTTATCAAGGATTTCTTTCAGAATACTGCATTTGTTCTCGCCCGTCACCAGAAAACAGGTATGCCGGGCTTCTATCAAAGGACGTCCCGTCATGCATATACGCACTGTTTTATTATAAGGATTGACGGACACCTCATACGGTTCCCCGGCGGTAAGAAGTTCCTGATGGTCGGGGAAAATGGATGATGTATGCCCGTCCTCTCCTATCCCTAATAATACAAAATCAAAAACAGGCACACCGTCCATGGTCGGAACGGTGGTCTTGACTATGGAAGAATACTGTTTGGCTTCTTCTTCGGGAGCGCCCTCACCCACAATACGGTAGTAATGACTGGCAGGAATACCTACCTTACTAAACAACAGACGATAGGCCAAGCCAAAGTTGCTCTGATCATCGCCAGGTGGCACGCAACGCTCGTCCACCCAATAGAAATAAATACGGGGCCAAGGGGTATATGCGGCATATTCACGCTCCCAAACCTCAAAAAGTGTGGCAGGAGTAGTTCCTCCGGAAAGAGCAATGGTAAAAGGCCGTTCAAGCTCTTTATCCATCGCTTCCAATATATGAGTTATCAAGGCTTGCGACGCTTGTACAGGCGACGCATACAAGTTATGGTCAATCATCTTATTCACTATTTATTACTCAGAGTTTGCTGTTTAAATTTACTATTCACAGATGACGACTTACAATTTACAGTATAAATTGGAATGTGTCAGATTCTTGCACGGGTTTGTCCATTCGGCATGACTGCGGTTGATCAACACATCCGCTTCTTTCGGTCCCCATGTTCCTGCAGGATACCCATAAAGAGGAGTTTCGGGATGCTTCTTCCAATAATCCAGAATCTTGTCAAAGTAAGTCCAGCTCTCGTCCACGGCATCGGAACGGGTAAAAAGTGTAGGATCACCCGCCAGACTGTCTTCCAACAGGCGTACGTACGCATCCCCCGTTTCCTGATCGTGCTGGTCATAGCTGAAATCCATCTCCATGGTTCCCATATAGAAACCGGCACCAGGTTCTTTCATGGCTATGCGCTGAAGAATTCCCTCGTCGGGCTGAATACGGATAATCAGTTCCTCGCCTTTGTACAAGCCCTCCTTCATTTGAAACATCTGCATAGGGGCCGGTTTGAAATGAATCACAATTTCGGTCACCTTGGTAGGCATCTGCTTGCCGGTACGGATATAAAAAGGTACTCCCTGCCAACGCCAGTTGTCCACATACAGGCACATCGCCACGTAGGTATCCGTACGGGAATCAGGATGAACATTCTTTTCTTCACGATAACCGATACGGTCGTCACCGGCAATATATTGTCCGCGGACAACGTTATCACGGATATACTCATCAGTCAGCGGACGAAGGGACTGATAGACTTTGATCACCTCGTTACGAAAACCATTCTTGTCAAACTTGGCAGGCGGTTCCATGGCAGTAATGGCAAGCAACTGCATCAGGTGGTTCTGTACCATATCACGCAGAGCTCCCGCCCCGTCATAATACCCTCCGCGAGTACCTATACCCATATTTTCCACCGCAGTGATTTCCACATGATCTATATAGTTACGGTTCCATATCGGTTCGTAAATGGTACTTCCAAAACGGGTCACCATAATATTCTGTACCGTTTCCTTGCCTAGGAAATGATCGATACGGTAAATATCCTCTTCTTTAAAATAAGCGGCATAGATCTTATTCAGTTTCTGAGCAGAAGCCAGGTCGTATCCAAAAGGCTTCTCGACAATGATACGCTTTAATCCGGGCTTTTTCAGCAAGCCCGCATCATGCAGATATTTCGGAATCAGTTCATAAAGCAATGGCGGAGTGGCCAGGTAGAACAAATAATTCCCATTATTCTCATATTGAGGTGAAAGCTCCTTCAGACGGTCATTCAGCAGAGAATAAGTGGTTTCGTCCGCCGGGTCCATGGACTGATAATGGACAGTAGAGAGAAAATCGTCCAATGTTTCCATCTCTTCTTTTGTAAGAGAACCGGACTTTATCAGTTCTTCTTTCAGATAAGCACGATAGGTTTCGTCCGTGTATGCAGTACGGGCACAGCCGATAATGGCAAAATGCTCGGGGAAACGTTTCCCGTTATGTATCTTTATCAGGGCAGGCATCAGTTTGCGCCGGGTTAAATCACCGGATGCACCGAAGATGACCAAAAATAAACTATGTGGTAAACTCATGATTCTTTCTTTTAAAAATGAATGTATAATGCTTTGTGTTGCGACGTATCAATAGTTGTCTTCCCAATGTTCGTGGAAAAATTCCCCCCGTGGACTGTCCACACGCTCGAAGGTATGAGCTCCGAAATAATCACGCATCGCCTGGATCATATTGGCCGGGGAATGGTTGGTGGTCAGACCCAGAAAATAATTCAACGCTGCGGAAAGTACAGGTACGGGCAATCCTTCTTTCAACATGACACCGATGTATTTCTTCCACGCGGGCAGGGCTTCCGTTACTTCCCGTCCGAAATGCTCGTCCAGCAACAGATGCGACAATCCCGGCGCACGGCGATAGGCCTCGGCAATGTCGTTCAAGAAAGCGGAACGGATAATGCATCCGGCACGCCACAACAGAGCGATGGTGGAAAGATCCAATTTCCAGCCATATTGCTCACTGGCAGTGCGCATCAGAGCAAACCCTTGCGCATAACCTATCAGACGGGCGGCATACAAGGTACTCTCCAATCCGGCCACCGTATCCTGATAATTATATACCGGATGATTCTCCACATGCATATAATGCTGGGACATCAGCACACGCAAGTTCTTCTCCGCCGACAGATTACGGGCAAAAACAGCCTCGGCAATCACGTCCAGCGGCGTATTGAGTTGCAGAGAGTTAATGACACTCCAACGACCCGTTCCTTTTTGCCCGGCAGCATCCAGAATGTTGTCGAGCAAATAACCGCCTCCTTGTTCTTTATGACGCAGAATGGCTGAAGTAATCTCTATCAGGTAACTGTGCAGGCGTCCTTTGTTCCATTGTTCAAAAATATCCGCCATCTGTTCATTCTTCAATGCCAGCAGATGCTTCATGGCGAAATAACTTTCAGCTATCAACTGCATATCCCCATATTCTATGCCATTGTGCACCATCTTCACATAGTGGCCTGCCCCATCGGGCCCCACCCATTCGCAACACGGAGTGCCGTCCTCGGCTTTTGCCGCAATACTTTTCAGCATCGGCTGAATGACCGGCCATGCCTCTTGCGCACCACCAGGCATGATGGACGCTCCATGCAGAGCACCCTCCTCACCTCCTGAAATGCCGCAACCCACAAAATACATTCCTTTATCATAAAGTTCCTTTACACGACGTTCCGTATCTTCATAATAAGAGTTCCCTCCATCAATGAGGATATCGCCCTTATCCAGTAAAGGAAGCAGCTTATCCATCAGTTCATCGACAGCCGGACCTGCCTGTACCATCAAGAGGATGACACGCGGAGCTTTCAGCGCTTCGACAAAATCCGTCAGTTCATTACTGCCTATGATACCTTTTCCTTTGGCACGGTTTGCTATAAAGTTATCTACTACATTTTCTTCTTTTCCGGGAACGGTACGGTTCCATACTACGACCTTCCATCCCTTGTCAGCGAGATTCAGAGCAAGGTTCTGCCCCATCACGCCTAATCCGATTAATCCTATATCTGCCTTTTCCATAAATTGTTCTTTTTATATTTAACAATTTAATAGGTAATTTGTTCAATAATTCTATCTTTGCAATTTGAACAATAGCACATTATCATGAAGAGGTTAAAAATCGGCTTATTAGCCCGAATTATCATCGCCATCACATTGGGTATAGGATTCGGAAACGTTCTTCCCGGCGAACTGGTGAGAGTATTTGTGACTTTCAACGGGATCTTCAGCGAGTTCCTGGGTTTCATCATTCCGTTGATTATTCTCGGGCTGGTCACTCCCGCCATTGCCGATATCGGCAAGGAGGCGGGAAAGATGCTGGTAATCACAACGTTGGTGGCATACGGCGCCACTTTGTTCTCCGGATTCCTGTCTTATTTCACCGGAGTGACTTTATTCCCTTCCATGATTGCTCCGGGAGCGCCGATAGAACAAATCAGTGAAGCGCATGACATTTCTCCGTTCTTCACCGTAGGCATTCCTCCGGTGATGAATGTGATGACTTCCTTGATCCTGGCCTTCACGCTAGGTCTGGGCATCGCACATCTGGATAGTACAGCGCTGAAAAACGTATGTAACGATTTCAAAGAAATCATAGTCAAGACCATCCAGACGGTGATTCTGCCCCTGCTGCCTATCTATATATTCGGTATATTCCTGAATATGACTCATTCCGGACAGGTATATAACATTCTGATGGTATTCATTAAAATTATCGGAGTAATTTTCCTGCTTCACATCTTCCTGCTGGTTTTTCAATATACCATTGCAGCGCTGTTTGTGCACCGGAACCCGTTCAAACTACTGGGAAAGATGATGCCTGCCTATTTCACAGCATTGGGCACACAGTCATCGGCGGCCACCATTCCGGTGACTTTGCGGCAGACCATCAAGAATGGGGTTACGGAGGATATAGCCGGATTTGTCATTCCGCTATGCGCCACAATTCATCTGTCGGGAAGCACGCTGAAGATTGTCGCTTGCGCACTGGCACTGATGATTATGCAAGGAATGCCTTTTGATTTCCCCATGTTTGCAGGATTTATCTTTATGCTGGGAATTACAATGGTAGCCGCACCTGGAGTACCGGGAGGAGCCATCATGGCTGCATTGGGGATCCTGGCTTCCATGCTGGGATTCGGAGAAAGTGAACAGGCTTTGATGATAGCGCTTTACATTGCCATGGATAGTTTCGGCACTGCTTGCAATGTGACGGGCGATGGGGCTATCGCATTGATTATTGATAAGTTTTTCGGGAAGAAAGACCTCCGGCCTATACAATAGAAAAAGCATTATCGAACTAAATAAGGCCAGAAAGAAAAAGATATTTTTAGAAACAGGGCAGTAACAAGTTGACATTTTTTCATTATCTTTGTTACTATAAAATAGAGAAAGGAGAAAAATCATGCGAAGAACCGAAATTGTAGATATGATACGCAGTATCCTCCACAAAGTAGCACCAAATGCCCAAATCATACTTTATGGATCGGAAGCTCGCGGAGAGGCTCGCCCAGACAGTGATATCGATCTGCTTATTCTTGTAGATGAGCCACAGCTTACTCCAGAATACGAACAGGAAATTATCCGTCCGCTTTATGAACTGGAAGTAAAATCGGGAGTTATTATCAGCCCAATGATTATGCTGCGCAGATTATGGGAGAACCGTCCCTTTCAGACTCCATTTTCGCTGAACGTAATGAATGAAGGGATAGTGTTATGAAGCAGAAACTATCCCCCGAGCACCGCGTTGCCTTGATTCAATACCGTTTTGAACGAGCGTATAAGACTTTGGAAGAAGCTGACTATATGCGTGTGGGAAATTATTTTAACGCCGCCATCAACCGCCTTTATTATGCCTGCTTTTATGCAGCCACCGGTTTGTTAATAGCTAAGGGAATCGAGGCAGGCACCCACAATGGAGTAAAAACAATGTTGTCCTATCACTTTGTGCGCACAGGAATACTGAGTCTGGAACATGGCAGCACATTCAGCAACTTGTTTGACAAACGGCACAGTGGAGACTACGAAGACTTTGCCTATTGCGATGCCGCATTGGTAGATTATCTCAGACCACGTGCCGAAGCTTTCATCAAATCGGTAGAAAGTCTGGCTCAAGAATAAATGGATCGCTCCCAAACAAAAACAAACATATTCTTTCTGCCCTTCTATCGTCTTCATCCTGCCATTACGCTATCTCCAAGAGGAGGTAACGCAATGCAGAACAACAAACAAAAAAGGAAAACATGAGCTAGAATACAGGCATCTGCCAAATGAATCCCACTGACACACGATGGGTACTGAAATTGTCCTCACCCAATGCCTTCGCACGATCGGTATATTTATAGGAACGCCCCACGTATGCCAGGAAGAAGTGCAGATTGCTCTCCATCGGATAAAATTCTATTCCTCCTGCATATCCCCATGCCGTGCGATATTTACCTTTTTCCACTTCATCGCTTGCCTTATAAACGGAAGCCGTTTCATACATTCCTTTTGCAAACAAGTTCCACTTCGGGGCAAAACGATAATTCACATGCAACACATAGGACATATATTCGGCATTAAAAGCATTGTGTGCCTGATTATCAGTTCCTACTATACTAGTTATAATCCCTTTACGGTCTACCCCTTCATGAGAATACATCCAGTCAAAATAGGCGTGCCATTTAGGGCTGAAATTAAATTCATTACCCAAAGCATAATAATACATCTTCTCGCCTTTCGTTTCGTTCATGACAGAGGCAGACCAACGGGTTTTGAAAACATCCAGAAAATTACCATTCCAGTTCAAGGTATAAACCAACGGCAGTTTGGTACGTTCCAAATCCCCGTACATCTCCTCGGACGGCCCGTTCAGGCTGTTCAATACCTGAAATTGTATCTGCTGATAAGGATTATAGTTGTATGCCACATTCAAACCGGTCATGAAGTTACTCATGTGCTCTATCATGTCACTATATTCGTAAATATCAATCGGATTCAAATCAAATTCTATACCACCATACGAGGCACATTGCTTTCCGGCGAAAAATGAGAACTTATTTAATTTGATGCCTACTCCCGCCCAATCTATGCTGGTAGGTACATTATCTATATTGCCGGAACCATCGTTACCCCGATTCAGACGCTGACGGTAACGATAGCTCAACCAGTCATTGATATCTCCCTTCATCTCGATACGGAGTTGCTTCATTTCGAATGCGCCCTGATCAAATCCGGAATCATTCCATTTCATGTTGAAATCACCGTGCATATTAAGATAGAGATTGAACTTGTCCGTTTTCTTCTTGATACCGGTGACTTCTTCAAACAGGCTTTTGTCACCGGCCATGAAATCACTTCCGGAAGATTGGGCATATAAAGGGTAAGTGCCTGAGACAGCAAGGGCTGTCAGGCATACTAACATTATTCTTTTCATAAGTCAAAGTTTTAGGTTGTAATGTATTCTCTTTTTCTTTTATGCGCACAAAAGAAAAAGAGATAAAAAGAAAAAGTGCCGGATGGACTAGTATACGTTGAAGTATTCCTGAATTTTCTTCCAGTCTTTTGTCTTAGTCAACGCCAGCATCAACAACACACGTGCCTTCTGAGGGTTCAACTCCTGTGAGGCCACAAATTGGTATTTATTATCATCCACCTCAGCATCCAATGTAGTCGGTCCGGTAGGAACACGGCTGGAACGCACTACCAAAATACCTTGTTGACGGGCCTTTTCCAACATCGGAAACAAATTCTGATGAATGTTGCCATTCCCCACACCGGCATGAACAATACCCTGATACCCATTATTCAAGAAAGGAGTCATGATATCAGCTTCTACATTGGAATAACTGTAAACGATACCTACTTTCGGCAACTTGTCAAGGTGGGTTACATCAAAATCGGAACCGGTGGTATGGCGTTTCAAAGATTCCATATTATAGAAAACCTTACCATTCAATACATATCCCAACGCACCGGAGTTAGGGGACTGGAAAGTCTGTACATCCACCGTATTGGTCTTCATGGCTCCGTGAGCTCCCAAAATCAAACCATTCATAGCAATTACGACACCTTTTCCCCGTGATTCCCTGGCGGCGGCAGTGACTACTGCATTATACAAGTTCAGCGGTCCGTCCGCACTCATGGCCGTAGAGGGGCGCATGGCTCCTACCAATACAACAGGCTTGTCACTCTTCACAGTCAAGTTCAGGAAAAAGGCGGTTTCTTCCATCGTGTCAGTCCCGTGGGTAATCACGATACCGTCCACATCTCCACGGCTGAAAAGCTCGTTGATACGCTTGGCCAACGTCAGCCATACGGCATCATTCATGTCCTGAGAGCCGATTTTTACAATCTGTTCCCCGGTCACATTGGCTATTTTGTTCACTTCGGGAACCGCTTCCAGCAATGTGCTGATAGCCACCTGTCCGGCAGTATAATTTGTTTTAGTAGCCGAAGCGCCTGTTCCGGCAATAGTCCCTCCTGTAGCCAATATATGGATATTAGGCTTTTGGGCGACAGCAGCCAATGTGGTACATACCAGCATTGCCGCCATAAGGCTGAGTTTTCTTAATCCGTTCATAATCTTTTCAAGTTTAGGTTTTATTACTATAATAATTATTTGGAAATTTTGTTCACACACAGAGGAAGAAGATGCGCCGATGATATATATGTGCACATCGAATCATTATAAATGTTACAGGCAGAAGATTACTCATGTTACAGATGAAAGATTACTCATCTTCAAGCCTGACCGCACCTATCCCTTTCCTTTCTAGAATACCTGTATCAGCAGCAGGCCTACCACAATAGAAACAAGGGTAGCCACCATTCCGGGCATCATAAACGAATGGTTCAGAATCCATTTTCCAATACCCGTTGTTCCTGTACGGTCAAAGTTGATGGCTGCCACCACCGTAGGATAATTAGGGATAAAGAAATATCCGTTGACGGCAGGGAACAAAGCAATCAGCATCATCGGAGAAATACCCAGTGCTATTCCTAACGGTACAATAGCACGCACCGTAGCAGCCTGGCTATAAAGTAAAATAGACATGACAAACAATGCCAGACCGAACAGCCAGGGCATTTGACGCACAATCCCTTCAATAGAACCTGTCAGTTCCGTAATGTTTCCATTGATGAACGTATCCCCCATCCATGCAATACCAAAAATAGCGATTACCGCCTGCATTCCGGCAGGAAACACGCTGCCTTGTGTAGCCTTGATTCCATCCGTACGTGAAATGATAAGAATAATAGCTGCCGCACACAACATCAAGATCTCAATAATAGAAGGCATATCCAAAGCCGCACCGTTAAACACAGGACGCATAGCAGGGATAGAGCCGAATAATACAATCAGCAGTGTGGCGGCAATAAAGATAATCACCGAGATACGGGCGTGAAACATATTCTTCACATCGTTCAGTTCCACATGTTTTGTATCAATCATTCCGGCTTCCAGACGGCGCAGGTATTCAGGATCTTCCAACAACTCCTTGCCGACCTTTTTTGAAAGGAAAGCACCGACCAGCACACCGATTAATGTAGCAGGAATGGTAATCTTCAGAATATCAAACAGAGTGATGTCAAATCCTGTCAGCAATCCCAGTAACGCTACGGTAGCGGCAGAGATAGGGCTGGCGGTAATAGCCTGTTGCGAGGCGATAACGGCAATGCCTAAAGGACGCTCAGGACGAATTTTAGTTTCCGTAGCTACCTCGGCTATGACAGGAAGCACAGAGTAGGCCACATGCCCCGTACCTGCGACAAAAGTAAACAGATAAGTAACCAACGGGCTCAGGATAGTCACCTGCGAAGGGTTACGGCGCAACAGCCGTTCCGCCAACTTCACCATATAGTCCAGTCCGCCGGCAGCCTGCATACAAGAGGCGGCAGAGATAACGGCGACAATCATCAACATCACATCAATAGGGGGAGCGGTAGGCTGAAGTCCGAAGACAAAAGTCAATATGGCAAGGCCTACACCTCCCATCACTCCCAATCCGATACCTCCCAAACGGGCACCTACAATAATAGCGACAAGTACAAATAGCAATTGCAATAACATGGTTTTTATCCGTTTATAAATATACAATTTTAATTCCGAGAACAAAGATAGACCATTTCTGTTCTACAAACCTTAAAATTTCTAAGAATTTTTCCTTTTTTCACTACTTTCCCCCTAAAACATTCAATAAAAGTTAGTTGTTTTGTATAATGAATAATGTGCAAATTATTAAATTATTATATATGAACAGAATTTGCAACCTTTTTGGAATAAAGTATCCCATCATACAGGGAGGAATGGTATGGTGTAGCGGTTGGAGACTGGCCTCCGCAGTAAGTAATGCCGGAGGGCTGGGACTGATAGGAGCAGGCTCCATGCATCCCGAAACCTTGCGCGAGCACATACGGAAATGCAAAGCGGCGACAGACAAGCCTTTCGGAGTAAACATTCCGCTGATGTATCCCGAAATAGACATCCTTATCAATATGGTAATAGAAGAGGGTGTGAAAATCGTCTTCACCTCTGCCGGAAATCCAAAGACCTGGACAGAACACCTGCATGAGCACGGCATCATTGTGGCCCATGTAGTGGCAAGCACCAAGTTTGCCGCCAAATGTGAAGAAGCAGGTGTAGACGCCATCGTAGCCGAAGGATTCGAAGCAGGAGGACATAACGGACGGGAGGAAACGACCACCCTATGTCTTATTCCAGCCGTCAGACAGATCACCACTGTGCCGTTGATAGCTGCCGGAGGTATCGGATCGGGAGAAAGCATACTGGCTGCTATGGCATTGGGGGCCGACGGAGTGCAGATAGGCACGCGCTTCGCATTAACCGAAGAGAGTTCCGCTCATTTCACATTCAAAGACCGATGCCTGCGACTGAACGAAGGAGATACCCAACTGACATTGAAACAGCTCTCTCCCGTCCGGCTGGTCAAAAATGATTTCTTCAAACAAGTGGAAGAAGCGGAAAGCCGTGGCGCGACAACGGATGAACTACGCACTTTGTTAGGAAAAGGACGTGCAAAAAAGGGAATCTTTGAAGGAGATTTATTCGAAGGGGAACTGGAAATAGGACAAGTCGCATCCTGCATACATAAATTACAGACGGTGGATGAAGTGATGAAAGAACTGGTGGAAGATTTCAATGCCGCATTAAACAGGGTCAATGAGTTGCAAAGATTTATCTGATAAGAAGGACGATAAAACAATCAAAAAACCGGAGAATGAATCAAAAACAAGATGAACATTCTAAAGATTACAGATTGTAACCGACAAATACATAAAAGTGGATGTGTCCAAATTCAGTTTTTGGAAATATGAACTTATAATCTGAGATTTGAGCATCCTA
>ENA-ORNF01002790-ORNF01002790.1-human-gut-metagenome-genome-assembly--contig:-NODE-2790-length-12486-cov-4.975465_pt1 | contig 12486 bp, 9 predicted proteins | sample MGYA00242110_ERZ509012 | MGnify/ENA primary metagenome ERZ509012 (study PRJEB26280, sample SAMEA2338714) | human gut metagenome | biome: human gut; feature: human-associated habitat; material: faeces... | reverse complement strand
ATTGGATAAAACGCAAGTTCCTTGCTTCCGTTGGTGATTATGTTGACAAATTCAAGATTTTCGACTGTGAAAACACTTATTCCTGCGCCAATCAAAAACACACCCCAAATGACAAAGAAACCGCAAACGTATGTCGAAATCAACACCAAAACTTTCCATACGCTCCAAGTGATGTCCATATTGACCAAAGCGATAATTGAAACGACTATGCCCAAAATAACTCTTCCAAATTTTATGAACTCTATTTTGCTTCCAAAAATTTGTTTGTGAATGTTTACAGGTCTTACAAGCATCCTATCCAAATCGCCGTGCTTTATAAGTGACGCAAACTCGTCATAACCACGTGCAAAACATTCGGTGAGTGCAAAAACAGTGGTTATTATTCCAAACATAAGCGTAGCATCATAAAATCCCCAGTTACCAACCGATTCAAATTGCAAAAACAAAATATAGACAGACAACAATTCACCAAGCGAAATAAAAATTTGCGATGCGGCAATCAAAAAGGTGTTAAGGCGATATTCAAACGATGACTTGAAGTGCATTGCAACAAATTTTCTGTACATATCAGCCCCCTTGTATAACCACGTTTTTCAACGACTTTTTCATCAAAAGTTTGCCCAAGACCACCAAAACCACAAGCCATGCAACCGAAATCCCAATATAAATGAGTGCATCAATCGTTCCAACATTGCCAATATAAATTCGCAAGGGCAAATCACTTACAAATCTGAAAGGCAAGTAGTTTACAACATTTTGCACAGGTTGTGGAAGCAGTGGAAGGGGAATATACATTCCGCCCAAAAGTCCACAAATTGTGGTTACAATTCCAACCGAACCTTTTGCCGACAACGTTTTGAAAATCAAATTGACTGCAAACATCGAAAGTGCAACGCATACAAAAAGTCCAATAAACAAACTGACTGCAAACAGCAAAAACGCAATGGTACCGCTTGTAACTGTTAATACACGTAATATTCTGTTTATCTGTGGCGGTGCTTTTGAGGGAATTGAGCGTAAGATTGCCCAGCGCCTTAACACATATGTGGTTGGTTTCGGAACTGACAATGTGGAGCGCAAGCAGAAACGGGAAAATCTGATAAACTATGTAGCGCCACAAGACTTGCGGTCATTCGGACTAATTCCTGAGATTATAGGTCGATTGCCGATATTGACCAATCTTGAGCCATTGGACCGCAATGCGTTGCGGAGAATCCTCTCGGAACCGAAAAATGCCATAATAAAACAGTATCAGAAATTGTTTGAGATGGATGGCGTCAAGCTGGTTTTTGAGAAAGATGCTCTTGACCTTATTGTTGATAAATCAATAGAATATAAACTTGGCGCGCGCGGACTTCGCTCGCTGACGGAAACCATTGTGGTCGACGCAATGTATGAAAGTCCGTCGTCAAAGAAAAAAGAGTTTGTAGTTACCAGAGAATATGCATTGGAGAAGCTTAACAAGGCAAATTTAGATCTCCTTGTGTGAAAATATAGCGAAAACATTTTGCAAATTGTCGATAGGTCCTTAACTTTGTAAGTAAAGCAAACCTCTAATTATTATGGCAGTCAAAACTGATTTAAAAGCCGAACTGAAAAACTATTTCGGATTCGACAACTTTAAAGGCAATCAAGAAGCGATAATAGAAAATCTGATGGCCGGCAATGACACGTTTGTGCTTATGCCTACAGGCGGCGGCAAGTCGCTATGCTATCAATTGCCATCCTTGCTGATGGACGGCACTGCAATTGTCATATCGCCATTAATCGCCTTGATGAAGAATCAGGTAGACGCTATGCGCAATTTTGGAGAGGACGACGGAATAGCTCATTTCTTGAACTCTTCATTGAACCGTGCTGCAATAGAGAAAGTTAAGTCGGACATTGTGTCGGGAAAAACGAAATTATTGTACGTCGCACCGGAGTCACTGACAAAAGAGGAGAACATAGAATTCTTATCGACGGTGTCGATTTCATTCTACGCAGTCGACGAAGCGCATTGTATATCGGAATGGGGACACGATTTTCGGCCAGAGTACAGACGAATCAGACCGTTGATAAATCAGATAGGCAACCGTCCGGTCATTGCTTTGACAGCCACTGCTACGCCAAAGGTGCAGCATGACATACAGAAGAATTTGGGAATGCTGGATGCTAAAGTGTTTAAATCATCATTCAACAGGCCAAATCTATATTATGAAGTGCGTCCGAAGACCAAGAACGTTGACAAGGACATCATAAAATTCATAAAAAGTCATGAGGGCAAATCGGGCATAATATATTGCCTGAGCAGAAAAAAAGTGGAAGAGTTGACAGAGACATTGATTGTCAACAACATCAAAGCATTGCCATACCATGCTGGCATGGACAGCGCGCAACGCAGTGCCAACCAGGATGCCTTTCTGATGGAGACTGTCGATGTCATCGTGGCAACGATTGCTTTTGGTATGGGTATTGACAAACCGGATGTGCGTTTTGTAATACATTATGACATTCCCAAAAGTTTGGAGGGGTATTATCAAGAAACCGGACGCGCGGGACGTGACGGCGGCGAAGGCTTGTGTGTCGCATTCTATACCAACAAGGACTTGCAGAAACTGGAGAAGTTTATGCAGGGCAAGCCAATTGCAGAACAGGAAATTGGCAAGCAGTTGCTTTTGGAAACGGCGGCATATTGTGAATCATCTGTGTGCCGGCGAAAGTCGTTGCTTTATTATTTTGGAGAGGAATATCAAGAAGACAATTGCGGAAACTGTGACAACTGTTTAAATCCTAAGAAAAAAGTGGAAGCAAAAGATGAACTTTGTGCGGTAATTGAGACCGTCTTGGCATTGAAAGAAAAATTTAAATCAGACTATGTTATTAATGTCATGCTCGGAAAATCGACCGCCGAAATAAAATCATATTTACACGATCAATTGGAAGTGTTCGGCTGCATGGAGGCTGACACCGATAAATTTTTAGGCGCGGTGATTCATCAAGCAATCATTGCTGGATATCTTGACAAGGAAATTGAAAACTACGGGTTGCTGAAAGTGACAAAAGCTGGGCACTCGTTTTTGAAGAATCCAAAGTCGTTTAAGATTGTTGAAGACAAGGAATTCAACGAAGATGATGAAGATGTTACTATAAAATCGGGCGGAGTTTGCGCCGTCGACCCAGAATTGTACTCCATCCTTAAAGATCTTCGCAAAAAGATTGCCAAGAAGCTGGAGTTGCCGCCGTATGTAATCTTTCAAGACATCTCGTTGGAGGCTATGGCTACAACATATCCAATCACAATGGAAGAACTTCAAACTATACAAGGCGTTGGCGCCGGCAAGGCGAAACGCTATGGAGCGGACTTCTTGAAAGTTATAAAGGCCCATGTCGAGGAAAACGATATTGAACGTCCGGAAGACCTGCGGGTGAGGAGTGTTGCAAACAAAAGCAAGCTTAAAATATCAATCATTCAGGGTATTGACCGTAAGATTGCACTTGATGAGCTTGCGGAGTCTAAGGGGTTGGAATTCGATGAGTTGTTGGATGAAGTGGAGGCAATTGTATACTCTGGGACAAAAATAAACATCGATTATTTCCTGGACGAGGTGATGGATGAAGATCACTTGGACGACATTTTTGAATATTTCAAAGAAAGCGAGAGTGATGATTTGGAATTGGCGATAAATGAACTTGGCGGAGACTATACTGAAGAAGAAATCCGGTTGGTTCGCATTAAGTTTATTTCTGAAATGGGCAACTAAGTCTATGGAGGTTGTTTATGAAGATAATCATCTGATAGTGGTGAATAAAGCCGCAGGTGAAATCGTGCAAGGCGATAAAACAGGCGACAAACCACTGTCTGAGATGGTTAAAGATTATCTGCGCGAGAAATATAACAAGCCAGGCAATGTGTTTTGTGGCGTGATTCACCGGCTTGACCGCCCGGTGAGCGGGCTTGTCGTATTCGCCAAAACAAGCAAAGCGTTGGCGCGGATGAATGAGATTTTTCAGAATCGGAAAGTGAAAAAAACATATTGGGCAATCTCAAGAAATTTGCCGCCAAGAGCGGAAGACACGTTGGTTGACTATCTGACACCTCGGGAACGCAATAACAAAACGTATGTCAGCCGCACGCCTGCCGACGGGGCGCAGAAAGCTGTGCTTGACTACAAATTGTTGGCAAAAACTGATTATTACTGCCTGCTTGAAGTGAATCTTCACACGGGAAGGAAGCATCAGATACGCGCACAATTATCGGCTATGGGATGTCCGATCCGTGGAGATTTAAAATATGGTGACCGACGGAGCAATCCCGACGGTGGCATATCATTACAGTCGCATAGAATCGTATTCGAGCATCCTGTGTCAAAAAAAATAATCGATTTGGTTGCGCCAATACCAAACGACAACCTGTGGCGGGCGTTGGCTGCAAATCTATGATTGCTTTATGCGGATAGCCTCTGGGAATCAAACCCGGAGTCGGAACTTCCCACTTCACTAATTTTGTTGCTACTGCTGCTTCCATATCCATTTGTTTTTATTTTTAATGCGGATTCGAGAGCTGAGGGAGTTGAGTTTCCAACCTTATATGCCTCCTGTTTATCCGACATTTTTTTAATGCGTCTTTCTGTCGCTTCGGTTGTTTTCGTTTTGGGTACTTCAAAAAAGGTAGGGAGTGGGTAGAGCAAGGGTTTTCTCAAAAAAAATACTACCCGTAGGGCTGGAGATTTTTTCTAAAAACCATTGAGCATCCCATCCCGGATTTACCTTTGCACCCAGAACGGGAACGATCCACCTGATGCGACTGCCTGAAAGACCATCAAAATGGAGGTAAACGGATGTGGAGGCATATTGGATATGAAATGTTCCGGGAAAAGAAAGAAAGGAAATGTAGAAAAAAGGATACGGCGAAAACGTGAAACCGGCAAACATTCCAAGAAAGTATGTTGCAACCGTGTGGCTAAACCTGTTTAGTTATGCGGTTGCAATTTTCTTTCCGGTTTGCCGTCATGGGTAATGGCACTTTTCATTTATGGAAGGTGTGGTTACCCATGACTTCCGTTTTCGATTAGAGGAACCGACAAAAAAAGAAAATCAACAGGTAACAGCCGTAAAAGCACCGCTTGTGACATAAGCAAAAAAAAAGGGGCCTTGCATCATCAGTCTGAACATGGTTCAGGCGTGACGCAAAGCCCATTTCTGTGCTTATGCAATAGTAGGAACATGGTCGTCAATTTATTGATGATGATGTCCTTACGGAAAAATTCACTTTCCGGAAAACTTGGTCTGTAGAGGTTAAAAAGCTGGACTTTTATTTCTAAATAAGCTATTTATATGTTACTTTTGCATACTGAGAACACATATGTAATGTGAAGATTTACAAAGTATAAATAATCTATTACATTAATATTAGTGTATTAGATTGTTTTTCTGTTTTCCTAAAATCAACTAATAGTGTGATAAGAAATCAGAAAATTAATTAGAATATATAGTAGAAGAAACATTTTAGAAACAAAATAAGATTCAAAATGGATATACATTATTCGATTTTGCATATATCTGATTTACATAAAGGTGAAAACAATAATTTTGACCATTTGTTTGCGTCTCTATGTAATGATGCGGATTTATATGATCGAGATATACCTAAACCTGAAATAATTGTAGTCAGTGGTGATTTAGCTGAGGGAGCCAATGGAGATGGTGCTGAAGAAAAAATAATAAAGCAATATGAGGAAGTCGAATACTTTCTAAACAGATTGGTTACGCATTTTCTTAAAGGTGATAAATCTAGGATAATTATTGTTCCAGGAAATCATGATATCTATAGGGGAGCAACAATTAGAAGTATGGAAGCAATACCAGAAGATTTAAGAGAAGAAGCAAAAGGACGATATCTAAATGGTGATCCTAATTATCGTTGGAGTTGGAATGATTTTTGCTTCTATTTTATCAATAATATGGCTGAATACGTATCTCGCTTTAAATTTTTTATTGAATTTTATAATCGGTTTTATGACGGTATTCGCACTATAAATGATTGTGATATGTTAAACTTAGTCATAGATTTACCCCAATATAATATTGCATTTGCAACATTTAATAGTTGCTATAGAATTGACCATCTAAATCAGATTGGAGCAATAAGCACTAATGCAATTGCGCAATCTCAACCCCAATTGTCAAAGGCATATAAATATGGTAGATTCATTGTCGGTGCATGGCATCATAATATATCTGGAATACCAACTCAAACCAACTATTTAGATCCAAGGATTCTTCATAGTCTTATGGATTTCCATATACAATTAGGCTTGTATGGACATCAACACCATACCGAAGCTCTATATCAATATCATGATATTTTTAAGCAAGGTCAAATGACTTTGATCAGTTCTGGTTGTTTGTATGGACGTGGTAAAACTATGCCTGAAGGAACACATTGCCAGTACAATATTTTAGAAATAGAGCAAAGTGATGAAAAAGTAAATGTTACATTACATGTTAGAGAAGATGAAACTGGATGGGATATTCCGTCGTGGGGAAGGAAACAAATAAATGGTAAAGAGTCTTATTTAATGGAGTTTAGTTTGCCCAAGATTGATTATATAAAAATTTTATCAGATAATATAGAACTTGCAAAAGAGGGTAAAGATTATAAAAATGCAATAAGGAATCTTATTTCTATTCGTGATAAAGAACCCTCAGCTAACAAGTTTATAGATGAGTTCTTAAAAGAATTAAGTAATGATGAAATATACAATATTAAGTTTGTGCCACAGACAATATCTCAGAGAATCTATGTTTTAGGAGCTTGTCTTGAAGCGCATGATTGGCCTTCTTTTGATGAAATTGTTGATGAAATGGGAAAAGATGGCATTAAAGATTCGAATATTGATTTATTAATTGAAGAAGCTAAGAAAATTAGATAATATTATGAGCGATATACCATTTAACGTACAAATTGATCGTGTTTTGGATCTTTTGTGCTCACAAATATATGATTCACCACTCTCTTTACTTCGAGAGAATGTACAGAATGCTTATGATGCAATTCTGCAGAGACGTCATGAAGGTTGTAATTTCAAGAATCCTGAAATTCGTATTACGATAGATGGTAATTCTCTTTCAATTTATGACAATGGAATTGGCATGGATGATAAGGGCTTGAAAAGTCATTATTGGACGGCAGGTTCCAGTGGTAAAAATAATCCAGAAGCGCGGGCGGCAGGAGTTGTTGGAACGTTTGGTGTTGGTGCAATGGCTAATTTTGGAGTTTGTACTGAGTTGAAAGTTGAATCTAGATTATATGGTACAGATATTACATGGACTTCTGGCGTTAAAAAGGCAGATTTATCTCTTACAAATAATTGTATTTATATATCAGAAAGCAAGGAACAACGTTCTGATTTTGGTACAACCGTTATTGTTACAATATCTACTGACTTTATTTTAACAAAAGAAAAAGCTCTTAATTACCTTAAACCATATGTCTGTTATCTATCAGTTCCTGTATATTTGAATGATGAATTAATTAGTAAAGATTCATATGATTTAACTATAAGTGCAAACTGCGTAGATAGTAATGTTTTACATTATAAAAATGCTTCATTCGAGTTTGATTATAGAGTAATTCTTAATAATGGTGTACCAATATTACCACAATGTAAAATAACAAATATTTTTTATAATCATTATAAAATAGAAGGTGATATTTGCTTAAAAGCGTCAGATACAGTTTTATTTGGATTGAGAAACTCCTTTGGCTTGGCACCAATTGCAGTTAATTCAGCATTTCATTTAAATGGAATTATTAATCTCCGTACTTTAGTACCAACAGCTGGTAGAGAAGCTGTTAGCAGAGAAAGTACGTCTTTTGTATCAAAGATTATTAGAATTGCAGATGATATAGTGGCTAACGAAATAGCGAAGCATCCAATGGCGAATAATTCACGTGAATTACATGCTTATATTAGAAGTAACAGAAGATATGATTTAGCTGGATTCATTGAAATTCCTGTTGGTAAAACAGAAGTAAGTATTAAATTGAAAGATGTACAAAAAGTAATAGATGGTAAAACTGTATATTACTTTAAGGGTAACAGTAAAGATGCATTAGAGGCTTTAAAAGATAATTCAAATATAATTCTGACATTTAGTAATGATTATAATCGTGCACATATTCAGCAACAGGTTTTGATACAAAAGTCAATTCCTGAAATAAAGGATGATGTACGTATAAAAAAAATATACAATGATCTCGAATTGGAATCTGCAGAAATTGCAATTTTAATGAGAACGCGTATGGTTATAGAAGATGACTACTCATTAAGTAATTTCAAGTTGTCATATGCAGATATTAGTCATAACTTATCTATTTACCTACAAGAAGAGGACGGTAATATCCATATACTTTTTTCACGTTCTTCAACTGAGTTTGATTATCTAAAAACTGTATATAAAGATAATTATGCACTTTTTGAGCAGTTTATCAAAGATATGGTAAGGACTAGATTATATCCTAGATTCTCCAATTTTCTTCCTTCTGCAACAAAGGAAGGGGCAGATGCATTGTTTGCTTACTTTCAAAAGAAACGAGAACTTTTCACTATTGAAAATGGAGATCTTGGAGATGTAGGGGATATGATGAGTGATTATCTTGCTGGTAAAAGGAGCATGCAGGATATTATAAATGTAGCTCGTGCTAATAAACAAAAGCAAAAACAAGAAGTAAATGCACGAAGTGTAGGTAGTGTTTCAGATGTACTAGGAGAGCATATTGAATCTAAAGTAAATTCATTAAATAATGATAGCGATCCTTGTATGCCTATGCCTCCCATTATGCGATTAGATAAAAATATAGACTTTAAAGTGTTAAGGACTGATGCTATTAATCATGATTTGAATAATATTAAGTTGTTCCTTTCTTTGTCTGATAAGTTATATAGAGATTATGCAGAATTCTTTTATCAACCACACACTACCAATGTAATTTGGAGTATGCATCGTGTTATTTTCTTTTTTACACATGCATCAAATAATCTAACTCTATATTATCAGTTGGATTTAGATAAGCCTCTTGGAGATAATGTAAAAGGAGCTAAAACTATCCCAACAACAACTATTATCACTAAGAATAAGATTTTTATCCCAATTGTAGATGATATGGTTGATTATTTCAATGTAAAACAAGGTGTATTAAAATTTATGGTAAAATACGATTCTGTTAGAAACACAGAAGACAGAATTTAAAATAAATATGTAAGAATATATATGGTTAATTTTGATACATATTGCATTGATAGAAGGAATCCAACACAATCGGAATATTACCTATATTTAGAAGAAGTTGATAGCTGTTGTCCTAAATGCGGAGCTCCATTTTCTATAACTAAAGCAGGTAAATATGCTAAGGGCTGTGAAATAGCTCATGTTTTTCCTAATAGTCCAACTCCAGCGGAGAAAGTTATGTTGAAAGATGTACGAACAGCAGGAGTTAATTCAGAAGATCCATTAAACAAAATAGCTTTGTGCCATAATTGTCACAAATTTTATGACGACAATAAAAGCGTTGAATTGTATAATGAGATGTTTGACTTAAAAGCTGCAAAACATAGAGCATTAGAAGCTAAAAAACTTATTGCCGATAAAAATATAGAATCTGAAATTTCAAAAATAATTAATAGACTTGGCATTATTTCTGATTCTGAAATAGGAGAATTAGAAAAATTGGAGTATAACGCTTTGAAAGTTTCAGAAAAGATAGAAGATAAATATATGTTAATGCGACGAAGAATCGAAAATGAAGTCTTATTATACTTTACTTTTATAAGGCAAGAATTTTCAAATTTACCTTATGGATCGTTTAGTTTTGACACTATGGCTTCTAATATTAGACATGCATATTGTATCTTAAGAGATAAAGGATTAGATAAAAAAGAAATTTATAAACAAATGACAAATTGGTTTGAACGTAAGACCGGTTGTGATGTAGAAGCCTGTCAAATTATGGTGTCATTTTTTGTCCAAGATTGTGAGATTTATGAAGAACTTTCCAAGTAAGCTGATATCGGTAAAAGATAGATATTAAAATGTCTATGCTTGAAATTGTAAAATTAATACCTACTGATGGTATTTCATGCATTCAATTACAAAATTCAGTATCTCATACTATGGATGTTGTGGAATTTGTTGAGACCATGACAAATCTTTATGCGATTTCTTATATATCCATAGATGACAATCAAATAATTAGAACAATATGTTAAAAGGAATAAAATGCGAGCAATTTGCACAAAAGACTATATATCTGCATAATGGTCTCAATGTAATTTCAGGTGATGAAAATGCTTCAAATTCAATAGGAAAATCTAGTGCTTTATTAGCTATAGATTTCGCTTTTGGTGGATTTACTTATGCCAGACAGGATGACATTTTGACTAATGTAGGTCATCATGATATATTTTTCTGTCATGTTTTTAATGGAATAGGATATTATTTTAAAAGGAACACATCTACACCAAACACTATTTATGTTTGTAATGATCAATATGAGGTAATAGAGGAACATTCTATTGAAAAACTTTATTCCTTTTTGTTAGGAAATTATGGAATAAGTCATAATTCCCTTTCTTTTCGAGAATATGTTAGTCTTTTTTCTCGTGTTTATGGAAAAGAAAACCTAAATGAAAAGAAGCCTTTGGATTTAATAACAGGGGAAGCTGGAAATAAATCAATTATTCGTGTTCTTAAAATATTTGATAAGTTTGATGATGTCGAAGAGCAGAAATTGGTTAAAGAAGAAACAGCAAGGCGTTTGACGACGTTTAAATCTGCTCAAAACATGAAACTGGTTAGTCAAACACTTTCAAAAAAAGACAGAATAGAAAAAGAACGTGAAATAGATATATGTAATACAAGGATTGAAAGTATTACTTCTCAATTGTCTAGTATGTCTGTTAATTTAGGTAGTCAGCAATTGGAGGCAATCTCTATTCAAAAACAGCAACAACATATACTTGAAACATTGTTGTCAAAGCAAAAATATAAACTTTATAGATTGGAGAGAAGCTTAAACTTATCAAAAGAAAAATGTGTTGTTGATACAACACAATTATCTCTTTATTTTCCAACTATAAATATCAAAGAGGTAGATAAAATAAATGATTTTCATGAACAGTTAATAGGAATATTAAAAACAAAAATTATTTCAGAAATAAAAACATGTAAAAATCTCATATCTGATTATAGTCTTCAAATGGAGCATCTTACTAAAGATATTGAGCGCATTTTAAACAGCAAAAATGCTGTATCTTTGGCTGTTGATAACTTAATAAAGCTGAAAACGCAAAAAGATAAACTAATTCAAAACATTGAAGACTCTGATAAATATAATCAATATAATCAGGATAAAAAAACAGCTGCGGAAAATTTCTCAGTAATGATCCATAAGGTACTAACTGATATTCAACAGCAATTAAATAATGAATTATCTGTACAAAGTGAGAGCGTTAGTCCGCGAAAAAACTCACCTCAATTTGCATTACGTGAATCTTCATACGATTTCTTTATACCCAATGACACGGGGACTGGTTCTAAATACAAAAGCACAATTTTAACAGATTTGAGTTTTCTACATCTAACAGATTTGCCTTTTGTTATTCATGATACAATTCTTTTTAAGAACATAGAAGATGATACTATTGATAATATTATTATGAATTATGCTTCTTTCAAATCAAAACAAGTATTTATAGCATTTGATCATATTAATTCATTTTCTAAAAGAACTATTGACATATTAAAAAAATGTACAGTTTTAAATATAGCGCCAGGGGGAATGGAATTATATGGAAAATCATGGAATATTCAAACAAATAATAAGTGATAATAATGGTATTTTAGAATATTTAGATTAAAAGGAATTTATTACATGTTTAGACTTTATTATATAAATACTTACACTTGGAGCAATATTGAAATATAAATCAATATAAAATGTTATATATTCTAATAAATATGAAAAAAGGGTCGTGTTAGGTCTTTCGAATTGATATGACTCTTTTTATTTTATTTGAAGAATATATAGCCAAATATTTTGTTTACTGAACAGAAAAATGTAACTTTACACATGCAGATATACGTTTTTTGAATAATGCAAAGTAAGGAAGAAAATGTAAATTAGTTCGTTTCTAAACCGTTGCCTGTCTAAAAAATAAATCTTGTAAATTATTTATTTTCAATAAGTAAGAGTGAATCATATGTCTTAGGACGTGGATAGAAGCGTGAGAGAAAGAGTAAGCGCGCGGGACGAGTATGAGAAGAAGGTCAAGAGCAAAGGCTTCCAAACGAAGGAGGCGTTGCAGAACAGTATGCTCGGACTGCAGGAGTTTATGCTTGCAATAGACCACGCATCGGGCAACAGGCGGTACATAGAGGACATTCCCGATTTTGAGAATCCGATACTCGGAGAGAACCGCCTGTCGTCGGTGAACAAGGAGGAGA
>ENA-ORNF01002785-ORNF01002785.1-human-gut-metagenome-genome-assembly--contig:-NODE-2785-length-12506-cov-2.651675_pt1 | contig 12506 bp, 8 predicted proteins | sample MGYA00242110_ERZ509012 | MGnify/ENA primary metagenome ERZ509012 (study PRJEB26280, sample SAMEA2338714) | human gut metagenome | biome: human gut; feature: human-associated habitat; material: faeces... | reverse complement strand
CACCGAGTATTACACCGCCGAGGAGATTGCACAGAAATATAAGGTCAATGCCAAATGGGTATGGACTTATACACGACTGCACAAGGTCCCGAAAGTGAGAATCCGCCAGTTCAACTATTACAGCAAGAAACATATTGATGCCGCCTTTGCCAAATATGAGGTGGACTCCGACCTGACGGAATGGTACACTCCCGAAGATATTCAAGAGAAATACGGCATGACACGTGTCGCCATCCGTTCGCATGTCTACCGCAACAATATCCCATCGAAAAAAGAACACGGGCAGATATTCTACTCCAAACTCCACTTCGATCTTTCCAAGACTGCTGAACAGGAGAGCAAGGCGGAATATTACACGGTCAAAGAGGCAATGGAAAAATTCAAACTCTCTCGTGACTCGGTGTACGGTATTTTGCAGTTCCACCAGATTCCCCGAGAGAAGAACGGACGCTTCGTCCGCTTCCTGAAAGTGGAGTTCGACCGCGTGATGGGGGTCAAAAAGTAGCCCCGATTCCAGTCCGTGAAAAATGATGCAAAATGATTTGCCGCTGACGCTGGTCTGCATGTTTTCATTCCCAACATTTGCCGTCGAATCAATAACAACCATAAAATTATAATGTGATGCACGAATGTAAAACCGTAACACTGAGAACCCGTCCGCTCAAGGGACGGATGTTGTCCTTCTACCTGGATTATTATCCCGGCTACCGGGACAAGGAGACCATGAAGGTAATCCGCCACGAAACGCTGGGCATCTACCTCTATGCCGACCCGAAGAACAAGCGGGAGCAGAACTTCAACGAGGTGATGACCGAGAAGGCCGAGGCGATCCGCTGCCGCCGCTTCGAATCGGTGGTCAACGAACGCTACGACTTCTTCGACAAGTACAAGCTCAAGGCCGACTTCCTGGAGTATTTCCGCAGTCAGCTCCGTAAACATGACCCCAAATGGGAGTTCGTCTACCTCCACTTCCGCAACTTCGTCCACGGCAAGTGTACCTTCGAGGAGATCGACATCGACCTCTGCAACAAGTTCCGCGAATATCTGCTGACGGCCAACAAGCTCAAGCGCAAGGGACGCATCTCGCGCAACTCCGCTTCGGGCTATTGGTCCACGTTCCGCGGATTTCTGAAGATCCTCTACCGCAACGGAATGATCCGCACCAACGTCAACGACTTCCTTGAAAAGATCGAGACCGAGGATGTGGTCAAGGAGTACCTTTCGGTCGAGGAGCTCTACAAGCTGGCCGAGACACCCTGCAAGAAGCCCGTGATGAAAACGGCATCGCTCTTCTCCTGCATGACCAGCCTGCGCATCAGCGACGTCCTCGCCCTCTGCTGGGAGGACATCGTGGACTATTCGGCCGGCGGCAAGTGCGTGCACATCGTCACGCAGAAGAACCGCGCCGAGGACATCATCCCCATCAGCGAGGAGGCGCTGGATCTGATCGGCTACAGCCCCGACAAGCGGGGGATGGTCTTCAAGGGGTTGCAGCGCTGCTGGACCCAGACCTACATGAAGGAGTGGATCCGCTCGGCGGGAATCACCAAAAACATCACCTTCCATAGCAGTAGGCATTTAGCGTGTCTCAGCTAATTGGAAATCAGGAATTTATCAAATGCCTCAATTTAAAAGGTAACGATTTAGAAACGAGCGAAATTCTGTATTCTGTCTTGTTTTGCATTATTGACAAAGAACGTGTATTTTATCTGCAAAGATAAGATATTAATTCAAAATACAAAATATACTTATTTAATAAATACCATAAACATATTGAGTTCCATTAATTTTTTGTACCTTTGTTAAAGGTTAAGGACTAAGATATTATATGATAATAAAGAAGATAAAATTGACATCTTTATTTGTCAATACTGAAAATTATAGATTTGAACCCCTTTCGTCACAGAAAGAAGCTATAGATAAAATGATTGAGGATCAAGAGGACAAATTGTATTCTCTTGCAGATGATATTGTTACTAATGAACTTAGTCCAGTGGATTTAATCATGGTAACACCAAGTGAAGATGTCAATAAATATATAGTTCTTGAAGGTAATAGACGAATCACTTCACTCAAACTATTAAATAATCCGACATTAATAGATGATAAGTATTCATCTTTAAGAAAACGGTTTCAGAAACTCCAAAAAGAACACCCTGATGCAATTTTAAACTTAAAAAGTATTGATTGTGCTGTGTTTGATAATCCTACAGAAGCTGACATTTGGATAAAGCGCAAACATTCAGGAGAGCTCAATGGTATAGGTACCGTGACTTGGAACTCACAGCAAAAACAAAGATTTGAAGAAAAAACAGAAGGGAAATCATCTATTCCATTGCAAATTATAGGTTTGCTTAAGTCTCATCCCATGGTACCTAATAAATTAAAGGAAGCACTGCCAAAACTTAACATTACAAATTTGCAACGTTTAATGTCAGATCCATATGTTAGAGAGCATATGGGGTTAAGCATTAATAATGGAATATTGGCATCCAATATTCAGGTTGATGAAGTTGTAAAAGGACTCATTAAAATAGTCACTGACATTTTAAATCCGACATTTAAAGTTGCGGATATCTATAATAGAGAGAAAAGGAAACAATATATTGATAACTTTGAAAATAGTCAGAAACCAGACTTGACAAAGGAAGAGCCTGTACAATGGAATTTTCAAGATATAGTAAATAGTGATGGTAATATTCCTCAAAATGAGGACAAGAGCATAAATAAAAAAGATACTTCTAAGAAAAATAAGCAAAGAATTAATTTAATTCCGAAGTCTTTAGCTTTACATATTGAAAATCCAAAGATTAATAAAATATTTGAGGAGCTAAAACATATTCAGGTAAAGACATGTCCCAATGCCTCGTCTGTACTATTGAGAGTATTTTTAGAATTGTCAGTTGACGCCTATCTAGAAAAATATAATTTAGTTGTAAACAATGCACTAACAGCAAGTTCCTCCAAAGAAAGTTTACAAGGAAAAGTTGGTAAAGTTTTAAACCATATGACTCAACAAGGAACAATGAATAATGATATATCCAAAGGAATAAGAGCGGAGATTAATGATAAGAACTCCGTCTTATCAATTGAATCATTAAATGCATATGTTCATAATGAGTTCTTTTATCCCAAAGCTGATAATTTAATTGTTGGCTGGGACAATATAGAAACTTTCTTTATTCAATTGTGGAATGCTATAAATAATGAGTAATGATATGGAATTTTTATCACCTTTAAGATATCCTGGAGGTAAAGCTAAAGTAAGCGATTTTGTACAATGCTTAATAAAGGAAAATGCATTACTCGATGGAATATATGTTGAGCCTTATGTTGGAGGTGGGTCTGTTGCTTTATCTTTACTTTTTAATGAATATGTAAAAGATATTTATATCAATGATAAAGATATTGCAATATATGCGTTCTGGCATAGTGTACTTTATGAGCCTGAGGCCCTTTGTAAATTAATAAAAGACACTCCTGTTACAGTCGAAACTTGGCTTAAATTACGTGATTATCAAGACAAAAAAGATAATGTTGATTTACTACGTTTAGGATTTTCTACTTTTTTCCTAAATAGGACAAATCGTTCTGGAATTTTAAAGGCTGGAATTATTGGAGGGTATGAGCAAACCGGAAATTATAAAATTGATGCAAGATTTAATAAAGAAGACCTCATAAAAAGAATTGAACGAATAGCAGATTATTCCGATAGAATTCATTTAACAAATGAAGATGCTGTTACTCTAGTGCAACGATTAAAAAAAGAATTACCTTATAATACTCTATTCTATTTAGATCCACCATATTATATAAAGGGTAAAGGACTTTATTTGAATTACTATAATGATAACGACCATCAGAATATAGCTAATTCAATAAGTGATTTTAGAGAACATAAATGGATTATATCATATGATAATGTTGATTTTATTGCAAACTTATACTCTAGGTTTAGACAAAAAACTTTTGAATTGAATTATAGCGCAAGTAATTCTGGAAAAGGCAAAGAAATCATGATATTTTCCGACAATCTAGTTATACCAAGCCACAAATTGTTTTGCAAATAAGAATTATAGCAATAAAAATGGGTTTACATGAAGATTAAAAGTATTTCGTTTGGTGATATTCCATTTAGAATGTTCAGAAACCTTACAATTAATATTTCTGAACGCCTAACAGTTATAGCTGGTCATAATGGTATTGGTAAATCGACCTTACTTGGTCTTATTGCTAATGGCTCTGAGTTAAAATCTAGTGAAGGTAAAACACTTCTAAAACGTTCATTTCAAGCGCAATTGCATGAACTATTTTATCTTGATATAGCAAAGGATTATGTTAAGAAGGTTGCAGACAAACCTTCTTTTACTTTAACATATTCTCAACCAGGTAAGAAAGACTTAATTAAGACATGTAATGTTTCTAAACATTCAGATAAGAAGCTAGGAACAATACGTCTTAAAGTTGTTCCTCGTGGTGTACAAGAAGGATGGAATGTCGGTGCTTCTGCAAAAGTACCTATACCTACATTATTTTTGAGTATGAGTAGAATGTTACCTAATGGAGAATATCAAAGCAGTCTTAACTCGGAATTATCTAAAACATTATCAGAAGAAGATAAAATATATATTAGAGAAAAATTTAAGGCTATCATTGACAACAAAGTTATTGATAGTGATCATATCACTAAACAAGAATTAAAAGGAACAACAAAAAGATCTTTATTACCCGAATTTGAACATTCTACTAGGACAATTTCTTTGGGGCAAGATTCATTAGGAGTCATCATAACAGCATTGGCTTCTTTTGCAAAATTAAAACGAGAAAAACCTAATTATGAAGGAGGCATTCTTTTAATTGATGAGATTGATGCCGGTTTTCATCCACGAGCACAAATCAAATTGATACAGCTAATAAAAAAAGAAGCAAAAAGTTTGAATTTACAAATTATAATGACATCTCATTCATTGACCATTATTCAAGAGGTCCTTAAAATTAACGATGAGACAGCTAGATCTGGTAAAAATATTGATTCTGTGGTATATATTGAAGATGTATTAAGACCTAAGTTAATGGAATATCCGACTTATGAGAATATCAAAGGTGATATGCTTGGTATTCTTCCTGCATTCGATGATATAACACCAAAAATAAAGGTATATTTTGAAGATAAAGAAGCTGAATGGTTTTTCAAGCAACTGTTAGAAATAGAAAAATTTGATTCGAAATCATCTTATGGATATGATTTAACATTAGTTTCAGCAAAACTAGGATGCGATAATTTAAGAACCTTATATACTATTGACGATTACTTTAGACAAGTAATAATAGTATTCGATAACGATGTCCTTTTAAAGGATAGAATAACGCCAATTATGGAGGAATCTAAAACTATATTAGCTTTACCTGCTATTGTTGACGACGAAATTGATAATGAAGAAATAAGAACTCCCGAATTTCAAATATATAATTACTTGTTAAAACTATTGCTAGATACTAATCATCCGTATTGGAATAATCTTCCGCACAGATATAATATTGAATTGATTAAAGATTCAATAATCGACACATTTCCTCTTGAAGCTGGAAAGGAAAAACTTCGTGTCGTAAGGAAGGAATGGTTTAAAGATAATGTTGTTCATTTTGAAAAAACAAATTTGATGGCATATTTTTACAAAGATAATATAAAAGTAATTACCCCATTCATTAATGATTTTAAAACAGCCATTGAAACCTTGATAAATAAATAAAATGTTCTAGTGTTCATCTTCCCAACAATGAACGCTAGAGCATTTTTTGTCAACACAAATAAAAGCTGACACTGTCCAAAATTTTGGACAGTGTCGTATCAAATATTTCCCTTCAATGCTAACACATTATGTATGTGTAGCTGGTTCTTTTCATCTATACCAAACAATTCATAAAGTTGGGTATTCACATCTCTATTATAATCAATAATTCCATTTTTATCAGAATAATCTAATAGATCCGGAACTTTCTTCGCTAATGAAGTAAGTGATTCGTCTGTTAGGAGAAACGCAAAACGAATAACCTCACTCGTTGCATATTTGAAAAAATTCTGAGCTTCTTTTTCTGTCGCAAATGTTTTTAATGCCACACGTGAACGCCCAAATACGCTATGATTATCAACAATGGCTATTTGGTTGCTACGCTTTTGTCCTCCAGCATTAGCGCTGGAAACAATTACTTTCCATTTATTCAAATATTCACTTCCAGATGTTATAACATTTTTATTAGCAATATACCAACGAGCTCTTCCGCTTTTACCGGCTTTGTCATTAGTAAAAAGTTTTATCTCTGTTTGGGGATTATAATAATCGCCATCGTTGTATTCTTTTACAAGAGAAGGGTTCTTCTCGACAAAATTACTTTCAATAGAGAATAAATTACGAGGAAGTATGGAATCATGTAAACATTCGAATGATTTTATTGCCTTATTCAATTTCTTAATAATCTCATTATCTTGGGGATTAAGAGAAAACATATCATTTCCTGGATTGTTTGCTTGGATAGTAATCGTTTTACCATCTACAGAATATTTATATGTAAATCCACATTCATTCTTTTCCATGTTTTTTAGTACAATGGAAAGTCCATCAGCAATAGCAACATCTTTAAATATATCTTTAGAACAAGGGAAAAATTCAAGTAGAGCTAAATGAAGATCATTCATTTGGGCCAAACCAAATTTTTCAAGTCCTTTTCCTGAACGATGAATCCACCGAGAGCCTGGATATATTAAGGCTGTATATTTCCCTATCTTTTCACTGATAGTTTGGAAATATTGAAAGATACTTATACTTACCTTTTGTCCGTTTATACTTTCTTTTTGATCAACAACCTCTTGATATGGTGGATTTCCCACTATCGCATTGAATTTCATATTGTCATTATCTATGGCTTTCCAGTAAGAACGGCCTTTGGCAACTTTGGCTATAAAGTTTTCCGGCTTGTTCTTAATCTGGTTGATTAAATCTTCAAAATATCTTGTATTCACTTTTGCTTTACGGAATCCGGCAAGTGTGCGTTTAGTAATACTCTTAGCCATCGGAGTCTTACAGATAACAAAAATGTTCTCAGCTATGACCTTGTCCCATACAGCCTGCTGCTCCTCTATTGTTTCTACAGCGAACAGAGAAGCCTTCACTTTGGTCCGATATATACCATATGCCATATAAAGCGGATACAGTCCGGATTTGGAGTTGATCTCCAGAATACGGGATTCAGGGGAGAAAACTTCTGCGGTAACTTCTCCTTTGTCTATAAACCGTGGTTCAGAAATCACATTCTGATACTCCGTGTCATAGAAGTTATAGCCTCCAAGACAGTCACCGAGGTGCATGTTTACCACGCGCCACGGAGTAAGCACCGTTTCCTTATCCGGATTACGGAAAGTACTGAAGATGTCCGTAATCCGTTCGATTCGTTCCTCTATACTCAGTTTGTCCGCGGCACGGGCCATCGCGCGGATTCGTTTTCCGGCAGCACAGAATATTTCCGGGTCATAGTATTTTTTGAAGCTGTTGAATTTCTGTTTGGTCACTCCCTTGGGCATGAACTCTTCCCATGACTGCGGGTCAATGAGCGAGGCGAAATTATCAATCGTGATTTCCATATCCTCATCACTCAGTTCCGCACCATAAATCAACAGGGGCATACGGATGGAGATGCCACGGAGTATGGAAATGGCCGCTTCCCTGTTCTTGGTCTTCTTTTTCAGTTCTTCCAACCGTTTCCGCTCTTCTTCCGTAAGTTCCTTCTTGGGTTTCTTCTCCAGCTTCTCCTTTTCCTCGTATTCCTCATTGTTCAATCCCTGACTGTTGATGTCCACCTGGTTGGTCTTGGGCATAGCCTTGGTCTGGCCGATAATCTTTTTCAGGTCATCGAATTCCTGCAGTTCCAAATCATCCAACTTCAATCAGCTCATCGTTATAAAGGCTGTTGTCCTCAAACCCGTTACGGACTACACGTTCTACATATACCCGTTTCAACTGTTCCAGCATACGGGGTACATCAAAGCGGTTCATCTGTGAGCCTTCAACAGATATGATAGGACAGAAATTGATAAACTCACCCATAGCCTTACGGTCGCTTTGTGAAGTTTTTCCGGCTTTAGCAGATATTTTGGCGGTTTCTGCAATCACTTTCAGGGTACGGTCCGGAGCAAAATCAAAAACGTAGCACTGCTCCTTCATCCGTCCGTTGATGGTGGCAGGTGTCTGCACGCGGAAGATGGTCTGCATATAACTGGATGCGGCTGTATGATAAGAACCGGATAACATGAATACGGCAGTCCATGCCTTTACACTCACTCCGGTCGTCAGCCGTCCGCAAGAAAGGGTAATGGTCCGTGTGGCATCCGGATCTTTTCCGATAGCCTGTTCCACGGCTTCCAGAGCATCGCGGCTCTCTTCGTCCTGATCACCGTCACCGGCTACATTGACCACCTTGAAATGCTGGAACACCGGATGTGTCTGGAGCATGGCACTCAGTGCCCGTGCTTCCTTCACGCCGGGCACCATCCAGAGGGTATGGCGGAAAATATTCCGATATTCCTCGTTGGCATATGGATAAAGGCTGTCCTTGTCCTTCTTGGTAAGAAGATTCAGAAAAGCCCGCACGTCTTTTTCATGACAAAAACTACCGGATTCATTGACCCTGAAAAATTCCCTGAAGTTAAAGGCGACATCTTCATCTACAAATTCATGAAGCAGCCTTCCCAAATCGTAGGTATAGATATTGAGTGTAGGCAGTGAGGCATACGGATTGGGATCGCCAAAATGGAGTTCGTCCCAGCTCACCTTGGCCCGCTGTTCCATCACATAGTCCCATGTATAGATTTCATCCTCCTTGAAATCATCCAGCAGATTGAATGGAGTACCTGACAGGCGCAATACTTTGGTCTGTACCTTGACCAGCTCTCCCATAACCGCTTTACCCAGTTCAGTCTGGGTGCCTTCGTGCGCTTCATCCACGATAATCAGGTCCCAATCGGTAGCAAACACTTCGTTGTTTTTATCGAAGTTACCACCCACAAGTTCTGAACCACGCAAATCCTGCATGGATGCGAAATAAACATAATGAAGCCCGTTGTTTTCCGCCCGCCGTTCAAGACTGCCAAAACTTTCGCCGTTGTTCTTGGAGCCGTATGCAAAATCCTTGCGGTCGTAAAATATCTTACCGAAATCCTCAAACCATCCAGTATCCACCACAGGACGATGAGTCAAAATCAGGGTATGCTGAAACTCCATATCCTTGACAACCTGCAGGGCAGACAGGGTCTTTCCGAAACGCATCTTTGCGTTCCAGAGCATCCGGTTGCCTTTCTTAAACTGTTTCTTGGTCTTGCTGATGGCTTCCTGCTGTTCCGGCCGGAATACAATCGGGGAATATTCCTGGGTAACTTCCGCTGATGAAAGGGAGCTCCGGCCTTCCTTTACAGCCGCAATGGCACATTTGACGGTTTCCAGATCGGTAATGAACCATTCATTGGCCTTATTGACTGTATCGAATACTTTCTTTTTGATACCGGAGCGTTCCAAGACATTGTGTACCTCCTTGTCGTTGAACGAACGAAGTCCGCCGCGGTTGTAAACGGTAAGTTCTGTATAAAGCAAATCATATGCGATACCTGCCGTCTGTGTGTACTGGTTGATACGCTTTCTGGCCGCTTCATTGAGCGCCTTACTGTTGGGAGACAGACCGAACACGTTTTCATCCTCACAGGTTGCCTCGCCAATCTTCAGACATCCATGGTGCGCCGTATCATTGATGCGGAACACATAGATCAGTTTTAGTTTCAGGGACGATGTGAATCTCATGCTTCTTCATTTATGAGGTCGATAAATCGGATTCGTTTCCCCTTTTTGCCAGTTGCCTTGTCTGTAGCCCGCCAGTCCTTGATAATGCAGTAAATTCCGTTGTGCTTGGTCAGGTCATTTTTCAGACAGCCTTCGCACGGCTCCCGTCTTTCAATCGTACCGAACAGACTTGGTTCCGTCCGTACACGTTCTCCGCAACTATCCGGAACGACACCTTTCAGTCCGTCCATCTGCCATACATTCCAGGAGATAATATAGGCTATATGGTTGATGGATTTAATTTGCGGATCTTTACCGAACTTGTTCCGGTAATATTCGATGAAAGATAAGAGAAGGGCTTCACGGGCAAGAAGAAGACTGTCACCCTGCCATTCATAGGCATAGATGCTTCTGTAAGCATCCTTGGCTGCCTCCAGCCATTCACGCGTTGTCGCAGTATTCTCACTGACAATACGGAGTTTACGGTCAAGCAGGCCAATGCGTTTCTCCACGGGAATGAATGTTCCGGTAGTCGTATCATACCGGCTTACCAGATAAGGAGCTTCTCCACAGGTGATTTCCAACCGGTTTTCCCGTACATAGTCTTTCCATGTCCTGCCTTCAGGAAAAGCAATCTTATCCGGATTGATTTCCCATGTATGCGTACCGTCCTCGGCTGTCACTTCATGGTTGAATACATCCTTTCTGCCAAACCAGGCCTCGTCAATAAGATTGTTTTGGGTATTACATATCCAGGACGGAGTAAATACCTCCGCCATTTCTCGGGAACGTGTGCTTTGGGTATCCCTATGTTTCAAAACACGGGGCATGACCACATGCCCGTTCTCTCCGGTTATCAGCTCCGGAAGAATCTGAGACCCATATTCATAACCTTTGCCGAGCGATTCATAATCGGAAGTAGCCCAGAATATGTTGCATTGTTTTCCTTCCTTGCTCGTTGTATGATCCTTGAGCAAGGTATTCAGCAAGTCGGGTGAAAGTTCTTTCAGCCTGTTCTCCTGTATGTCGGCTTCTCCGGTCGTTTTCTCCATCTTCTTTCTGTGCGTAAAGGGGATGAGAAAGTCCCGGTGTCTGCGTCTTTCTTAGACAGAGGGAGATTTCAGGCTATAAGGCTGATTTGCTGATGAATTATATGTAGAATTGCTAAACAACAGTTGAAATTCAATGACTTCCGGATGAAAATCCAACGGCCGGAATTGCAGGATTTTCAATAAAATGTATAACTTTGCGCAAGAGTGAGTCCCTCTGTCTAAGAAATGAATGCTTTTGCTAAACGTTCTCCAATCCTACAGACTTTTCAGAATTTGTGCGTTGGCTTTGTCCACTACTGAATTGTCCAATGAAGCCAGATAAATTTGTGTGGTCGCCTCGGAATCATGTCCCATTCCTTCACTGATAACCGAAATCGGGATGTTCTTGCCTTTGGCTGCGCTTGCCCATGAATGACGGGCACAGTACATACTCAGAGGAAAGGATATATCGGCCAGTCTGGCTATTTCTTTCAGGTTCCGGTTTATTCCGGACAAGACATTCCTGTAATGCTTGTGCGTATCCTTAAAAGGATATTTCAATACGGGCAGAAGATAAGGACTGAGGCTGTCTTCCGGGTATTTGCCGACAATCTCCTGCATACATTTTTCCCACCTGATAACCAGCTGCTGCCCGGTCTTTCGTCTGCGATAAGATAAAAATCCGTTCTGAAGATCTTTCTTTTTTAAATGAGCCATATCTACGAACGACATGCCACGGGTATAGAAACTGAACAGGAACATGTCCCTTGCAAATTCCAGATTAGGCTGTAAGGACAGATCAAGATTCTTCATACGCTTGATGGCGGATAAGGGAACGGCACGCTTGACGGTCTTGTCCACTCCCGTATAGACATGTCTGAAAGGATTGCGTTGTTCCATCAGTTCCTTTTCCAGGGCCCGGTTATATACCGCCCGAAGGATACGCATGTAGAATGAACTGGTATTCCGCACGGCTCCTTTCCCATGAAGGTAGGCTTCATAAAGCTGCATCAAATCCGAATCAATTTCGGACAGAAGAACATCCCTGTCCCTTCTGAACTGCATGAAACTTTTCAGAGTACAGGAATAATTTTCAGCCGTGCGTATCTTGCCCATCTGTTTGAGACGGGCTATGATGCCTTGCATGAAGTTGAAAAGCGACTGTCCCTCTGTATTGTTCTGAAAAGAAGCGACAATATCATCTGCCGTATATCCGGCTTTCCGGTTATCCAGTTGGTGGACAATCATGTCCAGCCGCTTCAGATCCCACTCCATGCGTTCCTGAAAGGAAAGGAGCAGATTGCTTCGTTCCGAACTACCGACAATGATACAGCTTCCAGCTTCGTTCCATTCATCCGTAAATATCCGGTAATCCGTCTTTAACTGACGGATTACACGGTTCTGGATAATCTGATAATAAATGGTACCTTCCTTTCCCTCTATGGTGGAAGGTCTGAATTTCACTTTGACACTGGCCATGGGCTTACTTTTTAGGTTCGTCCGTAATAGACTTGTCCTTGATGAACTTCGCCTTGCTGTCCAGTTCTCTCGCGGCCTGTTCTTTCAGCCGTGCCTGCTCGGTCAGGGTGGCCTGTCTCCGTACCGCTTCCTCGTAGGCTTCCACGTCCTCACGTATCAGTCTTATCCGTTCGTT
>ENA-ORNF01002780-ORNF01002780.1-human-gut-metagenome-genome-assembly--contig:-NODE-2780-length-12530-cov-2.131623_pt1 | contig 12530 bp, 5 predicted proteins | sample MGYA00242110_ERZ509012 | MGnify/ENA primary metagenome ERZ509012 (study PRJEB26280, sample SAMEA2338714) | human gut metagenome | biome: human gut; feature: human-associated habitat; material: faeces... | reverse complement strand
TATTTGCCCTCCAATAGTAACCTTCATTCTATCTGGATTATTTCCAAAATTATCACCATATAAAACTAAACGACTCCCCATGCCTCCTTCTTTTGGGGTAAAATCAGAAATAACTACAGGTTTACTTGGATCAAAAGGTTGTTCTCCTCCTTCATCATCATCTTTGCAACTGACGAAGCAGAAACCAACCAATGCCAGTAATCCCCACAAAAAATGCCAAACATGATTCTTTGTTTTCATTTTCATAATACATTGATTTTAAATGTTAATAAGTATATCTTGATTTCATTTATTAGAATTAAATACCGGAATCAATCCGGAATTAGAAGGAATATAGTTCTTTATGTATGGCCAACCGTCATTGGTCCACAATACGCGATCCAGCATTCCCAAACGTCCACCGACACCACCCTTGGCATCTTTCATATAACTATGATAAATCATCCAGTCTGTACCTTCATCATCCTGTATAATAATAGAATTATGTCCAGGGCCGATCCACTTCTGTCCATCCCCTTCTAACACAAGTTCCCAGCTATTATCAAGCATGCTTTTTCCTTTCTTATCCACATAGGGACCCAATAAATCTTGAGAACGACCGACCACTACTTTATAACTGCTATTAACACCATTACAACAATTACCAATAGAAGCAAATAAGTAATAATAGCCATTCTTTTTATAGATATTAGTTCCCTCAAATAAATTACCACAAATTTGTTTCTTCAGCACAGGTTTGCCTTTTGCATCCCGTTTGACGGAAAGACCGTCATCCGTAAGTTCTGTGACATAAATTCCCTTGAAACTTCCAAAAAACATATATTTCTTTCCATTTTCCTCATAGTAGAACTGGTCAATCGCATTAGACCCGAACTCTTCATTAGTAATCAACGCTTTACTATTCGGGAAAGGACCTAAAGGAGAATCTGAAACAGCTACAGCCGTATAGCTAACATCCGCCCCATTCATTTTAGCCCATGAAAAGTAAAGAACATACTTCCCATTAATATATTGCATCTCGGGAGCCCAAAAAGCACCTCCACCAGATAAGGACGGCTTAGTAGCTTGCGTAAAAGCCGTTTTTTGATATTCCCAATTTACTAAGTCTTTCGAACGATAAATCGGCATCCAGTATGTACTAGTTTGAGTAGCATATAAGTAAAAATGCCCGTCATTTGCACGAACCACAGTGGGATCCGGTACACTTTTATCTGATATAATCGGATTAGTATATGTACGACCTACTTTAAGATAACATATTCCTTCACGGCAAATAATTCCATTATTAGAACATTCTCCAAGTTGTAATGGTAATAGGTAATTTACTACCGCCATTCCATCACGTTTAATTGTAATCTTTCCACTAGCCTTAGTCTCTCCACCCTTAAAAGATATACCCTCTCCTAAGTCGTAGTTACTTCCAGACAAGAGTTGATAAGAGGCTTTATAAGCCTTGTTATATTCTGCAACCAATTCTTCCGCATTGGATGGTACAATAAATTGGCATGTAAAATCCCATGGATTGGCTGTCGGTATTCCATTTACCTTATAATCGAGCGTTACATCGATATCCACCGGTATCAAATCTTTATTCATACTAATTTCTTTGGCAGAAGTAGCAAAACCAACTGTGGGATAATCAAAAGAAAGGCTTAGAAGTATTTCGTCTTGTCTATCTCTCACTCGAATTTCATTGCTGGTAAGTTTTAAAGCGATAAGATATTCGATCCCCTTTTTTCTAGATTCAGCAAACACTTTAGATGGATTAAACTTAACCTCTACATCCACAATAGAAATTCCTTCTTCAAAAGATACTTCTGTAGAAGTTAAAGAATACAACGATGAGGGCAAAAGCGTATAAGATGTTTTCTCCTTATTATTATAAGCCTTCAATTCATCTTCATTCCAAGTATTTAGCTGGGCTTTAACTCTTTGATTAGTTTTATTTCCTATCATTTTGACTTGAAAAGGAAACACGAAATTCTCTTCTAAACAAGAAACCTTGATTACATTCAAACCACTCGGTTGTAATTTCAGATAATGATTCGTCGTATTTCCCAGATCCTCTGTCGGAGTATTGTTATCAGATCCACACGATAGGAGGAAGAGCATTACCGTCAATATATACATATAAGGACGTGCACTCACAGCGATACTTTTTTCAATTAATTTGTTATTCATTACATGAGATTTAAGTGGACTCAATAAAAGCCCTGATATTACATGTGATTCAATTAAAAGCGTGTTATCCTTCGAACAGTCTTTTCAACTTCTTAATAAAAACCCTTATACTCTTTACCTTAATTTATCTTACTTTATTATGTGCTCACATTAAAATAGCACATATAAATTCTTATTTCACCAACAAAAGTAGAGATTCTATTGTAATTTAGGTAACACAAATAGGTCAATAAATGGAAAATTAGTTCCAAAGTCATTCGAACCATTCAATAAGAAACGATACAAGACCATTTATTTTCATTATGGGCAATATGTGTCCTTTATTCAATATTCTGTTTGCTTATATCGAACTCACGTTATTTACTACCACGCATATTAATAGGACCAGTCAACCATATAACCTGTATAGTTCCATTGAATTAGCCCAAATAAACCTCAATAATAAATAACACTATATATTACGATTTTTCGTCATTTTTGTACAGCCAACATAATTTCTCTACTAGCAAAATCTTAATTGAGGGTAACCGTACTCAAAGTTTAGTTCATTTCCGGTACGGTTATGAGCTAAATGTGTAGCTACAAGGATTAATCTAACACAATATTATTTTTAGTACTTCTTCTTGAAACTATTATTTTCTTTGTTCCCTGACAAATTTGCGTTCCACTTAAGTCGAACGATAGTTCCACTTAAGTGGTTCTGTCGTTCGACTTAAGTGGAACGCAAACTGGAGTGCATGTCTAATTATTATTTATAATAGACAGGAAACTAAATACTGTATTGCAATAGATTATCTTTTACTAACTATTGGAAACTATCGTTTAATTCATTTCCGTACCGAAAAGAATTAAACTTTTGCTGTAGTTGCCCTCAATCAGAATCTTTTTAATGGAGATATCAGTCAACCATTTATGCCGGCTGTACAAAAAGTGACGAAGAACCAATATGAATATTTTGTTTTCTTTATTGAACAATTTTTTTCTTCCTAAATCTTCAAAAGCCATACCTTTGCTACATCAACCAATTTATATTCTAAATATGAAAACTAAGCAATCTTTAATGACGTTCCTAATGACTATGTTCGGGATAATATCTGCATTAGGACAGCAAACAATCCCTCCATCATGTTTTACCGATAGTCATGACATCACTTCATTGCATCCTTGGGGACCTTATTCTAAACGATATGCCGGAATCTCGCATATACCTGATATGAAATCCGGCATGCGTTTCGATTTCTCCGTTATGCCGGGATATTACCGCAACCGACAATTGATTCCTCATGTGCTTTTCGAATCATCTTATTACCCGTGGGATATCAATCCCTCTATGAACTGCATTACATACCGTTATGAAATGGAATGGAAAGATCGCGTATTTGCCGATGTCACCTATTATATATTAGATGAACATCGAACTTTGGTAGGCATGCATTGCGTCAATAATACTACTACGAACCAAAATCTTGTCCTCAATTTGATAGCATATATCGACTATGAAAAAGAACAACCTCAGTTCAAAATCCCTGAAGATTCAAATATACAATGGTATAACGCAACCGACTATATATCAAATGAACCGGTACGCAAATCTCCGCAATATAATCTGGTATACGACGGGCGGAAAAGAAACGAAATGCAGACCTCGCAATCACTCAGCGGTTTTGTCCTAGGAAAAGGTTTCGGAAAAGATAAAGGAGACAAAGTTATCTATGAAGTGGATATCCTGCCCGGAAAAGAAAAAGGAATGATAGGATTCAGATACAATACCCCCAAAGGAAACACAAGTACTTTCCAAGTAACAGGATTAACAGAGAGTCGTTTGGAATTACTAGGCACCGGAAAATATAACATAGCCTCAATCCCTTATGCTTGCAAAGAACCGGGGAAATATATACTAGAGTTAAGTTCAGAGGGGACTTACAGCACTGATTTAGATGGATTCTTTATTGGAAATGAAGAAGATATAAAGCAAATGAAGCTACTACCCAGAAAACTTTCTTTTATCCCCGAAATTCGGTCGAGGAAAACAAAACAAGATTTTATCTTAAAATATCCGGAATGTGATAACTATTATGGGATAGCATGGAATTACCAAGAAACTCAGATTCGGGAAGTTCTGGATGACAATCTGGAATCTTTCTTTCGTAAAAAGACTCACGATCATGTTTCGCCAAGGCTTATAGGAAATAGGGAATGGCATTATTCCAATGCTTTCTTACGCCCGATTGTCCTAGCGCCCCATTCGGAACAAACCATATACGCCTTGGTCTGCACCGGAACTTCCAAACAAGTCAATGAACAAATTGAGAAATTTCACTCCGCACCGGAGGTTCTGACTTCGTTGATACAAGAAGATTCGGATGACTCCAAGAAGAGAATATTAGCAGATGGAAAAAAATACGAATTCGGACATCGCCTATTGCAATCAGCGTTATTATCCAATATTGTTTATCCTGTTCATACACAAGGACAATATATCCGACATTTTACGCCCGGCAAGAATTGGAATAGTCTTTATACATGGGATTCCGGTTTCATAGCTCTGGGGCTAATAGATATAGATATTACTAAGGCTTTTGAGTGTATCAGGGCTTATACCACTCCTGTTGGCAGTGAATCTGCATTTATTCATCATGGCACTCCATTGCCTATACAACTGTATGCCTATTATGATTTATGGAATAATACCCAATCTAAAGAAGCATTGCAATTTCTATATCCAAGATTGAAACAATTCTTTGATTTTATGGTAGGTAAGAATCCTTATTCTACAACCCGTATGAAAGGCTCCGGCCTACTACGAACCTGGGATTATTTCTACAACTCAGGAGGATGGGATGACTATCCGCCTCAACATGCCCTACGTGACAAAGCTTCTGTTACTCCGGTAGTGACTTCGGCTTATTATATCCGGGCTGCGAAAATTTTACGTTTAGCTGCAAAAGAATTAGGGTTTAAAAAAGACGTAAAAGAGTATGAACATATCATCAAGCAGTTGTCAGAATCCTTACAAGCCCACTCATGGGATGAGGAAACTGGTTATTTTGGATATGTAATGCACGACAACAACGGTAAACCTAAAGGAATCTATCGATATAAAGATGGTTCCAACTTTAATAAAGGACTAGACGGAGTAAGCCCGCTTATCGCAAATATCTCCTCCCAAGAGCAAACAGACAGAATGATAAACCATATATTTTCTCCGAATGAGATGTGGACAGACGTAGGAATTTCTACAGTAGACCGATCGGCTCCTTACTATCGTACAGATGGGTATTGGAACGGAGCTGTTTGGTTTCCTCACCAATGGATGGTATGGAAAGCTTTGCTGGATCTTGGAGAAGGAGAAAAAGCCCACCAAATAGCAATTACAGCATTAAATACATGGGAGAAAGAATGTAAGGAGAGTTATTACACCTTCGAACACTTTATAATCTCCTCACAACGTGGGGCAGGATGGCATCAATTCTCCGGACTATCTTCCCCCATACTTAACTGGTTTAATGCATACTACCGAATAGGGAAAGTATCTACCGGCTTCGAAGTATGGATTTCTAACAGCCATTTCAATAATGATTATACGGAGTATCAGGCAGAAATTGCTTTCGATGATTCAACAGCTCCTCACCAGCGAACAATTCTTGTATGTATGAATCCGGAGAAAGATTATCAAATTACCTTGAATGGGAAAACGGTAAAAAGTAAAATATATCATGAAGGATTACTGGAAATAACATTACCTAATACAAATAAAGGAGGAAGACTTACAATAGTATCAATTTAACGGAATCATAAAAATATGCTCTTTCTCCGAAAAAAGTAATATCCTTGGGTACATAAATTAATTCGTTCGGATATAGACAAACTTGCGTCCGGCTATTAAACAAGTTTTTGGAAGATGAAACAATCCGAAAGTATAGAGGAGAAAAACCATTGATACTTAAAGAAGTAGCTTATTTGTTTAACGCACTTTCAAGTGATGATGACGGAGTCAAAAAGAGCAAGAAGGATATACCTAATGATGGAATATCCTTCTTGGTTCATACTCAATAGAACCTTTAACAACTTCATTGCAAATTCTTTCAGCTATTGCGGCATACTGCTTTTTTGAGAAGAAGCTCGCCATTGACGTAAATTTTGTCAATGACGGACAACTGTCTATTTTCTAATTTTATTTCGAACTCACGTTATTTAATAATGCATAAGCACACCATATTATCGGTGCCTGTCCATGATAATCACCGGCGATGCGGGGACGATCCATATAATATTGTTTACTGTTCTTCTTTCCGGTTCCAACACAAACCTCAGTAAGATCATTCTTGTCATTAATATAATTACATAAGCCAAGCCATGCACGGCGTGCCACTGGAGCATATTCCTCTTTATTCAACCAGCCGTTATTGACCCCCACAATCATGGCATAAGCAAACATTGCCGAACCAGATGTCTCTGTCCAAAAGTCAGGTTCGGTAATCAGCTGATTCCAAAGACCATCTTTATTGACGTATTTTTTCAGATTATCCATCATCAACAAGTAACCTTTCATGATACGTGCACGATTAGGATCTTTCTCCGGTAAGTTATAAAGCAGCTCCGTCATACCGACAGCCATCCAACCATCACCACGTCCCCAATAATAAGGTACATCCGGTGCATGATAGAAAAGACCGTTGGGATGTTGCAATTCATCCAAATACAGAACCATTTCTTTGGCAGCTCTATTGATATACTTAGGATCACCAGTAGCTTTATAAGCCTCAGATTGCACAATAGTAATCATATACATATCATCAATCCAAAGACGAGTTTGCCAAGAGTATCCCTTTTTATCCCATTTACGTTCCTCTTCGTTTGCATTGGCAGGAAGCTGCCATTGAGTATCAGCATAGGGCAGTCCTAGATCCAAATAACGCTTATCTTTCGTTATATTATAAAATCTTAGAGGCAGACAACCAAACATATTCTGGTCTACGTGTATGGGTGGAGGAAGGAGTTCCTTTTCCAGGTGGAACAATAGTTCGAAACGATTTCTCAACAGCTTGATCAATTCTTTATTATTTGTCAATTCTGCAAAACGAAGGGCTCCGTACCATGTACACACCTCTGCATAATGTATTCCTCTATCACCATACAATTGATGTTTGGTCTCCATTAAACGCTTACTAAGTTTATTTCCAACAGTCTTAGGATCTGCTTTTACAGGAAAATCTCCAAAATAATTTTGAGCGGAAACCACATTCGAGCTCAAAAAAACGGCCATCCATAAAGCATAAATCAAATAATTCTTTTTCATAATCATAGTGTTTTATATAATTAATTATCCAATAATAAATTCTCCGAATCATAACCCAGTCACCGGTATCCAACGTGCCGTGCTTGTAGATGTTACATCACAAATAGCATCTACCGAATTGCGCTTTGTAACGGAAAAATTGACAAGTATTTGCCCGGAAGTTATAGTTAATTTAGAACGTGGGATAGCAACTTCAGCAATATATCCATAATTATCGATACGCCTCTCGTTTGTTTCATCACAGACATAAGTTTTGACCTGGGCATCCAATTGCGCTTCTTTCCATGCTGAATCATATATTTCACAATTCTTCAGTCCATTCATTGTTACTTGTATGCAACAAGCCCCTTTGGACAGTTTATTATTACCTACAGGAGATATGTATAAGGAAGTGTAATCAGAAGCTAGCAAGTTTCGATCAAGTACTTCTAACAGAAAATAAATATTATCATCATCATACGAACAACGTAGCGTTCCTTGCGCTTGTGACTTACCGCCCACAAAAAGTGCATGATCTGTATTTGCCCACTCTTTATTGTTACCATCTACCGTAACCTCTCTTTTCACGGCATCAATGCGATGATTAAGTACGAACTGTGCCATCTGAACCGGTCCTTCTTTCACTTTAACATTAGTTCCAACCAATGTATGTGAATCAATCATACAAAGTGAACCCCAATAACCACCTGAAAAAGGTTGATAAGCACTACCAAAATTACGAGCAGTGGCATCTCCTATTTTAAGAGTATATTTGCTTGACGATTCATACGAAAGGACGGTTTCTCCCGAAGGGAACTGTCCCAAATATGGTCCCATACCGGAGAAAACACAATTATTACTATCGGCAGGCCCTTCCTGATCGGCAGCCAAATATTCCCATTCGTCTTTATCTGAATAACAAAGCGAAATATGATATCCTGAATTATTGGTTTCTACAGCTGCAGCTAATCCTTTATTATCATTGAGTCTCACAACAGAAGGCATCTGATGATTATAGCCGACAATTCCATTTTTCTCCCATCTCATTCGCAATACATAATAAGGAGAAGAGCTAAAGTCGGGGCTCCATGTCTTTCCTCCATCAGCAGAAACAACCATTGCCGTACCTGTATCTGTGTCATGTCCTTCCAAACCAGTACGACTGCTATCTGTAAAGTAACAGTGTAGTTCACCTGTAGGCAACTCCAACAAGAAAGGTTCCCAATTAACTCCCTGATATATCTTGACAGGTTCACTCCAGGTGACACCATTATCCGTACTGCGCCTTAATTCAATTCCTGCATCTTCCGGTAAATCGCGATAACCGGAATTAGCCCTGCAAGATGCAACCGCTAATATATCTCCATTAGAAAGCACCAGTCCATCACAATTAGCGTAGCAGTGTATATTCTTATTGCCTTTGCTATCGATAATATCATAACTGTTAAATATCTCTCCTTTCTTTGTCCACGTTCTCAGATCCTTACTGAGCGCATAAACACAACGCCGACCAATATTACTGTTAGCACTGCCATTGTGATAGAACAGAATATAGTCGCCATTTTTCATTTTTTTTATACGAGGATAACGGGGATAAGAATCCTCCATAGTCACAAGCGTCCGATAATTCATCATCAGCGATGAACGTTTCGTAACATCTGCATGGGAATTTATAATAGAAGTCCCCTGATTCAATTCCCCTATAGGTGTGATGCTACAGACCACAGGCTCTTGGGTTTCATCATCCTTTGGTTTCTCCGTATTCCCGTTATCGGCAGTTAAATTCTCATCATTCTCCCCACCGCCTTCACACGCCATAAATGAAATAGCGATGGAGACAAATAACATAAAAAAAGTGTGTTTCATAGCTCTACTATATTATTCAGCTTACTATTTCGCCTGTCTTGTCGGCTGTGGTCCTAAATAAGAACGCTTCATACCTCCGAAATCCAAAACAATCTTTTGCAGGACAGTTCCGGCATCGCCACATATAATTTTCACTGTGTGTTTACCCGGTTTATCGATATGCAAAGTGGTCTTGTTTATTCTACAGTTCTTCAACACACTTTCGTACCAGATTTGTGCATACTCAAAAGAAGAAGTGGAAGGATTCATTACAGGACCTTCGTCAATACATACTCCATATTTCGTTTCTACATTCGTCGCTTCATGTCCGGCATATCCACGATCCTTACTTAAAGTAAATGTAGGCAGTACATACGTATAAACATCAACCGAACCTTGTTCGAATGTATAGAAATCATATTCCAGGCGAGGTGTGCTGCGACCTGCAGTCCGCTGTGGAGCGGCTGTCGGATCACCTAGCTGAATAGCTGTATTTTCTATTCCTAAATTAGGAATCGTTCTCATTTGAATAGCTTTGTTCTCTACTTTCCGGTGGAAACCGGCAGCATCAATGGAAACATATCCGTTATGTTCTACAAATAAAGTATCCATTTCCGCTAATGAAGGAGAGGAAGGATTGAAGACAGAAATATAGACATTCTCCTTCTCACCACGTTCAGATGCGATTTCCAATGTTCCGAATACTTTCTCACCAGCCGGTACCTTAGCCCAGTCGATTGAGACTTCTATACGATTTTCTGTAGTAGTTTCTCCGGCTTTCTGACTTAACAGAATCCAGTTATCTGAAACTGATGCTTTCCATTTCAAAGGAGTCGCTCCTTTATTGAAAACGTCTACGTAATATGATTGACGGAAATATGTGTTGAAAGATGGCAGTGAATGGAAGCTTTTCTGCCCCTTCAAAATATCCTCTCCTTCAGCCAATATGCCCAAAGAGGCTGTAGGTGCCAGATTTACCTTCCGCAGAGCCGGGAGTTCAAAGTAGGCTGCGGCAAATCCCTGTTTCATGGTCATTACATGATCCCATTTACCTCCAAGTAATGAGTTATATCCTTTTGTGATTACTTCCAGACTGTCATAACAAGCTTTAGTCATTTTCTCCAATTCTGCAGTAGTTGCCCTTTGCTGAATAGAGTACCAACGATTTCTCTGTCCGTTGAGAATCATACGATTCAACAGTTCACATCCTTTGACCGGATAATATAATGATTGATAATAACATGCCTTCTTATCTTCCGGCAGAGCTTTCAGAATTTTCTCTGCCATATTCCCTATCCGACGATATTCAGCCAGACGAGTATCCACTTCACGATAATTGGCAAGTGAAAAATCAGTATCTGTATTCCGTTCTCTTCCGTGTTTGTCGGTAGCCCACTGGTAACCCCATCCCATAAACTCCGGTTTACGTGCAAAGGCCAGTTTATAGAAAGAGTTTATTACATCCTGATATTCATTGCGATAATCGTTGCCTAACATGCCACACAACCATTCGGTACGATAATTTGCCGCTCTTTCAAAGTTGAATGAATCAATATCAAAAGCCATCGTCAAGAAGTAATCAACAGCAAATTCACATGATTTGATGTCTCCGGCATTGAGCAGCCAGATACGGTCGGCCGTCAAGTCGTATGCTTTACGTAGTTCTTCATACATTAATGTGGGTGAAGTTGTGTTCATCCAAAGATGATCGTGAGGTTTACCCAGATAAGAAGAATGATAATATACTCCCGAACGTCCGGAACGTTTCTGCTCTTTCGGACTACTCAAACGTTTCATATATCCATAATTATCATCCGGCCAGATAATAGTCACATCATCCGGAAGTTCCAATCCCTGATCGTATACATCGAGCACTTCTTTATAAGGAGTAAAGGCTTGAGGAATATCTTCAGCACGCTTGCCGATTGCATCCATCAACATTTGCCTTTGTGCCATCAAAGCTTCCTGAAGCATTTCCTTTCTATCGCTCATATTATTGCTTGCATTCATTGCCCGGTCGTGCAACCCACGCAAAGCCAAAGTATATACATTTTCAAATGGAGCACATTCATCTACACGTAATTTCAACACTTTGTTGACTCCATCCTTATTATTGATATAGTCCCATTCACCCATTTTATCACGCTTCCACTCACTTGCCGTATTAAACAATAACGGTTCACAATGGGAGGACCCCATGACAATAGCAAAGCTATCCGCTACCAGGCGATTTTCAGGAATACGGTGGAATGCCATAGATGCATCGTGCATAGCCGGACAAAGATAATTAGCCTGAAGACGCAACAGCAGTTCACACACTTTTGCATACGTTCTCGGTCCGAAGTTTCCACGTTCTTTCTCAAAATTGCGTTTCGACCAACGATAAAGCCCCCAGTCTTCATCGTTGATAAAGACACCTCTGAACTTGACAGACGGTGTTTTAGAAATGAACTTATCAACTTTTACACTAACTTGTTTTTGCTGTTTGATTGGAGCATCTGCCCACCAATACCAGGGAGATACTCCTATTGCCTTTGATATGGAAAGAAGTCCGTAAGCAGTACCACGTCTGTCACTTCCGGCTACGACAATTGCTTTCTTAATGCCCGGAACGGGATTGTTGACCACCTCTATCATATAGCGTTCCCAACTTCCGGCAATGGCAGCTGTATCTATTTTATTTCTCGATGCCAAAGCATCAATCCATCCGCTTTCTCCTATAGTACCGGCAATAATCGCATACCGCGCAGATACTTTTCCGGGCTTGCTTTCATCCATTTTCAACTCTTGTCCCGTCACACGATGAACATCATCCACAAAAAGAGAAGCACTCTTACGTACTACAGTTGCATCTTTTCCATCAAAGCAGATAACCGCATTCGCTGATGAAGAAACAATAGGAAAGCTATTCTTTCCTGCTCCTTTGTCGAGTAAAACTTGTGCATTTGCCGAAATCAGGCTACAACAAAATAAACCCAGCAATAAAATTTTATTTTTCATATACATCATCTCCCTTACATTATATAATAAATTGGAAAAGAAGACAAGTTTTTACTTATCTTCCTCACAATTTACACAGATGTTTTCCCCATTTTTATCAACGATTAATTCTCCACATTTTGGACAGATTTCACCAGTTGGTTTATACCATAATGCATAATTACATTTTGGATAGTTATTACATCCATAAAATATCTTACCTTTTTTAGTTTTTCTTTCAACAATC
>ENA-ORNF01002775-ORNF01002775.1-human-gut-metagenome-genome-assembly--contig:-NODE-2775-length-12547-cov-2.542267_pt1 | contig 12547 bp, 13 predicted proteins | sample MGYA00242110_ERZ509012 | MGnify/ENA primary metagenome ERZ509012 (study PRJEB26280, sample SAMEA2338714) | human gut metagenome | biome: human gut; feature: human-associated habitat; material: faeces... | reverse complement strand
CTTTACATCTTCTATATTACTATATTCTTCTAAAAACTTTCTTACATTATTTGTATAATATATATATGCTACATCATCATAATGAAGTCTAGTTTCTTCTTCACTTATAATAGCACTATATGAACTATATAAATAAAGTAAAGCTGATGATAATATAACTATAGTTATTATTGTTTCTATAAACGCAAATCCTTTTTTATTCATATCAAACTAGCCTACCTTTACTAATATAATTTTACCAACATTTAATTAAAAAATCAACCATTATTGGTTGATTAACATATACTATTTATAGGTGATTATATGAAGTTTCAAGGTCCTAGAAATGGTTTTTCAGTAATTATTCTTTTTATCCTTGGTATGTCAGCAGCAATTTCACCACTCAATGTGTTAGGAGAATCCCTGACGGACTGTATCATTCTATTGATCAGCGCAGTTATTTTGTTTGTATTGGCAAAGACCAAAAAGACAATGTCAAGATGGGAAGGCGCGGTCTGTGTACTTTTGTATATTGTATACACAGCATATCTGCTGATCAGGTAAAAATAGCACAGATCTGGGAGAGGTGATTTCCTGCGGACAAAAGTAGCAAAAGAAACCATGCATTTAAAAAGGAGGTCACTTTATGACAACATATCTTCTTATTACAGCGGTAGTTATTTTTGCCTGTGTATTCCTGAGCAAGGTGTCAAGCAGACTTGGAATTCCAATGCTGCTTGCGTTCATTTTGCTTGGAATGCTGTTTGGTTCGGATGGGATTTTAAAGATTCCGTTTGACAATTATGCGTTTGCAGAGCAGATATGTACGGTCGCATTGATCTTCATTATGTTTTATGGTGGTTTTGGGACGAACTGGCAGCAGGCGAAGTCCGTTGCGGTAAAGGCAGGGCTGTTGTCGACGGCCGGAGTTGTGATAACAGCTGCACTTACCGGAGTTTTCTGTCATTACGCCTTACATATCGCATGGGTGGAAAGTATGCTGATCGGTGCACTGATCGGTTCCACAGATGCGGCGTCCGTATTCTCAGTGCTGCGATCAAAACGGCTGAGTCTGCGTTATAATACGGCTTCCCTTCTGGAAGTGGAAAGTGGTAGTAATGATCCGTGCGCATATATGCTTACGGTGACATTTATCGCGATCGCACAGGGCAGCGTCAGTGGTGGACAGATTGGACTTCTCATTGTAAAACAGATGCTTTTTGGCATTTTTTTTGGTGGGTTGATCGCAGCAGCTGCAGTGCTGCTGTTGAAAAAAATTAAGTTTTCGACCGCAGGATTTGACATGGTTTTTGTGGTCGGAATTGCAGTGATCGGGTACGCACTTCCGGCAGTTTTTGGTGGAAATGGATTTTTAAGTGTCTATATTGTGGGAATTGTGCTCGGAAATACCGAGATCCGCAACAAGCGGAATCTGGTAAACTTTTTTGACGGACTGACCGGATTGATGCAGATGCTCATTTTCTTTCTGCTTGGACTTCTGGCATTTCCATCGAGACTGCCGCAGGTGGTGCTTCCGGCACTTTTGATCGCAGTATTTCTGACATTTGTGGCAAGACCGGTGGCAGTTGCACTTGTACTCACACCGTTTAAAGGAAAAATTTCACAACAGCTTCTGGTGTCGTGGGCAGGTTTGAGGGGTGCAGCGTCTATCGTGTTTGCAATTATGGCAGAGATGGCAGTGGAAACAGAAAATGATGTGTTCCATATTGTTTTTATGATCGTGCTGTTTTCTATCCTGCTTCAGGGCTCGTTATTGCCGCTTGTGGCAAAGAAGCTGGATATGATCGATGAAAAAGGCGATGTCATGAAAACGTTTAATGATTATTCCGATGAAGTTCCGGTGCAGTTTATCCAGCTCAGTATTCCAAAGAGCCATCACTGGTGTGGAAAAACATTAAAAGAGCTGACACTTCCGCCGGAGACACTGGTCGTATTATTAAAAAGAAATGGAGAGAATATTATCCCAAATGGGGATACCAGGCTTCTTGAAAACGATGTTCTGGTCTTAAGCGCAACTTCGCCGGATCATGTCGAGGGTGTATCACTTGTTGAGATTTATGTGGATGAAAATAGTAAGTATAACGGAAAATTGTTATCAGAGATTCCAAAGAAAGAGAATACGTTAGTGATCATGATCCAGAGAGGAGAGCAGGTCATTATCCCGCACGGAAATATCCGGCTGGAAAGTGGCGATATGCTGGTTGTGAGCAAAACGGAAATCTGATTTACAGACGGAGAACGGTCAGAACGTAATAATTACTGATTTTACTCTAAGGAAAATCAAAAAATGTCCGATAAATAACGTGAAAGCGAATTTCAAGGAAGAAAGGAGATGCCTCATATGCGTATAGATGCTTATAATCAGATCGCGCAGGTATACAAGACGACAAGCGCAGCAAAGTTACAGAAGACAGAGAATGCAAGGCATGGACGTGATGAAGTACAGATCTCGTCTTTTGGCAGAGATTATCAGATCGCAAAACAGGCAGTCACTGAAGCAGCGGATATCAGGGAAGATAAAGTCGCAGAACTAAAAGCAAAGGTTAACTCTGGTAATTATTCCGTGGATACTGCAGATTTTGCGAAAAAATTATTGGAAAAGTACAACACATCATTAATGTAAAAGTGAGGATGAATTTTGGCTAGTTTAATGGAAGACCTGATCGACGTTCTGAATAAGGAAGAAGAACAGTATCAGGGATTGATCGAACTCGGAAAGAAAAAGAGGGAAGTGGTGATCCGGGCGGATATTAAGACGCTGGATGAGATTACCGCGACGGAGCAGGAGGTTGCCAGCAATCTGCAGAATCTGGCGAAGAAGAGAACCAGAGTACTCAACGACATGGCAACGGTTCTTGGCAGGAATCCGGGAGATGTTACGATCACAAAGATGATTTCTTATCTGGAGGAACAGCCGGTCGAGCAGAAACAGCTCATGGAAGTAAAGGAGCGGCTTTTACAGACAGGAAAAGAGATGGCAGCCATTAATGAACAGAATGAGATCCTTTTAAATCAGGCATTAGAGATGGTGGAGTTTGACCTTACATTGCTTAAGAGTATGCGACAGGCACCTGAGACCGCCAACTATAATAAGAACGCCTGCAATACAGGTGATCTGCTTGGCAACAGTGGCTTTGACGCAAAACAGTAATATGTAAGGAGGGAGCACCATGGCTAACGGCTTTGGAAGCTTATATATCGGAGCATCCGGGTTACAGAATTCCCAGAATGCTTTAAATACAACATCAAACAACCTTGCAAACGTAAATACCAAGGGTTATGTACGTCAGCAGGTTTTACAGGTAGACAGAAACTACACAACCTTCAATACAACTGCATCGATCAGCCAGCAGCAGTCCGGTCTTGGCATGAAGATCGGTGATGTAGTGCATGCGAGGGATATTTTTCTGGATAAATCATATCGAAACGCATCAGGACGTCAGGCATTTTATGCAGCCACGTATGAGGCAGTGGATGAAGTTTACACTTTTTATCAGGAGTTACAGGGACAGGCTTTCCAGACAACTCTGGAGGATTTCTGGACAGCTTTTCAGGAATGGGCAAAAGCTCCGGATGACAGTGTGCAGCAGAATCTGGTCATTCAGAAGGCCAATCTGTTTGTCAGCAGATCCAATGCAGTCTATACGGGACTTTCCGACTACCAGAGCACGATCAATACACAGATTTCAGATGATATTGATCGAATCAATGAGCTGGGAAATACCATTTTTAAATTGAATCTGGAAATCCAGAAAGTAGAATCGGGTAATGTTGAGACTGCAATGACATTGCGTGATGAGAGAGATAATGCGCTGGACGAACTTGCTTCTTATGTAGATATCAGTTACAAAGAGAATTCTGATGGAATTGTAAAGGTAAGTGTCGAAGGTGTTGAATTTGTAGACGAGGCAAGATGTTACGAGATGGGGAAGAACCGTGATGAGATCACGGGATTTGTCACACCTTACTGGACACATCTTTCCGATATCGAGAACGGCGATTACGACAACGTATTCAGCTTTACAACACCGATCTCCTCGGATCTTAATAATGATCTTGGAGAATTAAAAGCATTGATCCTGGCACGGGGAGACAGAAAAGCGACTTATAAAGATATTGTAGGGCTGACATCAGATGAATATAACAGATCAACGGCAGATTCCATCGCAACAGGAATGTCTGTCATGTTACAGGCACAGGCGCAGTTAGATCAGTTAGTACATGGGATGATCACAGCGATTAATGATACACTTTGTCCGAATACAACACTTGGAGAACTTACCGGAAATACAGCATCCCTTACCGGAACAGATGAGAATGGTAATACCGTTACGATCACATCCGGAATGAAAGTGCTGGATACGAAAAACTGCTCTACCGGAAGTGACAAACAGATTCCGCCACAGGAGCTGTTCACAAGACTTGGTACAGAGCGTTATACCAAAGTTTCTGTGCAGGAGACAGATGCCAATGGCAATACCGTTACCAACGATTATTATGTATACAATGAAGAGAGTGAGACAGATACTTCCAAACAGTATACATTAGCGAGTGTCAGTGTAAATGATAAGCTGGTAGAACAGGAGTCGCTGCTTCCACATCTTTCACAAAATGGGAAAGTGAATTATGATCTCGCCCAGAAAGTAGCAGCTCTCTGGAAGGGTGAGTATCTTACCCTGGATCCGGATGATACGAATAAAGTTACATTTATTGATTACTATAATAATATGGTCGGAGCATTTGGAACAATCGGTTCCGTTTATGAATCCACATCGACAAGTCTTTCCGGAACAGTGACAGCTGTAGATAATCAGAGATCACAGGTTATGGGAGTTTCTTCTGATGAAGAATTGACTAAGATGATCAAGTTCCAGAATGCATATAATGCATCCAGCCGGTTTATCAATGTGGTGAATGAAATGATCGAATCCATGATCACACAGCTTGGCTCATAAAGATCAGATTTTTTAGTGAAAAACAGTTACTTTCACAGATTACATAGCAGAAAGAGAGAGGTGAGAGGATGCCTTCACAATTTTTTGGATTAACAATTGCATCGTCAGGCTTAAGTGCGTATCAGGCAGCACTTAATACCACCGCCAATAATATATCAAACGAACAGACAAAGGGATACAGCAGACAGGCAGCAAATCTTTCCGCATCGGATGCACTTCGTGTCAATGCAAAATACGGAAGTATGGGTTCCGGCGTTACGGTTAACTCCATTAAACAGATCCGAAGTGAGTACTATGATACAAAATACTGGCAGAATCAGGCAAGCCTTGGTCTGTATGAGACGAAATTAAGTTATCTGGAGCAGATTGAGAACTATTTTATTGATGACGATACAGAAAAAGGTTTTTCAACCATTTTAAATAAGATGTTCAACTCATTGGACACATTAAAAAATAATGCCGGTGATGTGAATGTCAGACAGCAGTTTATCTCAGATGCACAGAGTTTTGCCACTTACTTTAACAGCGTGGCAACCGGTCTTGGCGAGATTCAGGACAGTGTGAACGAGGAGATTAAATCTACCGTTGAAAATATCAATGCGATCGGCAAAAAGATCAGTCTTTTGAATAAACAGATCAACGTTATTGAAGTACAGGGCGGTTATGCAAATGAACTCCGTGATCAGCGGGCACTTCTGATCGATGAGTTATCCTCTATTGTTCCAACAGAGGTTTCAGAAGTTCCGGTAACGAATTCCAAACATCCGGACATGCAGACAGGTGCAAATTATTATACGGTAAAAATCAATGGACAGAAGTTTGTTGATACTTACGAGTATAGTGAACTTACCTGTGTGGCAAGAAAAAACACGATCAATCAGTCTGACCGGGAAGGAATGTATGAGATTGTCTGGGCGGATACCGGAAACAGTTTTAAAGCAGGTTCCGACTCCAGCTCCGGTTCGTTGAAAGCGTTGTTCGATATCCGGGATGGTAACAACAGTGAGAACTTCCGAGGCTCCATCAAAGGGGTTACAGCAAGCACAATTACAATCAGCAATCCATCCATTACAAACGTCAATGCCATGACTATGCCGGCAGAGGGTGTTCTCACGATTGATGGAAAGAACTATAACTATACAGACTTTACTTTTACGACGGATGCAGATGGAAATGTCAAGGAATATACATTTACATTGGAGAATCAGTTGAGTTCCGATCAGCAGGCAAAGATAGATGGAAAACAGGCATCTATCGGCGAATCCATCGATGCGATGGGTATTCCTTATTATCTTGCACAGATGAATGAGTTCCTTCGTAATTTTGCGATTTCATTTAATGAGATCATGAATGGCGATAATGCGCAGGATCTGAATGGTAAGCAGACAAATTATTTTTCTTTCTTTACAGGTACACATACCAAGACAGGAGAAGAGTATCATTTCAGCAAAGCGGCTGGTGATTATAATGCGAAAGCAAGTAACAGTTACTATCAGCTTACCTGTGGAAATGTATGTGTTTCCAATATTGCGGTCAAAGATCCGACAACCATTGCAACAACCGAGAAGATTACCAATGGTGCAGACGCATATGATCTGGTAGAGAAAATGTTATTGTTAAAGAGTGATACAGAGATGTATCGTGGTGGTGGTGCAGATGATTTCTTACAGTGTATGATCTCAGATATTTCTGTGGATACACAGAAGGCGACCATTTTCCAGAAAAATTACAGTAATATTTCAAGTGCGATCGAGAAGCAGAGAATGTCTATTTCCGGTGTCGACAAGGATGAAGAAGCAATTGATCTTGTAAAATTCCAGAACGCGTATAACCTTTCCTCAAAAATGGTATCTGTTCTGGCAGAGATTTATGATAAGCTGATCAATGAGACAGGTGTATAAAAATTTCGTGATAAGAAGAGAGGAGTCATCCTATGAGAGTAACGAATAACATGATGCTTCGTAATACAACTTCGAACATCAATAACAATAAATACAGTGTGAACAGTCTGAACAATCAGATGTCTTCACAGAAAAAAATCTCAAGACCTTCCGAGGATCCGGTTGTTGCCATCCGCGCACTTCGTCTGAGAAGCAATTTAAGTGAGATCAATCAGTATTATGAGAAGAATATCCCGGATGCAGATGCGTGGCTTAATGTGACAGAAACTGCGTTGGAGAATATGAAAACCATTTTGTCAGATATCCGTACCCAGTGTACGTATGGAGCCAGTGACCAGTTGAAAGCAGAGGATAGAAAAACGATCCTGACACAGTTAGAGTCATTGCGTAAGCAGATTTATTCAGAAGGTAATTCTGATCATGCAGGAAGAACCGTTTTTACCGGGTATCGCACGAACTGTAAATTGACATTTATGGAAGACGAGAGTAATACGGAGTATAATATCCAGCAGAAGTTCAGCTATGAAGATATCGGGGAACATCGTTATTATGATGGACAGGTAGAGCTTAAGACAGCAGAAGAAATGAGTCAGAAGGTCACCACCTCTGATACGAAGCAGTATACTTATGACAGGATCCGGCTGGCGTATGGAAATATTGGATCTCTCAAAGATAAAGACGGTAATGAAATAGCTGTGGGCAACACAGGAACTCTCTCTTATCATTACACAGATAACACAGGTGCAGCAAAAACCGGTGATTTAAACGTAACGGTCTATGAGACAGAAGATGACTGGAAGAAAGCAGTGAAAGCTGGAAATATGCCGAAAGATGGAGCAGCTTTCATCAAGTCAACAGGAGAGCTTGTTTTAGGTAATGAGGCAAGTGAGACTTTGAAACAGAATAAGGCATCCATTGAGTTAAACTATGATAAAAAAGGCTTTAATTCTGGTGAAGTAAGACCTGAGTATTATTTTAACTGCACAGATATTACAGATGCTAAAAATAAAATTACATATGAAAAATATGATGCTAAAGGTAATGAGATTTATCAGGATATCGACTATATCATCGCTGTAAACCAGACATTGACAGTCAACACAAATGCATCTGACGTATTCAATGCAGATATCGGACGTGATGTGGACGAGATGATCAATGCGGTAAAAGCTGCCATTGATGCCAATGACAAAGTGGATAAGATTAAAGATATGATGAATCAGGCAGCGTATTCGGGTGTTTCGGCACAGGAGAATCTGCAGACATGGTTAGAGGCAGCACAGAAGGAAGCAGATTATGCAAATGACAATCTGCAGAAATTGTATGACAGCTATATCGGTAATTTTGATGAATATCTTTCGGATGTAAACCTTGCTATTACAACTGTAGGAAGTAAGGGCGATCGTCTGGAACTGACAGAGACACGTATGTCAAACCAGCAGCTGACCGTAAAAACATTAAAATCAAATAATGAGGATCGTGAACTTTCCGATATCATCATTGATTATACAGCAGCTTACACTGCTTATCAGGCATCTTTACAGGCGGCAGGAATGCTGAATCAGACAACATTGTTAAATTACATTTAAGGCATGCTGTGGAAAGTGTGTGATAAGATGGTCGGAGACCAGACGTTAGGAAAACGTTATAAAACCAGGAGGTCAGAAAGATGAAAGCAAAAACAAGAATGTTTGGCGAAATTGATATTCAGGAGGATAAGATCATCACTTTGGAGAGTGGAATGATCGGCTTTCCGGATATGCAGAAGTTTACCTTGATTTTTGATGAAGAGAAAGGCAGTAAATCACATATTATGTGGCTTCAGTCTATGGATGATCCACAGACTGCGTTTCCGGTCATCAATCCGGTGACGATCAAGGAGGACTATAATCCATCTGTCAGCGAGGAATTGTTGAAGCCGTTGGGAGATATGAAACAGGAAGACACCTTTGTACTTACAACTGTCAGAGTCCCAAAGGATATTCAGGATATGTCGATCAACCTGAAAGCTCCCATTATTATCAATATGTCCAACAATAGAGGGGCGCAGATTATCGTGGAAGATGATCTTCCGGTACGTTATAAAATTTATGACCTGCTGAAAAGTAGAAAAGAAAAGGCAGGTGAATAGAAATGCTGGCATTGACAAGAAAAAAAGGTGAAGCCTTAGTGATCAATAATAATATTGAGATTACAGTATTAGAGATCCGCGGGGATCAGATCAAAATCGGTATTTCTGCTCCAAAGGATGTACCAATTTACCGAAAAGAAGTATACTTACAGATTCAGCAGGAAAATGAGGCTGCCATCAGTGCAGATGGTCTGGATGCGTTAAATAATCTGTTGGATTAGAAAAGAATGATACCCGAACGGGTGTACAATTTATTGAAAAATATTAAATTGTACCCGTTCGGGATTTTTTTGCCTGAAAACGTTGAAATTATACCCGAACGGGAGTATTATGATTGATATGAATAAAATTGGAAATTATATAAAAGAAGAAAGAAAAAAAGCTGGATTAACACAGGAAGAATTTGCCATGAGATCAGGATTAGGCTTACGTTTTGTAAGAGAATTAGAACAGGGAAAGGAAACTGTGCGTATGGACAAAGTAAATCAGGCATTGGCAATGTTCGGGAAAGAAGCTGTACCGGGAGAAAAGGAGGAATAACAAGTGGAGTCAGAATATAGAAAAGGATATGTTTATATTCAAAAAATTTTTGCCGGAACAATAGCTGAAACAGAAGAAGGATATGAGTTTTCTTATAATGAGGATTATTTGAAAAGAGAAGATGCAGTATCTGTAAGTTTGACGCTGCCATTACAAAAAGAGGCTTATAAAGCGACAGTTTTATTTCCTTTTTTTGATGGGTTAATTCCAGAAGGATGGCTCCTTGGTGTTGTAAGCCGTAACTGGAAAATCAATCAGAATGACAGATTTGGATTGCTGTTGTCGGTATGCAGGGATTGTATTGGAGATGTCAATATAAGAAATGGGGAAGAGAAATGAAATGTCTATGTTGTGGAAAAACAATAAGGGAGAATGCTTCTAATGCGGAAAAGGAGTGGAGCTGGCATAAAAAATGTGTGAAATCGTTTTTTATGACAGAAGAAATGCCCTTTTTAGATATTACGGAGGAACAATTGGAAAGGCTCGCAAATGAGACTGTCAATGAGGGACTTACAGTACCAGGAGTTCAAAAAAAACTATCCTTGCATTTGTCCAGTGACACGAATGCAAGACTTACAATTGTAGATTATCCAACAGGGTATATTTTAAAGCCACAGACAGAAGAATTTGATTATATGCCTGAATTTGAAGACCTGGCAATGCGTCTGGCAGAGTTGATGGGAATCCAGACAGTGCCGCATGCACTGATAAAAATAAATGATGAGTACGCTTATATTACAAAGAGAGTAGATCGCGATATTGAAAAAAATGAGATAAAATTATATGCAATGGAAGATTTTTGCCAGCTATCGAATCGCTTAACGCAGGATAAATACAAAGGGTCTTATGAAAACTGCGGAAGAATCATAAAGAAGTATTCTATTACACCAGGGTTAGATTTATCAGAATTATACTTACGGGTTGTGGGATCTTTTATCATTGGAAATTCGGATATGCATTTGAAAAATTTTTCGTTAAGAGAAACTGAACCGGGAAACAGAAGGTTTCAATTATCAAACGCATATGATATGCTTCCTGTAAATGTAATTATGCCGGAAGATAAAGAACAGATGGCACTTACTATTAATGGAAAGAAGAGAAATATTCATAAAAAAGAATTTAAAATATTAGCAGAAGTATGTGATATTCCTGCAAACGCAGCAGAAAAAATGATAGAAAAATTATGTGCATTAGAAAATAAAATGTTGTCACTTGTGGATGAATCCTATTTGCCTCAAGCGCAAAGGGATGAACTGAAAACATTGATCAGAGATCGTGTAGCGATTTTATTATGAGAAAAGAAGAAAGCGGACATTTGAGCGGTATGAACTATTCCAACAATGAAATGATAAAATGATTCCCTATAAGGTCAATATTAAGATACCTTAGAATTAATTAAGAACAAAGCAGAAAAAATATTGTAAATAATCAGGTTATCGGAAAACGATAGAAAAAGGGACGGAATAATGAAAAACAAATTCATAATACTTACAATAACAGGACTGTTGTTTGCATCATTAGCTGCGTGTGGAGGTTCCAAGACACCGGATGCGTCAAAAAATACGGCAGATCAGGAAGCGCAGAATCAGAATCAGGACAGTCAGGGAACATCTGACACTATTCAGGGTGACATAGAGGAAAATCACGGAAGCGATGATACGGAAGGCAGCAGCGACAGTGCAGAAAATGCAAGCGAAAACCAAAGTGGTGATCTGACATTCGCGGATCTTGCAAAATATTCATTCGAATTTTGCAGTGGTGCAGGTGGATGGTCTACCGATTTTGAAATTGAAAAAGATGGCTCTTTCAAGGGATCTTACCATGATTCTGATATGGGAGACACCGGGGATGACTATGAGAATGGAACGATGTATCTCTGCAGCTTTTCAGGAAAATTTACTGACCTGACCAAAATCAATGATTATACTTACCAGATGAAAATGGAGAATCTTACCTATGATGAGACTCCGGGAAAAGAAGAAATTGCAGATGGAGTGAAGTATATTTATACAGATGTTTATGGTCTGGAAGGAACGGACACCTTTAAAGTGTATCTTCCGGGGGCACCGGTGAGAGATCTGTCATAAGATGTATATTTCTGGGTACGGTGGGCAAATGACGATAGCGAGGAAGGAACGCAGGATACGTTGACGATTCCAATTATTGTAAATGAAGAAATGGGGTATGGAATTTATTCCTACGAAAGACAGACACCATATGAGGAAGCGCAGAGTACATTAAATACTTATCAAGCATCCTATGATGCAGCGGGGGAGGAGCTTAAAAAAGCAACTCTACAGTCCCGAATGGACGACTACGCTATGCAGATGTATGATATCAGCGATTCCTGCTTAAATGAAATCTGGAATCTTGTAAAATACAATACAAGTGAGGAAAAGTTCAATGAGATTCTCACTGAGCAGAGAAAATGGATTGCAGACAAAGAAGCAGCAGGCAACGAAATCCTGGATCAAAACGATGGATCTTCGGCACAGATGGACAGCAGTCTTAAGATGGCAGAGCTTACCATGGAGCGTTGTGAAGAACTGGCAGATTATTTGAAGTAAGATGGAAAAAGAGGACAATTTATGCAGATTTCAAGTAGTTTTACTCTGGCGGTGCATCTTTTTATGTGTTCAAGGATTTGGATCGCGAAATTTATACGTCTCTGCTTGGATAAAAGAAATTATCACAATATTGTAATTCCCTACTCCCTATGATATTCTGAGTATGTTTCAAAATAGAAATCAGGGGAGAAAATTATGAAAAATCAAACGACAAAAAGAAGTTCTTTTTCAGGAAAAATCGGTTTTGTGCTGTCAGCAGCCGGAGCATCCGTGGGATTGGGGAATATCTGGCGGTTTCCATATCTGGCAGCCAAATACGGCGGAGGTATTTTCCTGCTTATCTATATCATTCTGGCATTGACCTTTGGCTATACGATGATCATGGCTGAGACATCGTTAGGACGCATGACGAAAAAAAGTCCGGTAGGAGCATTTGCTTCCTTTGGAAAATCA
>ENA-ORNF01002773-ORNF01002773.1-human-gut-metagenome-genome-assembly--contig:-NODE-2773-length-12556-cov-6.429166_pt1 | contig 12556 bp, 10 predicted proteins | sample MGYA00242110_ERZ509012 | MGnify/ENA primary metagenome ERZ509012 (study PRJEB26280, sample SAMEA2338714) | human gut metagenome | biome: human gut; feature: human-associated habitat; material: faeces... | reverse complement strand
GTACGGTGGTGTGAGAGGTCGGGAAAATTTATTTAATTTTCCCTCCTACTCGATTTTGGGAGGAAATATGGAGAAAGAAATAGTCAGTGCCATTCAAAAATTTATTAAGATCAAACGGGATGAAGAGAACATACTAAATATTATTGTCAGAGATGATGTTTTTGCAATACTTGAAAAAGAATGTTGTGTACTTTATTATTCGTTGGATGATGATATAGACGGATGCCATATTTGCAAACCTTTAAATGGAGAAATGAAGCAATTTGTGTATATTAATACTTCTAAAGTTTTACAGGAACAGGTATGGACAGCTGCGCATGAATTGGGACATGTGTGGAAAGTGGATCAGTATGTACAGGACAATGTGGCAAATTGTAATATAGACATAGAAAAGATTGTTGGGCGTTTTACAGCGGAATTCTTAATGCCGACAGAAATATTTTATCTGGAGGCTGCTAGAAGATTAGCATATAACAAGTACACGGGAGGATCGTTGACGGTTGAAATAATGATGGATTTAGTAACATATTTAATGAATTATTTCTGCGTCCCGGCTAAGGCGATTATTAAGCGCCTTGAGGAACTTGGAAACATTACAGAGAAATCCATTCAAATATATTTAAAAGTTTTTAACGATAACAAGGCATTATATGATCAGATTATTCGGGAAAATCAATATACGCGCTTGGATAAGCAGGAGGATGTATATAAGATTGCGAATTTAAAAAACGATTTGGAACTGATTGAAAAACAGCATTTGGCAAAGGATAAATATATACAGGTAGTTAGAAAGAAATTTCATATAAACAGTGGAACACCTATGAATTCAGAATTAGACTACAAAGGATAATGCGTATGGATAACGAAATGCAAAAAGCAGTAATAGATGCTGATTTTTATATAAAGTTGACAAAATACGCATCCAACAATGGAAAGCTGTTTTGCCAGGTGATGGAGGATCTGGGTGTGCACCCCATTATGCATAAATATGTTGCCGAAGTAGAATTGCGAATGTGTACCGAATTAAAAGATTTGATAACCCAGGGGAAAATTGAAATTGTCGATTATGATGCGTATATAGATAGGGAAAATGATGCTGCCTACCAGGAGTATTTTAAAGGAGCATATGAGAGAATGAACAGATATGATTTCCCGGAGGGCGAAGATATCTATAAATATCATGATATTGATGAGAATCTTGGGGAAATTCGATCTATATATCTGGCATTGCAAATGAAGTGCATGTATTTTATGTCGGACGATGCAGGTGCAAGGAGTTTTGTAAAAAATGCGTTCACTTCCAGAAGAAGATTGGAAACTATGTCAATATATGATGCATTGAAGCAATGTTGTGTGACAAAAACATCCATCACATTAAAACAATTAAACCCTGTTATTCATCAAGTGTTTAGAGAACGACAAGATAAATTAAAGGAACTTCAGGCTATGTATGCAGAAAAAGACAGGGCAGTAATTTAGAAAAGTGATTTTATGTTGCAAAGTGTTTCTTGTATAATAAAATTACCTAAATTGTTTTTTATTATACAAGAAATAATTTGTCCAAGTGTGAATCGGTATCAGGACATTACGCAGATATTTTAATAAGGGGAAAACTTATGCAAGTTACGTATATAGGGTTAAGTGAATATTTTGAAAGATGTATTCCGCAAGCAAAAAGAGAAGGGTATTTGTTTATTATATCCTTAATTGCAAGGTATTCTGATGCACAAGATCTTTATGAAAAATTAGAAAAAGATTGGGCATCGCTGAATGATCTAACCGGTGATAAAATCCTATTTGTGTTTTCTACACCGAAAGTCAGAAAAAGAGCATCCTTTTTTCATATGCCGGGAAAAGAACCCTATGAAGGAGTAATGTGTCCATTTGTCGAGTTGCTGGATGGCAGAAATGTAGAGCGAAATAATGGCCCATTTGAATATCTATATGATGGCTATGATAAAATTAATTGGAAACAAAAACATTCACAGACAATTACGGACTTTGCTATGAATTATAATATATCAGAGGAAGAAATTCCTTGTTTGTTTTTGTATGACCTAATGCAAAACAGATACAAGGTAATACCTGTAGGAAAAGATACGGACATTTATGCAATGATAAAGGCTATGGTTGAGGAGATAGCGGAATACAAAAAAGACAGAGAAAATATTGGAGAGCAGTTAGAAAAGTATAGAAATATTGAGCAATATTATTGCTTATATGAAAAACTGGAAAGTGAGGCGGAAAAGGGAAATTCAAAACAATGTGTAGCTATTCGGAGAGTACTTGGCGAGGCACAATCATATAAGGAAGTTAAAGAGGATATTTGCGACTCTGAAATAAAAAAGGATTTGAAGAGGATTGGGCAATGGAAAAGGCAATATTTTAATTCCTTTGAAAAAGATGATGCTAGTAAAAAGAATTATTTGGAGTTGAAAAGAAAAGAACATGATATTGAAAATGAATTTAATTCAATATGGAATGATTTAGAAAGCGTAATGAAGGAAAGGGGAAGAAAAAGAAGAAAGAATAGTAAAGTAACAATATTGCAGGATTTATTAACAGCATGTGTCAATCTGCAGTCAAATTCAATGTATTTCGATGCGTCTGAAAATCAAAGAAATGATTATATAAGAGATTTACTAAAAACAGAGAAGCATGATGTGAAAGATCAAACCAGAAGAGGAATATCGGCTATTGGAAAAAGTGCTGGAGAAGTTGATATTTTAATTGAAGAAGACGGTTTGCCAGTGACTATAATTGAAGCATTAAATTTGGACAGCCTTAATACCAATACCTTGGACAGGCATTTGGATAAAATCTATAGATATGATACTGTTGGAAATGTATTTAACATAATATTGGTATATGTCAGGATATCCAATTTTAGTAAGTTTTGCGAGAAATATTTTGAGCATATAAAAAAATATCAGTATGTTTACCCCTTAATTTCAGCTGATGACAGGTATGAAGTTGAGAACTTTCCTTATGCAGATATTCGAGTAATGCAAACGGTGCATGATAGAAATGATTGTAATACTATTTTGTATCATGTCTGTGTGTTGATTAGATGAGGTTGCGCAATGAGGATGTTGAATATACTGTAAAAAAATATATCGAAAATTATGAATTTATAAAGAAAGTCCTTCAAGAAATCCAGATATTCAGAGAAGCGGTTTCTGTATTATATGATACAGCGAATAAGTATTATATGATACAGCGAATAACTTTATTATTCCGTATAGTAAAACGTATCAAGATATGGAAACTGCATTTATAACCGGCAATGCCTCAAAAGAAGACATTATGAAGGATGCAGAAACGCTCTCATTAGATATGAATCTTGTCAGCGAACTGGTTGAGCAAGAGGAAACTGATGATGAAGAAGATGACGATGATGAACTGTTTGCTATGCAGCGGATGTGTCCTTCGTAGGACGTGGTATCGATTATGCTATTTGCCTGGAAGGCAGCCTGAAGCTTAAAGAGATTAGCTACATTCATTCCGAAGCATATGCTGCCGGTATGATATGATTAGATAAAACTATATTTGATATTTTCTTTTATGAACAATAAAGCACGAGCAAAATAAAGAGGAGATATACTGATTATGGAGCATCATGATTTAGACATATATCCGATTCCACGAGAGAAAACAGCATTGTACATTAATGAGCCATAGGGATGGTGTAACCTCATAACAGAGGAGTAACTTCGGAAAGGAGTCTGAGAAGTATGGGGAGATTTGTAAATCCGGATAACAGTGCATTTCAGGTTGCTCTTAACTCCAGGATATACGTGGACAAAACGGGGTTGATTGAATACATGAACAGTGTTCTTGACACGACAAATGCTTATATATGCAACAGTCGTCCACGCCGCTTCGGAAAGTCTTATGCAGCAAATATGCTTGCAGCATATTATAGTAAAGGCGCAGATTCCGAAAAGATGTTCTCAGAACTTGAAATTGGTAAAAACGAGGATTTCAAGAAACATCTTAATAAATACGATGTAATTCACATTGACATTCAATGGTTTCTGGCAAATTGCGATGATGTTGACAATGTAGTTAAGCACATTGCAGAGGCGGTTCTGGATGAATTGCGTGTGGTCTACCCGGGCATTCTGCCACCAGAAATATTTAGTTTGCCTGATGCACTTTCAAGAATCAAAGACAAGACAGGACAGAAGTTCATTGTCATCGTTGATGAATGGGATGTGCTTATTCGTGATGAGGCAGCTAATAAAAAAGCACAGGAAGATTACTTCCTATAAAAAAGGAGAAAACGCAGTCAGCACTGAATAACTTTGATGAGTTTTCTATGTTGAGCGCAGGTAGTCTTGCACCGTATGTCGGTTTTACGGAAGAGGAAGTGCAAAAGTTGGCGGAAGAGTACCATCAGGACTTCAATGAAGTGAAACGCTGGTATGACGGATATCTATTGAAAGACTATCAGGTGTATAATCCCAGAGCAGTTGTCAGTGTAATGCTGCGTGGGGAGTTTAAGAGTTATTGGTCTGAAACGGCTTCTTATGATGCAATCGTTCCGCTGATCAATATGAATTATGATGGCTTGAAAACAGCAATCATCGAAATGCTTTCCGGTGCAGAAGTTAAAGTGAACACAGCAACCTTTAAGAATGATACAGTAAATATCAAGAATAAGGACGATGTCCTGACCTATATGATTCATTTGGGATATTTGGGGTACAACGAAAATAAAAAAACTGCTTTTGTGCCTAATGAAGAAATCCGGCAGAAACTGACGGTTGCTGTTGAGAGCAAACTTCGCTGAGCAGTGTACTGGCAATAGCGTAACTGAGTGCAATGCAGTATTATTTCAAACCAATTCGGGAACTGCCGACAGGTCGTGGCTTTGCTGATTTCGTATTTGTTCCCAAGCCGGAGTACAAAGATGACTATCCGGCGTTGATTGTAGAACTGAAGTGGAATAAGAATGCGTGCACAGCTTTGATGCAAATCAAAGATAAAAAGTACCCTTCTGCAATTCTGGATTATACCGGAGATATCCTACTAATCGGAATCAACTACGATAAAAATATAAAAGAGCATCAATGCCTGATTGAAAAGTGCGAGAAGGATTGATTGGCTTGGCGAAGAGCGTGCCGATGGAGAAAATTAGTGTTTCAATCTAGCAAATTCACAAAAAAATTTAGAAGCGGTTTTGTAACAGCATTTGGAATACAATGATTGTCATACAAATACTGTGCCAACGAAGGAAAAAGCCGAAAACACGCTAGGAACAAAACCGAACAGAAAAAGCAGAAGGAGCCGTTTCCCTTCTGCTCTTTCTATATAATTTTCAATGATATAGCATGTAGTGCAGTTATCAATATTTTGCCATACAGAGTCAAAAAGGTTACAATATAGAAGTACTGTGATAAACGTTAGGAAAAGTTCGGTTTTGAAAAATAAGCGATAATGGTGTACAAGTGGGAGGAGTCAAATGTCTGATACGATAATTTTACATATGAGTGATTTACATTTTTCTTCAAACGAAGAGAAGAAAAGAGAAAAAGATGTAATTATGAATTCTCTTGTAGACGCATTAAAGGATTTGGAAGAAGAGTGGAGACCTAATGTTATATGCGTTTCGGGTGACATAGTGGATCGGTATGATGTGGCTGCATATTCCATAGCCGGTGAATGGTTTAGAAAACTTGCGGAAATATTGAATATTCCCATGGATAATTTTATTTTAACACCGGGAAATCACGATTGTAGTCGTGACATTAAAAAGTATCCTAAATTAGATTCGAATGATGACAGGCTTATAGATGAAGTTTTAGATTGCGAGATACCGGCCTATCTGAGCGGGCGTTTTGAGGCATATGAAAAATTCTGTGAAGATCTCAAAATCCCGCCGTATACATGGAAAAACGGCGACAATTACCTGGTTGGATATAGAGTAATTAATGATGTGGTCTATTTAGGCTGTAACACCGAATGGTTTGCGTATAGCGATGAAACGAAACTAAGACTAGGGAAAAAGATTGTTGCGGAGTTGCAACGGGCAAGCAATGAACTGGGAGATTTTAAGAAAGTCGCTATCATGCATCATGGGGGTGAGGTTGGATTTCATGAAAATGAAGTGCAATATCATCATGATATTTGCCCGGCATTACATTATTTATGGAGAATCTGTGATATGACATTATATGGTCATAGTCATGAGCAGGTTGGGGGCGAGCCAAACAAAATGGAAAACCATTGTTTTACTATCAGGGCAGGGGCCACCAGTATAAACAGAGAATATCCCAATAATATAAATATCATTAAAATAGTAGAGAATGCCATTGAATTAAAGCATATCAGTTACGATCAGCAAAGGGTAGAACAGCTATGGAAAGTATCTGATGACTTTTCAACTTATACATGGGAAAACGTGAAGGATGATAAAGATATATCCGAACCTGTGTCATGTGACATGGATCTTTTGCGCCAAAAGGAAAGACTATATGCCCGGGAGATATTAAATGGTAAGTTGCGACAGGTAAAAACAGGGGCGAATTTGCCGGAGACTATTTTAAGGGATGTTGTAATAGACAGTGATCAAAAAAGGCATGAGCAGGAGAGGGACAAGGAAAACAGCGAGAAGAACAGAGAAGTTCGCCTGTTAGATGTAGTATTGGCAGAAAGAAGAGTTGTGATATGCGGGGAACTTGGTGCTGGTAAAAGTACTATTTTATCACAGGCAGTTTTAGAAATGCTGGATAATAATACGACGAGCCTTCCTATTTTGATTTCTGCAAAAGAACTAGCAGAAGGAAATGACGGGAAGACAGGTTCTGTGCTGCAGCAAATTTGTAATTTTATGCAACAGCAATTGCTGGTAACAGTTTCTTCTGTAGGTGAGATGTTGGATTGTGTGGATCAGTGCTATTTATTTGTGGATGGACTGGATGAAGTGGATAAGAGACAGCAGGAGCCTCTCATGCGGGTATTGGAACAGATCTCTTTGATGGAAAACCGGATATCAATCATACTTTCCACCAGATCCACAGAGACCATAGAGTATCATAGGGATAATTGGACACAATGCAGTCTGGGCAGATTACATCAGCAGGAAATATTAAGAATTCTGGAAAATGAGGCTAAGACAGAGGAAGATGGTGAAGGGGCAACTACCCGGGCAAAACAATATTTTAATAAGATTAATAACAATCCAATGGTGCAGTTAGTGGCAACTACGCCGTTAGCAGTAAGGCTATTGTATTATATTATGAGAAAAAACATCGAAATTGATGAATATACCATAGGAGACTTACTGAATACTCTGTTGGAGGAAAGGATTTCATATTGGGATGCAAAGAATACCAGCGAGGTCACAGGCGAAGAATTTGAAAGAAATTTCCCTACGGTAGATGCAAAGAAAAACTATATTGGATATTTGGCATATTGCGCTGAAAAAGAAAAGATTACAAGAAAAAAGCTTGAACTAATGCTCGAACAGGGGATGCATATTCAAAACGACTTGGGACTGGTAGCTGAGCAGACAATTTCAAAGTTGCAAAGAAATGGTATGACAACAGAGGTAGATGGAGGGATAGTGTTTACGTATCGCCCATTAGCACAAATTGCAATGGGAATCTATATGGCTGATAAAATAATTAAGGGAGAATTACAGGTGAATAGTTGTTCTCCTGAGTTATGGAGAGAAATTTCATTTGCTGCAGGTGAGCTTCGAAGGGCTGATTTGGTCGGAAAGTATAGAGGATGGCTTGAGACATACATAGATAATCTGAAAAAAGAGGCAGCAGGATTGATAAAGGCTTGCTATATCTGCTACGAAGCGAAAGATACAGTGCTGGCGAGAAAAATGATAGAGAACTTTAAAGAAAAGGATATTCGCCCATTATGGTATTATGAACCGGAAAAAAATGTGTCAGTGAGCATCGTGGCTCAGGTGATTGCTTTGGCAGGGGAATATGGAGTGGACTGGTTCATTGATTCCTATTTGACATTGACTTATCCGGTTATAAATGCAGGCAGTGCCTTTTTTAGAGCATTGCTTGTGGTCCTGCCGCCATTAATCAAAGACGCTTTGACAAGTACACAGAAAGATAAATTGAAAAAATGTATAGAACCTTTAGAATATATTTGCCCGATCGCATATAGCAGTCTGCCGGAAATTTTATGCTTTCTCATGCCGGATAGGTATCCGATAGAAAGACGATTGCAGCTGATAGCAAGAATTTCATTTTATGATGAGTATCAGGAATGGGCTCAAAAGGAATATGAGGCTCTCAGCAAAGAACATAAGAAACTTTGTCAAAAGGTTTTAAAAAATGAAAAGACATTCGGAGCTGCAGTTCTGTGGATGAAAGTGTTTGATGATGCGCCGGATATTAATCTCACAGCTAGAATTATAGAGCATGGAGATGAGGAACTGATTGAGATGTGTCGTCATCGTCTGGGAGAGGAAACCTATATTCGTTATCTTAGATGGTTAGTGGCAGAATCCAGCTATAGTATTGCTGCGGCATCAGCACTGCAATTGTGTAATTATGGGCAGGATAAATTGCCGGAAGTAAGAGTTGCATTAGTTGGGGGAATGACTAATGCAGGTAAAAATAATCGTTATGAAAAAAAGATAATGGAGTTAATTGCGGCGGATGGTGGATTAAATAAACAATGGATCAGAATTTTGTTTGCCGGGGAGCACCATGTGTACGGAGCCAGTGAGGGAAGCTGGAGAATCTTTTTAAGATTCCTGTTAAAGGCAAAAGAAGATTTCACACAGGATTTTATAGGAAATCTTAAATATATGGGACCTTTTTTGCTGGCAAGATGTGAGGAGACGAGGCTGTTATTGCAATGTCTGCTTATAATGCAGGAATATAAGAATGCACTCATTGCTGCTATGAATTCACTAGATCCTGAAATCAGGTGTGCTGCAAGTAAAATCGGGTTAATAGCATGTCAGGATTTGGAAGGTGAGTGCCTGCTTGCGGTAGTAAGTGAATGTGCCGGGGAGAAAACGGATAATTTTGAATGGCAGGATTATGTTGCGGAAAAGAAGTACCGTGAAGAAAGTATCAAAAAACTGTCTGAGAAAATGCCGGTTATGTTTCCACGAATGAAAGTATTGGCAGACAGGATAATAAAAAATAATATGGTACAGGAAATAGAAGAACCGGTACAAATGACGAAAAAAGAGCAAATAGATAAGGAGATTGAGGGCGTTGCTGAGTACGGAGTACAATATTTACGCAGGTATCTTAATATTCTGAACCATGAGGTGGATTACAGAGACTATCTGCAGATGAGAGAAAAATGTAAGAATAAACCGAATGCAGAGATCCTATATTGCTTTCATTACGAAAATCAGCATTATGTGGTGGATTGGTATAGATTCCTGTGGTACCTGTTCATTAGCCATAATACACTTTTTCATGAAGCAGATGTTATTATGCTGGAAGTGATTGCATATGGGAAAAGCAATGCGGATGCCGCAAAGGCTATTGTGGATGCGGTGAAACGAATTTGTGAAGATGAACGGCTGGAAAAAGAAAGATGGATTTCTAATTACCATTGGTTACTGCTGCTCAGGTATACGTTTGAAGGCATAGAAGACGCAACAATAAAAGATGCTTTTATACGAAAAGAAGAGTATATGGGGGAAGCCAGTCTGTCCCTGCTGGCAATATATTCCGGTGATCTGCAAGAGCTTAATATCAAAAAGAAGAAGGGTAAGACAGTAGAGACGGTTACGCTACATGATTGTCAGAACCACTTGCTCGAACTTGCAAAAGAATCTGAAAGAATTTCAAAACAATTAGAAGAGACACTGCAGGCTTTTGTCCAGGAAAATAGCAGTATAAACAAGGAATATATAGATCAACTAATCGGGTTAGGTGAAAATGGAGCGTTGGTTGCGGGAGCATTATGCTTTTGTTATGGGGAATCCGTTCGTCCGGAGAGTGGAATCGTTGCACATCAAATATATTTCTTTAAGAGCAAGATAGATTCGGAGATATTTAGGAAGTTATTACGTCTTACGAGAACGGTATTTGATGCACAATTGGGTGAGAAATCTAAATTGGAGGAATATAAAAGGTATCTTGAGGAATCGGAAGCTCACCTGGATGAGGTACGCTTAGATAAATGCTTCTATATCAGTGAATATTTATATTATATGAAAGATAAAATAACTGATGACAAAATTTTCAAATATCTTGATATCATCATGAAGGAAATGCATTATTCAAAATATGCAATTTCGATTTGGGACATGCTGGCAGAGTGTATGAATTCGAATGAAATAGATCAGGCTAAGATGGCAGAAGTCCTGGAAATGGGGATTCATAGAATTATCGGAGCGTGTGAGGAGGACAGGTCGTTTTGGTATAATGAAGCCTATGGACAAATTGCGATTTCATGTATGTACTGGAAAGCAAAGAAGGAATATAGTAATCTTGCTCAGCCCGTTTTCGAAAGAGGCATAGTACAATTGATTCGCGCAAAGTACGATAAAAACTTATGGGATGAAGAAAATGAGCCTGTAAAGTTTCAGAAGATTAAAAAGTATTTGAATATGGTTCCGAAGCCTATTATGTGTCAGGCTATTGAAGGAATGAAAAATAGTTGGCTGGAGGAAGCAAGGATATTGGGAGGATTGATCGGTATCTTGAATAAATCTAACATTTAAACAGGGCTGAACTGACCGAACAGAATGCACCGCTGTATATAAGCAGCGGTGCATTGTATGTTTTCTGCAATTTTTAAGAATATATAAAGTTTAGAGGGAAATATTGCAAGAGAGAATTGACAGTGCTACAATCAACGATACGTTATAGAGAGTATGACGATGCAGATTGAAATTAACAGAATAGAGTATGAGGAAATGGAAACAAGAGAGACTATGGATTTTGATGCGTTCAAAAATTTTTCAAATAAAATAAAATGGATCAATTTGTTTTTTATAATAACCGTTGTTGCAATGCATTGCGTAAGAGAATGGGAAACATACTATGGCAGCTCAGATTCAGTCATTTCATCCTTTTTAATTAATTTGGAAGTTTATGCAATGGCATGTTTTTTTATGATGTCAGGTTTTTGGCTCTTTTATGAGTATGAGAAATATACATATTTTGAAATGATCAGGAAAAAAATATATAGCATTCTCGTGCCATACATTTTATGGGGAGTATTAAACTTAATTATCGTACAGGCAGTATCGTTGGTAGAAACAGGACAAATGAAATACTCAGCGCTTGATAGCATCAAGAGTTTATTGTTTATACAGATAGGTACCATAAACTTCCAACCACTGAATGACCCCTTATGGTACCTGATCAGGATAATGACCTATTTTATAGTGGCACCTGTTTTATACTATTTAATAAAGAATAAAGTAGTGGGAGCTATTTCGCTGCTTGTACTGGCAATGGCCAGTTCTTCATTCGGCTATTATTCGTTTGGCAGATGGCTGTTTGTTTTTTGCTTTGGCGGATATATCGGCTTACATTATAAAGAAAATATCATAAAAGCAGCAAATAGGCCCAGGGGAATCTCACTTGCGTTCACATTATTGATATATATTGCGCTGTGTGCACTGTACCCATACCTTAATGCGCATGAAATGATTAAAAAGGATATTGATATTATAGCAATTATTATCGTCCTGGGGATCATTATTTTGGGAAAGAACCCTTCGATAGAAATGAAGCATTCGAATTATGCATTCATGTTATATTGTGTGCATATGATTTTGATGCCTTTTTTGGTAAAAATAGTAGGTTTAACTCTGGGGAACTGGGTAGATGAAGGAGTATGCCAGGGGATAGTAGTACTGGTTTGCTGCTTTATTGTGGCAATTATATATTTAGTGTTGAAGAAATTTACGCCGGGAGTGTATAGGGTATTGGCGGGTGGAAGGAACGGATAAGAGTGCTGTTCGATAAAACGAAATGGCATGGTGATTATAACGAAATAATATGGCGGAAAGAATTATCATACAAGGGAAGTTATGGATAATTTTGTATATGCAATGGAACAGTCCTGTTTAATCATGAAGACAGAAGCTGATCAAATATTACAAAAAATGATTATACTCGTGAAGATAAGAATAGAATATTCTATGTTGTGGGAACATGTCTTCATTCTATACTGGATTATGCAGAAAGGATTCAGGAACAAAATGCGGGCCTGAATGAAAATATATTGTGCGCATTTAAATATGCTAATAATCGATTAAAACATGTAATAGAAATAGAAAGAATTACAGATTCTACGGGTGGAATGACCTTTCCCATACAATTTCCACTTACTATTCCAGTTAAAAGAATTGTATGGAAGGTGAATTGGAAAGCGAGAAGTAAACATCAACAAAAAATGTATTTACAGTATCTTGATGGTGAAGATATGGTGAAAACTTGTGGAGAATTTATAGAGGAATTAAAGTTGAATTTGAGATGAAATAGAATATATGGGTACGACTATAAGAAAAGATGTCCTGTTTTTAGGGACATCTTTTTTGTAAACGTCAAATCCTGCGCCTCCCCTTAAATTTAACGCCGCTTTTATGAGCGGC
>ENA-ORNF01002769-ORNF01002769.1-human-gut-metagenome-genome-assembly--contig:-NODE-2769-length-12565-cov-6.867146_pt1 | contig 12565 bp, 8 predicted proteins | sample MGYA00242110_ERZ509012 | MGnify/ENA primary metagenome ERZ509012 (study PRJEB26280, sample SAMEA2338714) | human gut metagenome | biome: human gut; feature: human-associated habitat; material: faeces... | reverse complement strand
GATGCTGAACCTGACATTCAGACTAAATAAAGAACCGAAAAAGTAAGAAAATCAAGTGCATCCCTAAAGATACTCATTATGAAATTTACCCGTCAATTCGACAAAATGGACTGTGGCCCTGCGTGCATACGCATGGTGGCATCACATTATGGAAAAGATTATCCACTTTCATACCTTCGTTCGCTCTCGCACCTGACCCGTGAAGGAGTGAGCGTGGCCGGTATCAGGGATGCACTTGAAAAAATTGGGGCAGACAGTGCCAGCTTTGAAATGACCATGGAACAGCTGCGCACGAAATGCCCCCTTCCGGCCATCTTACATTGGGAACAGAACCATTTTGTGGTTCTGTATGATGTTAAGCAGCATAAATTGACTAAAAAATGGACTTACTTTGTGGCAAATCCAGCCTATGGGAAACACGGATTTTCGGAAAGTTCGTTTGAAAAATATTGGCTGAATGGTGACACCGGCATTGTAATTGCAGTAGAACCACAAGAGGAATTCTATGGCAAGAAACCAGTCAAAGAAAAACACAGTTTAACGTGCTTTGCCCGAAAATATGTATGGCCGTTTCGGTGGGAACTGTCGCAATCGGCACTGAGTATGCTATTCGGTATGCTGCTGGCATTGGTTACTCCATTTCTTACCCAAGCAATGGTGGACGATGGTATCAACATGCGGAACATGGGGCTGATTCTGAACATACTTTTCGCCCAATTATCGCTATTTATCGGCACTTTCATCATGGGACTAATCAGTAGCCATGTCAGCTTGTATATGAGCACCCGCATTAACATCAATATACTGAGTGACTACCTTGGCAAACTACTAAAACTGCCAATGACCTTTTTTGATACTAAAAGTGTTGGAGATTATCAACAACGTTTGGGAGATCATGGACGTTTGCAGAACTTCATCACTTACAGTACCTTACAAACGTTGTTTTCAATAGTTTCAGCTCCTTTTTATTTAGCAATCATTGGTTGGTACAGCATGGTAATTTTAAGCGTTTACTTATTGCTGACCGGACTAAGCACAGTATGGATGATTTACTTTTTCCGTCGTCGTAAGGCTCTTGATTACGAGCAGTTCAAAGTTAATTCAGAAAACCAGAATAAGCAATATGAACTGATGTCGGGCATTACGGACATTAAGCTCAATGGCTACGATGATTACAAAATGGAGGAATGGCGAACATTGCAAGAAAGAAGTTACCAGATGAACGTAAAAATGCTGAAGCTGGGACAAATTCAGGAAACAGGCTTTACACTCATCGGGCAGTTGCGCAACATTTTCATTACTTGCTGGATTGCTGCAGAAGTGGTGAATGGGCACCTGACCTTGGGCATGATGATGAGTATTTCGGCTATTATCGGATTGGTTAACGGCCCACTATCACAACTTATCGGCTTTTTGCAACAATTTCAAGATGCCAAAATCAGTTTGGAGCGTTCAGAAGAAGTACACCTATGCGCCAATGAAGACTCTATTGCACAAGTGGATATTCCCATTGATACTCCACAAGACATTGAAGTGAACAACCTGACATTTTCATACACCGGAAGCATCGGCCAACCAGCACTCAAAAATGTGTCGTTCACAATTCCGGCTGGAAAAAAAACAGCTATAGTAGGAGAAAGCGGGAGCGGAAAAACCACACTGATGAAACTGCTCCTGAAATTTTATGAACCTACGAAGGGCGAAATAAAATTAGGAGGGAAGAATCTTAAAAATTTTTCTGCAAAATCCATACGACGAGCATCGGGCATCGTGATGCAGGACAATTTCATCTTTTCTGATACAATCAAGCGCAACATTATACTGGGAGAACAAGAAAATAATGAACAACTAAAAAGGGCCTTGACAACGGCTTGTCTGAACGAGTTTATCAAAAAACAACCTTTAGGTGTTAATACAAAAATCGGAGCTGAAGGTATAGGGGTCAGTGGTGGGGAAAAACAACGCATCATGATTGCACGAGCTGCTTACAAACGTCCCGCTTATCTTATGCTTGACGAAGCTACCTCATCGCTTGATGCTGAAAATGAAAAGAACATTACCCATAATCTGGAAAATGACTTTAAAGGAAGAACGCAAATTGTAATAGCGCATCGACTCTCAACGGTAAAAAATGCGGACCGAATTATCGTGTTACGAAATGGAGAAGTTGTGGAAGAAGGTAATCATGCGGAACTGATTGCACAACATGGCTACTATTACCAACTTATACACAATCAACTTGAACTGGCAAATAACTAAAACTATACGAATATGCAAATTCGCCACTTTGTTTTACGGTACGGAGTGTTCGTTTTACTCTTTTTCATGAGTTTGGGACTGCTACACTTCGTATGCAATTTTGAACTTCATGTTAAAACGCCCATACATCTGTTTTATAACAGTAATGACGGTTCATGGTATGGCTATATATCCAACCAAGAGGCAGTGGAATTTAAACCCAACGATACTTTGATGATTCTGCAAAGTTCTATGGGGAATTGGCCTTGCTGCATTGAAAATATAAACAAAGAGAGTGGATTATTACGTATTAAACTTACTCCTACTGACAAAGATAAGGCGTTTGTAAATACTTATAGCGAGGGGTTTATATACGTTAGAAAAGAAAAAATGAAGGACAGGATTTTTCATAGATACTGACTCTACGCTTTTTCACTATTGAGCAAAAACAATGGGCAATTCTACCCAAACAGAAAATTGACGTTTGAGGAGAGTTGCCCATTAAACTATTGAAGCGACATTACTCCCTTGAAAAGCAGATAGGTCAGAATACGAAAAAACGGACAGACGGATGCAGACTTTTGAAGGGAACAATAGCTGCTTAACGGATGTAGGGATTGTATTGACGTTCCTCGCCTACGGTAGTGAAATCACCGTGGCCGGGCAACACCTGTACCTCATCGGGCAAAGCTAAGATGCGAGTGCGCAGAGCATTGATGAGCTGTACTTCGCTGCCTCCGGGCAAGTCGCAACGGCCGATCTCGTGACGGAACAGGCTGTCGCCACTGAAGAGCAGTTTGGCCTCTTTGGCATAAAGGCATACGCCTCCGGGCGTATGGCCGGGGGTGGCAATGACTTGGAGGGTGAAATTGCCCACCTTGAGTTCGTCGCCATCGGCAAAGTAATTGCACACGGGGGGAAGTTCGAGAGGCAAGGCGCGGTGCATAAACTGCTGCATTTGCTGAACGGCCGACTCGTAGGTTTCGCGTTCGGCAGCCGCTATCTCCATTTTCACCCCATACTCCTTATATATATAGTGGGCTCCAAACAGGTGGTCGAAATGGGCATGGGTGTTGAACATACGCACCAGGCGCAGGTTGTGTGATTCAAGGAATTGACGGATGGCTTTTTTTTCTTCGTCATAGAAAGCACCACAATCAATGAGGGCTGCTTCGCCGGTTTCGTCGTAAACGAGGTAGCAGTTTTCCTCGATCATGTTTACAATAAAACGTGTTACTTCCATAATAAGTAAGTATAGGTAATTTAGCCGGTAGATGAAAAAAATGAGGGATGAATCGGGCTAACCGATTGCTGTAGTCAAAGTTGGATGTAAGTGACCTTTTTTGTTTCGAAAAATTCTTCGGTGAAATAGGTGCTCAAATCCCACACTTCGGAACATTTGGCAAAGGGAGCCAGTTCGTCGGCCACATCACCGCCTTTGAGGCAAATCAGTCCGTTGGGCAAAGCATTCTGATGTTCATGGTGTACGTTTTTGCGCACCAGTTTCACGAGATCCTGTGCATTCATCACCGCACGACTCACTACAAAATCGAATTTGCGCTTTTCCTCCATGACATTAAGATGAGCCACTTCGACATTCTGCAAACCAATGGCTTGAGCCACGGCAGCAGCCACTTTGGTTTTTTTGCCGATGCTGTCGATGAGCTTAAAACGGCATTCGGGGAAAAGAATGGCCAAGGGAATGCCGGGGAAGCCTCCACCGGTGCCGATGTCCATGATTTGCGTGCCGGGACGGAACTGAATGACGCGGGCAATGCCTAAGGAGTGCAGTACATGATGCTCGTAGAGGTTGTCAATGTCCTTGCGCGAAATGACATTGATTTTTGCATTCCATTCGCGATAGAGCGCATCGAGTTGGGCAAACTGGTTGCGCTGAAGGTCGGTTAAATCGGGGAAATAACGGTATATAATATCTACTGCCATAATCAGAATGAGATGTAAAAAAATAATTGGTAGCAAAGGTACACAAAAGGGACGAAAACGCACCAATCAGCCTGGCATTTAAATGGATAATTTCTACGATTGAAGGGCGTGGCTGAGCGAAAGTGCTTGGTTTGGCGCAGCAAAGGAGCGATTTGAGGGGTTGAGACAAAAGAGTCTATTGAATTTTTCAAAACAAAAGCATAAAGTTTTTACTTCTCGTAAAATTGTCGTACCTTTGCTTGCGAATAGTGTTTACTTGGCTCAATAGCAATGCCGGCCTTCACTTTTTTTTGCGGATGTCCGGCCAGTTGGGAAAGTAAACCGATTGCAGAATACAAAATCTTAAAAACATACTACTGTGTCAGAGACTAAGTACATTTTCGTTACCGGAGGCGTTGCTTCCTCCTTGGGCAAAGGCATTATAGCAGCTTCAATAGGTAAGCTTCTGCAAGCTCGCGGGTTTAACATCACGATTCAGAAGTTCGACCCGTATATCAACATCGACCCGGGTACGCTCAATCCCTACGAACACGGCGAATGCTATGTAACGGACGATGGTCAGGAAACCGACTTGGACCTCGGACACTATGAGCGTTTTACGGGTATTCAAACCACGCGCTATAACAACTTTACGACCGGACGCATCTACCAAAGCGTTATCGACAAAGAACGCCGCGGCGACTATCTGGGCAAAACCATTCAGGTTATTCCGCACATCACCGACGAAATTAAGCGCGACATGCTCTATTTGGGCAAGAAGCACAAATACGATTTCGTGATTACGGAAATCGGCGGTACGGTGGGCGACATTGAAAGTCAACCGTTCCTCGAAGCTATCCGTCAGCTGAAATGGGAATTGGGCAAAAATGCGGTGTGCGTTCACTTGACATACGTGCCTTACCTTGCTGCAGCAGGCGAACTGAAAACCAAACCTACACAGCACTCGGTAAAGGAATTGCAAAGCATCGGTATTCAGCCGGATATCCTCGTATTGCGTGCTGAACACGAACTGGGCAGCGGATTGCGCCGAAAAATTGCCAACTTCTGCAACGTGTCGCCCGATGCCGTGGTGCAGAGCCTTGACCAACCCACGATTTACGAAGTACCCCTTTGCATGCAGGCTCAGGACCTTGACGGTACGATCCTTCGCAAACTGGGTATGCCTGTTGGCGAAACTCCGGGACTCGGTCCCTGGCGTTCGTTCCTCGATCGCCGCCACAAGGCTACCAAGGTTATCAACGTGGGCCTGGTTGGTAAATACGACTTGCAGGACGCCTATAAGAGTATTCTTGAAGCACTTTCGCAGGCCGGTACCTACAATGACCGCAAGGTGAAATGCCACTTCATCAATAGCGAAAAAATCAATCAGAACACAGTGGCCGATATGCTCAAGGGCATGGATGGCTACGTGATTTGCCCGGGATTCGGCCAACGTGGTATCGAAGGCAAAATCATTGCTGCACAATACTGCCGCGAACATAACCTGCCTACCTTCGGTATCTGTCTGGGTATGCAAATGATGGTTATCGAATTCGGACGAAACGTATTGGGCTACGAGGATGCCAACTCTATCGAAATGGATTCGAAGACTACGCACAACGTCATCGACATCATGGAGGACCAGAAGAATATTACCAACATGGGTGGCACGATGCGTTTGGGCGGTTACGAATGCAGCCTTCGCGAGGGTAGCCGCGTGCGTGCTATCTATGGCAACGAAATTATTCGCGAACGTCACCGCCATCGCTATGAGTTCAACAATGATTTCCGCAAGGAATACGAACAGGCCGGCATGGAGTGCGTAGGTGTGAACCCCGATACCGACCTCGTTGAAATTGTTGAAATTCCTACACTCAACTGGTATGTGGGTACGCAGTTCCACCCCGAATATTCGAGCACGGTGCTGAAACCGCATCCCTTGTTCCTTGACTTCGTGAAGGCTTGTATCGAATGCAAAAACGAGGAAGCAGAAGAAAACGAAGAAGTGGCTGAGGCTTAACGGGCTTTACGGCTTTCACATCTAAAACATTCAAAATCAAGGGGATCAGTTCACTCAGACCTTACATTAAAACAGAAGAACATACGGAACAACGTCGATGGGCGTTGTTCCGCGTGTTCTTTTATTTGCAAAATGTAAGAGCTGAAAGTAAAACACGATTCCACATATTTTCAAACTCGCTCAACAGAGCTACATCCTATTATGGACAAAAACACCATTACAGGTTTGATTCTGATTGCAGCCGTTCTCATTGGTTTTAGCTGGTATAACACCAATCAGGAACGTAACTTGCAGCAGATTCCGCAAACCGAACAAACCAACACGCCTGACGCACAAAACAAAAAAAGCATTACCGCGCAGCAGGCGCTCAACCAAAAGGCGGCTGCCGACAGCGCCGACATCTTCTTTGCTGCTACTAAGGGTAACGCAAACGATGTGGTGCTTAGCAACAATAAGGTGAGCGTGAAAATCAACACCAAAGGCGGACGGATTAGCGAAGTTAAACTCAAAGAGTACAAAAGCTACAAAGACTTTGCTGAAGGACGCAATGAAAACCTGCTGCTGTATGCTGCTAAAGATGCTGCACTTGAACTGACGCTCGACACAAAGGAAAGCCAAATGGCTTTTTCAAACTATTACTTCACGCCTGTTAATGCCACTGACAGCACCGTGACCATGCGCCTGACGGCTGCTGACGGTGCTACCATCGACCTGGACTACAAACTGCTGGCTGACAACTACCTCGTGAACTTCAGTGTCAAGACCAAGGGCATGCAGAAATACTTGCCTTCGTCGACCAAATCGCTCCAAATGAATTGGAACGACCGCGTGGCTCAGCACGAAAAGGGTTTCTACTTCGAAAACATGTACTCTACACTGACGTACAAACTGCACGACGATGATGCGGAACACCTTTCGGAAGCTGAAACCGTGAGCGAAAGTATTACGGGAAGCGTGGATTGGATTGCTTTCAAAAACCAGTACTTCAGCTCGGTAATCATGGCTGAGGAACCGCTGCAAAACGTGGATTTGAAAAGCGAACAACTCAATGAAAAAAGCGGTTACCTGAAAAAGTACAACGCTGCCATGACGGCTGCTTTCGACCCCACGGGAGCTAAGGAAACGAAATTCCAGTTCTACTTCGGCCCGAACAACTACCGCTTGCTGCAGTCGATGGACGACCACAAAATTTCGAGCTTCGACAATGACCTTGAAGAACTCGTTTATCTGGGTTGGCCTATCGTACGCTGGATTAACCGCTACTTCACACTCTACGTGTTCGACTTCTTTACCCGCATGGGACTGCCGATGGGCGTTGTACTGCTGCTCATTACGCTGTTGCTGCGCGTCATTGTGTATGCTCCGACGAAAAAGAGCTACATGAGCAGTGCCAAAATGCGTGTGCTGAAACCGAAGGTGGACGAAATTACGGCGAAATATCCGAAACAGGAGGATGCCATGAAGCGCCAGCAGGAAATGATGTCGCTTTACTCACAGTATGGCGTAAGCCCCATGGGTGGCTGTCTGCCTATGCTCATTCAGATGCCTATCTGGATTGCAATGTTCAACTTTGTGCCGAATGCCATCGAACTTCGCCAACAGAGTTTCCTTTGGGCTGACGACCTTTCGACCTACGACAGTATTCTTTCATGGGACTACGAAATCTGGGGATTGGGCAACCACCTCAGTTTGTTCTGCCTCCTGTTCTGCGCCACGAACTTGCTTTATAGCTACATGACCATGCGTCAGCAGCGCGAAACGATGTCGGGCGAACAGGCTCAGCAAATGAAGATGATGCAGTGGATGATGATGCTCATGCCACTTTTCTTCTTCTTCATGTTCAACAAGTATTCATCGGGCTTGAACTACTACTACTTCATTTCACTGCTGTTCAGCGCACTCACCATGTGGTGGCTGCGTAAAACGACGGATGATAAGAAGTTGCTCGAAAAACTTGAAGCTAACTACGAGGCCAACAAGAACAATCCGAATAAAAAAGTGAGCGGACTGGCTGCCCGATTGGAAGCCTTGCAAAAGCAGCAGGAAGAAATGATGCGCCTGCGCGAGGAAATCAATAAAAACCGAGGCAACAAATAAGCAATTTACACGCAGGACCGAAAGGCGAAGTAAACGTGAAAACGAAATGACAAAGCCAAAGGACTGTGCAACATGAATAACCCTAAACGGGGGAAGACATAGTTTCCGGATAATCCGGACTATAATCTTCCCCCGTTTTTTGCGTATAAGTAGGTGTTCGGATTACTGGCAAACAACTCCGAATATATGTATTTATATACACAAAAAATCACAGATTTGTAGATATTTGCACAAAATATGCCCACTAATCTATACAGATGTTTGCCTCGTAGGAAATATTATGGTAACTTTGCAGAAAATTTATACATTTTACATACAATGATAGATATCAAAACTCTACTCGCAGCCTCAGCCTTTACATTGGCCGGCAGTTCGGAAGTGAAGGCGCAAAATGCCTCGAACGAGTTTATCGGTAAACAGCAACCTGCCTTGCAGTCGGACCGCATGACGCCTGAGGCTTTGTGGGCCATGGGACGCATCGGCGATTTCAACGTGGCCGAAAACGGCAAACAGGCAGTTTACGCTGTAAGCTACTATAGTGTAAAGCAGAACAAAAGCCATTCGGTACTTTACACACTCGACCTCAATACGCGAAAAAGCACCCAGCTTACTACCAGCACCCAAAGCGAAAGTGGGGCGGTTTTCATGAAAGATGGTAAGCGCATTGCTTATATGTCGGCCGAAAACGGAAGCAACCAGCTCTGGATGATGAATGCCGACGGAACGAACCGCAAACAGGTGTCGAACACGGGCAAGGACATTGCCGGATTCCTGTTCTCGCCGGACGAGAAGCAGGTGATTCTGGTGATGGAGGTAGACCAAAACCATTCGATTGCCAAAAACGATGCTGACCTGCCTGAGGCTACCGGCATGGTTATCAATGACTTGATGTATAAGCATTGGGATACTTACGTCACTACTGCACCCCACCCCTTTGTGGCTTCATTCGACGGCAACGCTGTTGGTCAGACGAAGGATTTGCTGGAAGGAGAACCTTACGAAAGCCCCATGATGCCCTTTGGCGGTATGGAACAGCTGGCTTGGAGTCCTGACTCAAAAAGTATTGCTTATACCTGCCGCAAAAAGGTGGGCAAGAGCTATGCTATCAGTACGGACAGCGACATCTTCCTTTACGAAGTGAGCACCGGAACGACCAAGAACCTTTGCAAACCGGCCGATTACGTGGCTCCCGAAATTGAGGCTGACCGTTCGCTGCAACATCAGGCGGTGAACAAACCGGCAACTGACTGCAACATGGGTTACGACCAAAACCCGCAGTTCTCGCCCGACGGACGCTACGTGGCATGGAGCAGCATGGAACGCGACGGCTACGAAAGCGACCGTACGCGCCTTTGTGTGCTCGACCTCGAAACCGGCAAAAAAACGTATGTTACTGAAAAGTTTGAAAGTGGCGTCAACGAATTTTGCTGGGCACCGAACAGCAAGGACTTGTACTTTACCGGTGTGTGGCACGGCAAAACTCAGGTGTACACCACGAACCTGAAAGGTGAGCACAAGGCTCTGACTGATGAGGTGGCTGATTATGCGCTGCTCGGACTGGCACCCGATGGTGCTTCGCTCTTTGTGAAGAAGCACAGCATGAGTCAGGCCGACGAGGTGTATCGACTTTCACTAAAAGGTAAAAACAAACCGGCGGAACAGCTGACGTTCGAAAATCAGTACTTCTACGACAAACTGACCTTCGGCAAGGTGGAAGAACGATGGGTCAACACGGTAGACGGCAAAAAAATGCTTTGCTGGGTGGTATATCCGCCACATTTCGACCCTAATAAAAAATATCCCACCCTGCTCTTCTGCGAGGGTGGTCCGCAAACGCCCGTGAGCCAGTTCTGGAGCTACCGCTGGAACTTCCAGATTATGGCTGCCAACGACTACATCGTTGTTGCGCCGAACCGCCGCGGACTTCCAGGCTTTGGCATGGAATGGCTTGAGGCCATTTCGGGCGACTACTCGGGACTTTGCATGCAGGACTACCTCTGCGCCATCGACGATATTGCCAAAGAACCTTACGTTGACCGCGAACGTCTGGGTGCAGTGGGTGCGAGCTTTGGCGGTTACAGTGTGTACTGGCTGGCCGGTAACCACGACAAGCGCTTTAAGTGTTTCATTGCTCACGACGGCATCTACAACACGCAGCAGCAATATGTCGAAACCGAAGAACTTTGGTTCCCGAACTGGGACATGGGTTCGGCTCCCTGGAAAAAGGCAGCCGATGGACAGGTGCAAAAGGTATTCTCGACCTCGCCTCACCTCTACGTAGACCGTTGGGACACGCCCATTCTCTGCATCCACGGACAAAAGGACTTCCGCATTGAATACACACAGGCTGAATCGGCATTTACGGCAGCCCGCATGCGCGGACTCGATGCTCAGCTTTTGCTGTTCCCTGATGAAAACCACTGGGTGCTGAAACCTCAGAATGGTGTGTTGTGGCAGCGTACATTCTTCCGCTGGCTCGATAAATACCTGAAAAAGTAGTTCTGTGTGTAACAACACTGCAAAAACTGATAAACGGCAAGGCCTTCGAAAACGCAGGCCTTGCCGATTTTAAGCAAGTAAATATTCATTCTTTTTATAAAATCCTTCATTCTATCATGAACGAAAAAAATCAGCCCACTTTGCGCGATTCGGCTGCCATGCGTTGGACCGTGCTCTTGTTCATGGCCTTTGCCATGTTCTGTTCATACATCTTTATGGACATCCTCTCGCCCATCAAGGACCTTATGCAGTCGACCCGCGGATGGGACTCAACAGCCTTTGGTACGATGCAGGGTTCTGAAACCTTCCTGAACGTGTTTGTGTTCTTCCTTATTTTTGCCGGTATCATCCTTGACAAAATGGGGGTGCGCTTTACAGCCGTTCTTTCGGGCGTGGTTATGCTCATTGGTGCCACCATCAACTGGTATGCCGTTACGGAATCGTTTATGCAGAGCAGTTTGCAGACGTGGTTCACTGAAAACCTGAACTATATTCCCGGTTTCGATGAACTCGGCATTTCACCCTTCTACTTAGGCATGCCCGCGTCGGCCAAATTTGCAGCCGTAGGTTTCATGATTTTCGGTTGCGGTGTGGAAATGGCAGGTATTACCGTATCGCGTGGTATCGTTAAATGGTTCAAGGGCCGCGAAATGGCATTGGCCATGGGTTCGGAAATGGCACTGGCCCGTTTGGGTGTGGCTACTTGTATGATTTTCTCGCCCGTATTTGCAAAATTGGGTGGTACGATAGACGTTTCGCGTTCAGTAGCCTTCGGTGTGGTTCTGCTTATGATTGCGCTGCTGATGTTCTGCGTTTACTTCTTCATGGACAAGAAACTTGATGCACAGACCGGCGAAGCAGAAGAAAAAGACGATCCCTTCAAAATCAGCGACTTGGGTAAAATCCTTACCAGCAGCGGTTTCTGGCTTGTAGCCCTTCTCTGTGTACTTTACTACTCAGCCATCTTCCCCTTCCAGAAGTATGCAGTAAACATGCTGCAGTGCAACCTTTCGTTTACCGAAGTAGCCCCCGATTCATTTTGGGCAACGAACACGGTGACCATCATTCAGTATGTCATCATGCTTGTTGTGGCCGCAGCTGCGTTTGCCAGCAACTTTTCAAAGAAGGCACAAGTGAAATACCCCCTGCTCGGCTTGGCCATTGTAGCCCTGGTTGTGTTCTGCTACATGGGCTATATGCGTCAGTCGGCAGAGACTATTTTTGCCGTATTCCCGTTATTGGCAGTAGGTATCACGCCGATTCTTGGTAAAGTGGTTGACAATAAAGGTAAGGCTGCTTCCATGTTGATGTTCGGTTCTATTTTGTTGATTGTATGCCATTTGACATTTGCATTCATATTACCTTTGTTTAAAGATAGTGCAATCGGAGGTGTTTTGATTGCGTACGTGACAATCTTGATTCTGGGTGCATCATTCTCGTTAGTTCCGGCTTCATTGTGGCCTAGTGTTCCGAAGTTGGTTGATCAGAAAGTGATAGGTTCAGCTTACGCTCTGATCTTCTGGATTCAAAATATCGGGTTGTGGCTTTTCCCGTTATTGATCGGTAAAGTGTTGGATAACACGAATCCTCAAGTTGTAAATGACTTGAAGAATCATGTGATCACCCCGGAACAAGCTGCTGTTTCCTATAATTATACGTGGCCTCTTGTCATGTTGGCTTGCTTGGGAGTTGCCGCTTTGATTATTGGTATAATCCTGAAACGTGTTGATAAGGTGAAAGGTCTTGGTTTGGAATTACCAAACGTTCAGCAGTAAGAAGAAAATAGAT
>ENA-ORNF01002765-ORNF01002765.1-human-gut-metagenome-genome-assembly--contig:-NODE-2765-length-12604-cov-4.366802_pt1 | contig 12604 bp, 8 predicted proteins | sample MGYA00242110_ERZ509012 | MGnify/ENA primary metagenome ERZ509012 (study PRJEB26280, sample SAMEA2338714) | human gut metagenome | biome: human gut; feature: human-associated habitat; material: faeces... | reverse complement strand
ATCCTTCAACTCATTCTTCATAAGTTCAGAATAGCCCAAAATCGCATTCATAGGCGTACGAATATCATGCGATACATTATGAAGAAACTGTGTCTTAGCTAAGCTTGCATCCTCAGCACTCTTTAATGCAACCTTAGCACTCGCCTCTGCTCGTCTTGCCTTTTGTAAAAGTAGAAGAATTATAATAATAATACTAAAGCCTAGAACAAGCACAATAACCAAATGATCTTTTAAAAAACCATAAAAAGTCGTTTTATAAGCCGTACTATCATACATCGCAATCGCACTTGTCAACATATCCGAAGGCATAGCCTTTATCGTCTTATTCAATATGGATAATAGTGTTGCCTGCCCATCTTTAACCGCAAAACAAGCCTCCATTGTCTTAGTCAAAGGAATAATTTTAAAATTCTTTTTACCATCTTTTTGCGATTGAAGGTAGAAGGAACAGAAAATATTCCCAAGGATGCTCCGCTGGTTATAGCGAGCAACCATCTGAGTCTGCTTGATCCGCCTGTACTTGGTACGGCAGCAACCCGTAAGGTCCATTTTATGGCCAAAGAAGAGCTGTTTGTGCCGGTTCTGGGCACTATCTATAAAATTCTGGGTGCTTTCCCTGTGCGCCGTGGCGGCGCGGACCGTGCTGCAATCAAGCATGGTATTGATATTCTGGAAAGTGGTCAGGTGCTGGCGATTTTCCCTGAGGGAACGCGCAGCAAGACCGGCGAGCTTGGTAAGGCTCAGCCCGGAGCGCTGATGATGGCGAGCAAAGCGAAGGCAACTATCGTGCCGGCCTGCATCATCGGTACCGATTACAAGCGTCATGGACGTATCTGGCCTAAGGTTACGGTGCGCTTTGGCAAACCGATGCCTTTTCCTGAGGACGCTGTGGTCAACAAAGAATTTTTGCATGCAATGACTGAAGAGCTGATGCAGCACATTGCAAAGCTGCAGGCAGGTGAAGATGTATAATGGAAATTAAGGTAGCAGAGCACTGTGGTTTTTGCTATGGTGTGAAGCGCGCGGTGGCGTTGGCACAAAAGGCTGCGAAAGAACGTGTGCAGGGTGCAACGCTGGGACCGTTGATACACAATCCCCAGCTGATTGCCGAGCTTGCATCTGAGGGCATTGCCTGTAAGGACAGCCTGGAGCAGTTTGCTCCCGGTGAAACGGTTATCTTCCGTTCACACGGCGAGGGGCCTGAAACCTACGCGCAGGCAGAAAAACAAGGGCTGACAATTTTGGACGCAACCTGTCCGAATGTACGCCTGGCACAGCAAAAGGCTGCTCAGGCAGCAGCTGATGGCTATTTTCCTGTAATAGTCGGAGAAAAAAATCATCCGGAAGTAAAAAGTATTTTAAAATGGGCAGGAAAAAACGCTATCTGTGTAGAATGTATAAAAGATATCTCTTATGTACCGCGCCAGGAGCGTTATGGAGTAATCATCCAGACGACTTTTGAGCTGCAGAAATTTAATGATATATTGCAGGCACTGCAGGAGCAGCGCCCGGGAGAATACCGTGTGGAGCGCACCATCTGTCTGGCGACAGCGCAAAGACAGCAGGCCGCTGTAAAGCTGGCTGTTGAGTCTGATGCCGTTATCGTCATCGGCGGACGCAACAGCGCCAACACAAGGCATCTTTTCGAGCTGGTGCAACAGCATTGCAGGCAAGCATATCATATAGAGACTGCAAGCGAACTGAGCAGCGATATGCTAAGGGGTTGCAATAAAATAGGAATCACGGCGGGAGCATCGACTCCGGACCGTTTAATTAAGGAGGCTATTTTAGTAATGGAAAACATGGATTTTGAAAGCATGCTCAACGAAAGTATGGAGGTAGAGGTATATCCTGGCAAAGTTGTCAACGGTACCGTTATTCAATTGGATAAAGACGGCGTTTATGTATCTTTTGGATATAGACATGATGGTCTGATTCCTTATTCCGAATGGTCCCAGACCGAATCTGCTGAAGAACTGCAAAACTCCATCAAAGTTGGCGACGAAGTAGAAGCTAAGGTTGTTCCTGGCAGCACCAAGAGCGATTTCGTTCGTCTGTCCAAAATCAAAGCAGAGCGCGACGCAGCATGGAAAAATGTTGCTGAGCTGCCCGAAGGCGAAAAACGCCCGGCAACCGTTAAAGTTCTGCGCATCATCAAAAACAAAGCTAAAAACATCGTTGGTCTGGGTGTTGCAGTTGAAGGTGTTGAAGGCTTCATGCCCGCATCTCATGTTGAACTGCGCCGCGTAGAAGACTTCACCGGTTATGTCGGCAAAGAGCTGGAAGCTGAAATCATCGAAGTTGACCTGGAGAAAAAACGCATCGTTGTTTCCCGCCGCGACCTGCTGAGAGCTGAAGCTGAAGCAAAACGCAAAGCTTACAAAGAAGCTAAAGAAGCTCGCATTGCTGCTGCTAAAGAAGCACGCGCCGCTGCTGAAGAAGCTGCTTACAACTCTGTTGCTGAAGGCGAAGTTTACACCGGTAAGGTTGTAAAAGTTGCTGAATTCGGTCTGTTCGTTGAAATCGGTGAAGGTCTGGTTGGTCTGGTTCACAACACCGAACTGTCTTGGGACCGTAGCGTAAAAGCTGCTGACGTTGCTAAAGAAGGCGACGAAGTAACCGTTCTGGTTAAGAGCATCGACCGCGAAAACAAACGTGTTGCTTTGAGCATCAAAGCTACTCTGGAAGATCCCTGGAAGGTTGAAGCTTCTCAATTCCACATCGGCGACATTCTGGATGTAGAAGTTGTTCGTCTGCTGGCTTTCGGCGCTATCGTTAAACTGAGCGACAAAGTTGAAGGTCTGGTTCACATTTCCGAAATCGCTCCTGAGCGCATCGAAGCTCCGAGCGACGTTCTGGAAGTTGGCCAAGTTGTTAAAGCTGAAATCATTAAAATGGATCTGGACAGCAAAAAAATCGGCCTGAGCATTTCCAAAGTTAAACGCGACGCTGAAAAGAACGAATTCCGTTCCTACATGGGCAGCAAAAAATCTCACCTGAGCCAAAACCTGTCCGAGCAGCTGGAAAGCCTCGAAAAATAATTGGAGAAGGATATGCAACGTGCAAAGCGTAAGCTAGAACATATTCAATATGCACTGGAGCTGGGCGACGGCCCGGCGGCAACGCACCTTGCTGATCTCCGCTTCTTACACAACTGTCTGCCGGAGATTAATCCGGCAGACTTTGTTTTATCTGTAGAAATTTTAGGCAAACGTCTGCGTTTGCCTTTTTTCATTGATGCTATTACCGGCAGTACAGATGCGGTGACGGAGATTAACAGAAAGCTGGCGCAGGTGGCGGCAAAAACTGGTATCGGTATGGCTGTCGGCTCGCAGTTCGGCGCTGTGCGTGACGGCAGCGGTATCGCAAGCTATACTGTGGTGCGCGAGGAACTTGCTGAAGGTCTTGTTATCGGCAACATCAGCGCATTGGCTACGCCCGCGCAGGCGCAGGCTGCCGTTGACATGCTGCAGGCTGACGCGTTGGAGGTTCACCTGAATGCTGCGCAGGAGCTGTGGATGGCCGAGGGCGACAAGGATACCTGCGGACTTTTGGCAAACCTGGTGCAGATCCGTGATGCTGTGAGCGTGCCTGTTATCGTTAAGGAAACAGGCTGCGGTATTGCGGCAGAGCAGTACGAACTTTTGCTGGAGCAGGGCTTTACAGCCTTTGACTGTGCCGGTGCAGGGGGGACGAACTTCCCGGCGATTGAGGCGAAGCGTCAGGGCGTGGAGCTGACGGAGGAGTTTGCTGCCTGGGGCATGCCTACGTGCTGGAGCTTGCTTGATGCGCAGCAGACACTGCCGCAGAATGCTCTGCTTTTGGCGAGCGGCGGCATCCGCAGTGCAGGTGACGCAGCGCGTGCCTTTGCTCTGGGCGCGGACGCTGTGGGGATTACCGCTCCGCTTTTGCGTCTGGTCATGGAGCAGGGGATTGACGCTGCCGCTGACTATGTGGAAGCACTGGCGGAAGGACTGCAGAAGTATATGCTGCTTTTGGGCTGCCTGACGCCGAAGGAGCTACGTGACGTTCCGCTGATTGTGACGGGAGAAACGCGTGACTTTATTGCCAGCCGCGGCTACGAGCTGGCGAAGCTGTGCAGATGGCGCAGAGGGTAAAAAAGTAAATTTGTGTATTTTGGGGGCCACGTCAGTGCGTCCCCTTTTTGCATTCTTCAAGCTAATATGATATAATAATTTGACGACTAATCTTTTCACGGTTTATTATCTGCATTTTTTTAAGGAGTTGTAATGGTAGGACTTATTAGTGGTGTACGCAAGAACAGTTTGGCAGCGGACGCAGGCATCAAGGCCGGCGAAAAGCTGTGCAGCGTGGACGGCGTACAGGTTAAGGATATAATTGAATTGAGCTTCTATACCTCCGATTACGAGGTTGACTTGGAGATAGAGGCCACCGATGGCACACGCCGTCAGGTACATATAGAAAAATATCCGGATGAGGATCTTGGCTTGGAGTTTGATTCCGCAGTTTTTGACAGAGTTGCTACCTGCTACAATAACTGTGTTTTCTGCTTTGTCGACCAGATGATTCCCGGTATGCGTCCGGGTCTGTATGTGCGTGATGACGATTACCGTCTGTCCTTCTTATATGGTAACTTCATTACACTCACCAATATGAAGGATGAAGATTTTGAACGTATTATCCGCACGCATCTGACACCGCTGTATGTTTCGGTACACGCTACCGACCCGCAGGTGCGCTGCCAGATGATGCACAACCGTTTCGCCGGTCAGCTGATGGAGCGCTTGCAGCTTTTGTTCGATGCGGGCATTCAGGTGCATACGCAGATTGTGTGCTGTCCCGGTTATAACGATGGCGAGATTCTTGCCAAGAGCTTCCACGATTTGTACGCGCAGTATCCCAATGTACTGACGATGGCAGTTGTTCCCGTAGGTACTACTAAGCACCGCGAGCACTTAACGCAGCTTGCTACCTTTACGAAGAAGCAGGCCGCAGAGGTTGTGGAGCAGGTGACCGCATGGCAGGAGCGCTGCCGTAAGGAAACAGGCAAGACGTTTATCTACTTGGGTGATGAATTTTATCTGCTGGCGGAAAAGCCCTTTCCTCCTACCGAATGGTATGACGGCTTCCCGCAGCTGGAAAACGGCATCGGCCTTACTGCCAACTTTATGCTGGAGTGGGACGAGGCCTTAGCGCAGATGCAAAGCTTTCATCCTGCAGAGCCTGCGGTGATTCCCGTGGGTGAGGGTGCTTACCGTGTGCTGGAGCCTTTGATGGCGAAGCTGAACAGCCAGTTCGGTTCGGAGCATCGTTTTGTGCCTGTTCCTAACAGCTTTTTCGGCGGCAAGGTGAATGTTACCGGTCTTTTGACGGGCAGCGATATCTTGGCGAACGTTCAGGAGAAGAAGATTATTCTGCCGGATGTGGTTTTGAATAACGATAAGCTGTTTTTGGATGATATGTCGCTGGCGCAGTTCAAGGAGCGTTACCCCGGTAAGGTGGAAATTGCTAAGGGTGCGAAAGAGCTACTGCATTTATTATTGGAAAGATAGGTGAGGCGTATGCTGCAGGTTTATACAGGTACAGGCAAGGGTAAGACTACTGCCGCTTTAGGCGTAGCGCTGCGTGCCTCCGGTTATGGTATGAAGACACTGATGCTTTCATTTTTGAAGGATGATCCTGAGTACGGCGAGGCGCGGGCTGCAAAGAATCTGCCCTGGTTTACGCTGCGGCAGGTGGGACGCGACGCCTTTGTTAATTTCCATAATCCCGATCCTGTTGATTTGAAGATGTGCCGTGACGGCTGGGAAGAGGCGAAGGAAGCTATCAGCTCGCACGCTGCGGACGTTATTATTCTTGATGAGCTGAATATTGTGCTTGCTACCCAAATGCTGCCGACGCAGGAGGTTGTTGATTTTCTGCGTGAGCATAAAAATAACGTTGAGGTTATTACTACTGGTAGAGGTGCACCGGAAGAGCTTATTAAAATTGCTGATCTTGTTACGGATATGAGCGAGGTTAAGCATTACTTCCATAAGGGAATTAGCTCTCGTAACGGCATCGACCATTGAGGTGTGCGTTATAGCACTCCATCTGTGTTACCCCCTTTAGTCGCTGACGCGACAGTCGCCCCAGGGCGCCCTCTCTTGCCCTTCGGGCAATTCACCTTGTCCCCCAAGGGGGAACCAAGAACATACTAATGAAGGCCAATTGAAAGCTATCCTTCTTGCCTGCCCCTTGGGGAAGGTGTCAGTGAGCGTAGCGAACTGACGGAAGGGGGATGCCCCATAAATATACAAAAAATTTTACATTTCTATGATAGACACTTATTAAAAAATTTATTATGATGAAGGAGATTTGATTATGGCTAAACCGATAGTTGCTATAGTTGGACGTCCTAACGTGGGCAAATCTACTCTTTTTAATATTTTTGCCAACAGCAGGATTTCCATTGTTGAGGATACACCGGGCGTTACCCGCGACCGTCTGTATGCTACCGCCGAATGGCTGGACCACGAGTTTATGATGGTTGATACCGGCGGTATCGAAATCATGAATGCCGATGCTATTGCTGTTTCTATCCGTCAGCAGGCACAGATTGCGATTAAGGAGGCGGACGTTATTCTGTTCGTCTGCGATGCGCGTGCAGGCATTACTACTGAGGATGCTGATGTTGCCCGTCTGCTGCGTCAGTCCAAGAAGCCGATTGTTCTGGCTGTTAATAAGGCGGATTCTCCGAAGCAGGAGATGAATACCTTTGAATTCTATAATCTGGGTATCGGTGACCCGATTGCTGTTTCCGCGTCCAACCATTTGGGCCTGGGTGATTTGCTGGATGCCGTTGTTGCCAAGTTCCCGTCCGATAAGATGGCAGGCGACCTGGAGGAGGAGGACGAAATCAAGGTTGCTTTGATTGGCCGTCCTAACGTGGGCAAGTCCTCTATTTTCAACGCACTGGTAGGCGAGGAGCGTTCTATCGTCAGTGATATTGCAGGCACTACCCGTGATGCGATTGATACTCCGGTAGTACGCAACGGTCAGAAGTACCTGTTCATTGATACAGCAGGCATGCGCCGCAAGGCTAAGGTTGACGAACCGATTGAAAAATACAGCGTTATGCGTTCTCTGCGCGCGGTTGACCGCAGTGACGTTGTGCTGATGGTTTTTGATGCCGTTGAGGGTGTTACCGAGCAGGATAAACGTATCGTCGGCTATGCTCATGAGGCAGGCAAGGCTGTTATTCTGGTTGTCAACAAGTGGGATTTGTACGAGAAGGACAATTCCTCCACTCTGCGTTACACCGAAACTCTGCGCAAGGAGCTTGTTTTCCTGCAGTATGCGCCGGTAGTTTTCGTTTCTGCCGTTACCAAGCAGCGTATTCACCGTCTGCCGGAGGTTATCTCCTATGTTGCCGAGCAGAACGCTATGCGTATCGCTACCAGTATTCTCAACCAGGTTATCGAGGACGCTGTGGCTATCAATCCGCCGCCGACCGAGAAAGGTAAGCGTCTTAAGATTCTTTATGTTACACAGGTCAAAATCAAACCGCCAACCTTTGTTATCTTTGTCAACGAACCGGAAATCATGCATTTCTCCTATCAGCGTTATCTGGAGAACAAGCTGCGTGAGGCCTTTGGCTTTGAAGGCACACCGATTCAGATGATTATCCGTGGCAAGAACGAGGATGAATAAATAAAAGTCAGGTGATTTGTTATGTTCAATGAGGTGGGTATATTACATTTTCTGCTGGGCTTTGTGCTCGGTCATGTCTGCGGCTCTGTTCCCAGCGGCTTGTGGCTGGTGCAGGCCTTTCACGGTATTGATATCCGTAATTACGGCAGCAAGAATATCGGCACGACGAACGTTTTCCGTATCGTCGGTCCCAAGACTGCGGTGCTGGTGCTGATTGCCGATGCCTTCAAGGGTATTCTTGCGGTTGGTATTATGAGCTATTTTTTCCACAATCCTCTGCTGGATGTGGTTACGGCTTTGGGCGCGCTTTTGGGACATAATTATTCGCTTTTTCTGGGCTTTAAGGGTGGCAAGGGCGTTGCAACCGCACTGGGCTTGTTGATTTTTATGATGCCTAAGGTTGCGGTGGCAAGCTTCGGTATCTGGCTGGTGTGCGTGCTTTTGACGCGCTATGTATCGCTTGGCTCCATTATGGCTGCCATCTTTACGCCGCCGCTGGCATGGTATCTGGGTTATCCCTCTGCCTATGTGATTTTTTCCGTGCTTGCCGCTTTCTTTGTAGTTTTGCGCCACAAGGAAAATATCCATCGCCTGCTCACAGGCACCGAAAGCAAAATCAAACCGGGCAATGCCAAGGATCTGCAGAAATAAAATATCGCTTCTACGCTGATGTAGGCCAACGCTTACATCAGCTTTTTTCATATATTAAAGCAGGATTTTTCTTCTGCCTAAAGAATATAATAATACTACAAGTATTTTGCATGACTTGCAGTAAGCAAAATGCTGCAGGAGGGAGGAACTAAATTGCGATTAGCAAAGCTTTTATATACAGCTGCCTTTGTTTGCGGACTGCTGCTGCCCTTGGGCGCTTCGGCCGCAGGCATTACCAATTATCCGCCGCTGGTGAACCCGTCGCACTGGACGGAGCAGAACAAGAGCGGTGATACGGTTATTCTGGATGCGAAGGGTGTGGCAGCCTTCAACGCCAAGGTGCGTGCTGCTTCCCACAGTATGCCTGACCTAGCCAATTATCCTGCGACGATGAGCGGTGATGCGCTCAAAACGAGGATTATGGATTATTCTATTCTTGACGATGACCTGTATCTGCATGGCAACAAGGTGAGCGAAAACTATAAGAATATCCTGCGCAAGCAGAGCAATGTCAGTGCTATTCCCAAAAGCGTGGGCGTGCAATATGCAGTGACGGTGCGCCGTACTGCGGTGCGTGCGCTGCCTACGGGCGAGGGCCTGTATTATTACGCGGGCGACAGGGATTTTGACGCGCTGCAGGAAACTATGCTGGACCCCGGCGAGCCTGTAGCTGTGCTGCACACCAGTGCCAACGGTTATTTTTACTACGTGCAGGCAGTAAATTACAGCGGTTGGGTGAGCAAGTATAATGTAGCTATGACCGATAAGAACACCTGGAGCAGCTTTGTAAAGCCGCAGAAGTTCCTGGTTGTTACCGATGCGGAATATAACCTGAAAACGGACGGCGAGCAGGTACTTTATCAGCAGGGTTCGCGCCTGCCGGTTGACAGTGTGCAGAGCGATACCTATACGGTGCTTGCTCCGGTGCGCACTAAAGCAGGCCTGCTGCAGAAGCAGAAGCTGCTGGTGCCGAAGGCTGCCTCTGCCGTGCATTACGGTTATTTGCCCTATACCAGCAATAATCTGCTGAGCTCCGCCTTCAAATTTTACGGCAAGCCTTATGGCTGGGGCGGTTTGAAGAACAGCGTGGACTGCTCGAGCCTGGTATTCAATGCTTACCGCACTGTAGGCATTGTGCTGCCGCGTAACGCCGACCAGCAGGAGCTGACCGCAGGCACGAAGAAAAAGCTGAGCGGCAGTTCGCAGGAACGTGCCGCTGTTATCAGCAGGCTGATGCCGGGTGCAGCACTTTATATGGATGGCCATTGCCTGATGTATATCGGCAATATCAACCAGACACCATACACGATTCATGCGCTGGGCTCTTATTTTTCCAAGGGCCGCCTGATGCGCGAGATGAAGGTGCTGGTGAGCGATTTGTCGTTGCAGCGCTCCAGCGGCAATACGATGCTTAACGAATTGCAGACTGCAATAGAATATAAATAATGATAGGAGAGTTCAGGAAATGTTAAACCAAATTCAATGTACCGCAGCGGAGTTCAACGCTGCAGCCTATAATGACGCGGACAGTATTGTCCTCTTTCTGTGCAAGGAATGTGCGGCGGCTATCGACAAGCTGGAGCTGCCGGAGGCAGCAGCCAAGGCGGCAATTGCGTACACCGCGCAGCACGATGATATTTATGACGCAGGCAGCGTAACCACACTGGTGCTGCCGCAGGGTGAAGGTCTGCTGACACTGCTTTTGGCAGGCTGCGGCGAAGGCAAGGATTGTAAGCCGAACAATTTCCGTAAGGCTGCCGGCGCTGCTGCCCGCGCTTTGCATAAGGCTAAGGCGCAAAAGGCTGTACTGGCTGCGCCTATCCTGCTGAACGCCGAACGCAGCAAAAACCTGCAAGCGCTCGTCGAAGGCCTGTACCTCGGCGCGTACACCTTCAACCGCTTCAAGAGCGAAGCAAAGCAGGCACCGCTGTGCGAGGCTGCCGTGCTGAGCGCTGTGCCGGAGGCAGCGGCAATCATTACCGCTGCGGAAATCTCTGCTGAAGCAGTGTGCTATGCACGCGATTTAGTGAATAACCCGGGCAACGTGGTAACACCGCAGACCATGGCCGAAGATGCCCTGAAGCTGGGGCAGGAATTGCCGTTGGAAATTACCATTATGGACGAAACCTTGATGGAAGCAAGAGGCATGCATGCACTGCTGGCAGTAGGTCAGGGCAGTCATAACCCTCCGTGCCTCGTTGCCTTGCGCTACAACGGCAACGGTGACGCTCCCTATACAGCCTTCGTAGGCAAGGGCATCACCTTCGACAGCGGCGGTATTTCCATTAAGCCTGATGACAACATGGGCGAGATGAAGGACGATATGACAGGTGCGGGCGCTGTGCTCGGCGCTATGCGTGCCATCGCACGTTTGGGCCTGAAATGCAACGTTATCGGCGTGTTGGCCTGCGCGGAGAATATGCCTGACGGCAAGGCGCAACGCCCCGGCGATATCGTACGTGCAGCCAACGGCAAGACCATCGAGGTTGTTTCCACCGATGCTGAAGGCCGCATGGTACTGGCGGACGCAGTCTGGTATGCCTGCCAAATGGGAGCAAAGAAGGTTGTTGATATAGCAACGCTGACCGGTGCGGTAATTATCGCTCTGGGCAACGAAACCAGCGGTATTGTGGCCAATGATGACGAGCTGGTGGAGCAGATTAAGCTGGCAGGACGCATGGCCGGTGAAAACTACTGGCAGCTGCCTTCTTTGCCCGAATGCAAGGAGGCCATCAAGAGCGACGTTGCGGACCTGCTCAACAGCGCAGGACGTGCCGGAGGCTGCATCACCGGCGGTCTGTTCATCGGTGAATTCGTCGACAAGGATATTCCGTGGGCGCATCTGGATATCGGCGGCACCTCCACCGCTACCAAGACGGAGGGCTTCAAGGTTAAGGGCGGTACTGCCTTTGGAACTATGACGCTTATCAAGCTGGCAGGTATGCTGTAATGGCTGCACAGCTTGTTGATTTACATTTGCACAGCACCTTCAGCGACGGACGCTACACGCCTACCATGCTAGTGGACGAGGCCGTGGCTAAAGGCATAGGCGTAATCGCCATCACCGACCATGATTCGTGGAATGGTATGGCAGAGGCGTGCGAGGCGGCGAAACGCTACGGCGGACGCATCCGCGTCCTCACCGGCGTGGAGCTGGGAACGCAGTACGAGGATGATGCCGTGCATATTTTAGGTTATCACGTTTCCATGGACTGTGAAGCGCTGCATAATAAAATGGACGAAATGCGCTATGCGCGCGAGCACCGTTTATATGCCATGCTGGAGAAGCTGGAAAAGTTAGGCTACCATGTGGAGGTAGAGGCCTGCGACCCCAAGAACAGGGCAGTGGGCCGTCCGCATGTGGCCAAGGCACTGGTGGCCAAGGGCTATTTTGCTACCGTGCAGGAGGTTTTCGACGCACTGCTGCACCGCGGCGGACCGGCGTATGTGCCGCAGCCCAAGCTTTCTCCGCATGAGGCAGTGGCGCTGATTCACGAGGCAGGCGGTATCGCTGTGCTGGCACATCCCTCGGAGCTGGTGGATAAAACTCTGCCCGAGCGATTGCTTGCTGCAGAGCCTTTTGACGGCATCGAGGTGTGGCACCCCAGCGCGGATGCACGGGCGCAGGCCCATTGGCTGGCGCTGGCGAAGGAGCATGGCTGCGAGACGGTTGCCTTTCCGCTGATCTCGTCGGGCATCTACGGCTATCCGAAAGACCAGGCATTGAAGGTAGCCATTGACACGATCAGCGACTTCCTTCTGGAAAATGATATGACAGTCTACATTGTCATCTTCGACCGCAAGGCATATCAGATCAGCGAGAAGCTGTTCTCCGACATTGCCGCATACATTGACGATACCTATGTGGACGCGCATACGGACAGCCGCGCTTCACAACTTCGCCGGATGCAGATGCTTTCGGAGGAAGCAATATGTGGCGCTCCAATGGCGGCAAGCACGAAAAGTCTTGACGATGCTCTTTCGCAGATCGACGAGAGCTTTTCTGAAATGTTGCTTCGGAAGATCGACGAGAAAGGCATGACCGACGCGCAGTGCTATAAAAAAGCAAACATCGACCGCAAGCTCTTCTCGAAGATCCGCAGCGACCGGCTGTATAAGCCGTCGAAGCCCACGGCGCTTGCCTTTGCGATTGCCTTGGAACTTCCGCTGGATGAAACGAAAGAAATGCTCATGAAGGCGGGTTTTGCCCTCTCACACTCCAACAAGTTTGACATCATCATTGAGTATTTCATTGAGAATGAGAACTACAATGTTTTTG
>ENA-ORNF01002762-ORNF01002762.1-human-gut-metagenome-genome-assembly--contig:-NODE-2762-length-12610-cov-3.889207_pt1 | contig 12610 bp, 11 predicted proteins | sample MGYA00242110_ERZ509012 | MGnify/ENA primary metagenome ERZ509012 (study PRJEB26280, sample SAMEA2338714) | human gut metagenome | biome: human gut; feature: human-associated habitat; material: faeces... | reverse complement strand
AGCAATTATTCATATAGAACAAGAATTAAAATAATGTTAATATCAGTTAATAATTGTTAAAAAAAATCTTCTAAAAGTACTGATATATAAGGTTTTAATAAGTTATTAACAGTTATTAACTGCTATAATAAAAAAAATAAATAAATAAAAGAAAGAAGGAATTTTTATGAAATTAAAAATTAGAAAAAACGTTTTATCCGAAGCATTAAATAATGTATCAAAAGCATTATCATCAAAGAATATTGTACCTATATTATCAGGTATTAAGTTTAATTTAACAAAAGAAAAACTTATTTTAACCGCATCAGATAATGATATTACAATTCAAACTGAAATAGAAAAAAGTGAAGATTTAGAAATTTTAAAAACAGGAAGTATAGTAATAAAAGGTAAATATATAATTGATATTATTAGAAAATTAGATTCAGAATTTATTAATATGGAAATAGTTGATGATTATAAAGTACTTATCTATACAGAAAATAGTGAATTTAATTTAAATGGTAGTGATTGTTTACTTAATTATAAATTAATGGAGGATATATGTTTAGAAAAATAATTGATTGGTTGTTAGTAAAGTATAATGAAGTATTCTTTGTAGGTGCAACAGATAAGTTACCACCACCACTTTCTAAAGAAGAAGAATTAAAATATTTAGTTAGAGCTAAAGCTGGTGATGAAGAAGCTAGAAATATTTTGATAGAACATAATTTAAGATTGGTAGCACATATTGTGAAAAAGTATGATCATAGAAAAGAAGACGCTGATGATTTGATTAGTATAGGAACAATTGGGCTTATTAAAGGAGTTGATAGTTATTCCTATAAAAAGGGAACAAGAATTACAACTTATTGTGCGAGATGTATAGAAAACGAAATATTGATGTATTTTCGTAGTGATAAAAAAAATAGTAAAAATGTATCAATTAATGAAGGAATAGGGTTTGATAAAGATGGAAATGAAATTACTTTTTTAGATGTGTTGAAGACTCCAAAACCTGATTTTGCTTTAGATTTATATCAACAAACAAATATTGGATTATTAAAGCAATATTTCCCTGTTTTAACGAAAAGAGAACAGGAAATTATAAATAAAAGATATGGACTATCGGGACAGAAAGAAACAACACAAAAAGAAATTGCAAAAGAACTAGGAATTTCTAGAAGTTATGTATCTAGAATAGAAAAAAGGGCACTTACAAAACTATTAAGAGAATTTATGAAAGGGAAGAATATATCATAGTCCCTTTTTTGATTGACGGAAAAGATTGGACATGCTATGATTAAAGTAACATAGGAGTGATGATATGAAGAATATGAAAAAAGGATTTACGTTAGTTGAATTATTAGCTGTATTAGTGATTTTAGCTTTTATTTTATTAGCGACAGTTCCTGCTGTATCAGGTATTTTAAGTAGAAATAAACAAAGATTATATCGAGAACAAGTAGATTTAATTGTGAAAACAAGTAAAGATTGGGCACTAAAAAACTCTAGTATGTTACCACAACAAAATCAGGATGTTCCATATTATTTATCTTTGAATGAATTATCAAATGATGGTTTGATTGATAGTGATAAAATATATGATCCTAGAACAAAAGAACAAATGCATGGTTGTGTTAGAATTTCATTTTCTAATAATCAATATCAATATGAATATCTAGAAAAAGATTGTAGTGAATTTACAGATTCATTGTTACCTGTAATTACAGTTAGTGGAGGAGATAATCAGAAAGTTGAAATTAAAACAACTTATACTTTACCAACTGTAACAGCTAAAAGTGCTAGTGGAGTTTCCCTTCCTGTGACAGGACCAGTGATAAAAACAAATGGCAAGACTGTATCTTCTATTACTACAAACGAATTACGACAAGTATATACTCTTACTTATTCTGCTACTGATACAAGTACTGGATATAAAAGAAATTATACAGTTACACTTACGGTTGTTGATACAAAACCACCTGTGATTACAGTATTAGGAAGTAATAAAAGTCAAACAATTCAAGTTAAAAAAGGAGATAACTTTGTAATTCCAACAGCGACAGTAACTGATAATAGTGGAAAAACAATTAAAGCAACAACAACAGGTAGTGTGAATACAAGTAAAACTGGTACTTATACAATTACTTATTTAGCGACAGATGATGCGAAAAATGATACTGCTTTAATACTTACAGTTAAAGTTGTTTAAAAAATTTGAGAGAGTTGTAAAATAACTCTCTTTTTGTTTACACTATTTTGATAGAAATACTACCCAAAATTTGCAAAAATTGGTATAATGTATGATAGGTGATACTATGAATAAGACTAAGATAGTTGCAACCATAGGTCCTGCGAGTCAAGATAAGCAAATTTTAAAGCAAATGATATTAGCTGGTCTTGATGTAATTCGTATTAACATGAGTTATGCTGATTATGATTTTTGTGATGACGTGATTACAAAATTAAATCAATTAAATGAGGAGTTAAATACGAATGTAGCTATTATGATGGATTTAAATGGACCTACAATTGTTGTAAATCAATTGAAGAAAAAAACGGTTGAACTAAAAGAAGGACAAATTGTAGAAGTTTATACGGATGAAAGAGTAGGAGATGAAACATTTTTTTCTATTTCTTATCAATCATTAGTGCAAGAATTAAAATATAATTCACACTTAATTTTAGGTGACAATGAAGTGGTTTTGAAAATTGTTGATAAAGGAGAAGATGTCCTTACTTGTATGGTAGAAAAATCAGGAGTATTAAAAGCAGGAATGAAAGTGATATCTCCTGATTGTAAATTAAATTTGCATTTTTTAACAGAAAAAGATAAACAAGATATTGTATATGCTCATGAACATCAAATTGATTTTTTAGCATTATCATTTGTTCATTCTAGTGAAGATGTATTAGAAGTAAATGACTTATTGATTCAATTAAATGATAATCGTATTTCGATTTTGACTAAGATTGAAACAGAAGAAGCGGTAGAAGAAATCGATGAAATTATTCGCGTATCAGACGGTATTTTAATTGCAAGAGGTGATTTAGGAGTATCGCTTCCTGTGGAAAGAGTTCCTGGTATTCAGAAGATGATTATTCATAAGTGTCATAACGAAGGAAAAGTAAGTTTGGTAGCAACTGAATTTTTGGCAAGTATGGAAAATTCAAATCATCCTACACGTGCGGAAGTAAGTGATGTTGCAAATGCAGTATTAGATGGAGTAGATGCAGTGATATTAAGTGGAGAAACAACTGTTGGTAAATATCCTATTGAAGTATTAACAATGATGGAAAAGATTATAGAAACAGCAGAAAAAGATATTCCATATTATGAACTTTTAGATAGTGCAATGAGGACGGAAGAAGAAGGTATTACTGGTTCGATTGCTTATAGTGTAGCGACTTGTGCGAATAGATTAAGATGTGTTGCGATTGTTACACCAACAGTTACAGGATATACAGCACGCCGTATTAGTCGTTTTAGACCATCTTGTCCAATTGTTACATTATCTTCTGATGAAGCTGTGATTAAACAATTATCTCTTTGTTTTGGTGTATATGGAGTTAAAATATCTGAGTTTACTTCATTTGATAAAATGATGAAGCAATCAATTAGTAGTTTAAAAGAATTTATGGATACCAAAGAACATGATAAAGTAATTATTACTGGTGGTTATCCATTTCATGAAGTAAAACATACAAATTTTATGAGAATAGAAGAATTGTAAAGGGGGGATACATATGTATCCATTAGGTAGTCAATTTGAATTTGATAAAACAAAAGGAGTAGCAAATCAAAAAGCCATCTTTCAAGGTGAGAAATATCGTATTACAGTGTTAACAGAGCGTTTAATTCGCTTGGAATATCAAGAAGATGGAATATTTGAAGATCGTTTAACGGAATTAGTTACAAATCGTAGTTTTCCAATTCCTAAATTTCAATTTAAAGAAGATGCTGTATCATTAGAAATTACAACTAAGTATTTTCATTTATTTTATTTAAAAAATCGTTCCTTTGCTGGTTCTAAGATGAATCCAATTGGGAATTTACGTATTAATTTATTAAACAGTGATCGTATTTGGAATTATGGCCATCCTGAGGTTAGAAATTATGGGGCTCCAGGAATTAGTATGGATACAGATGAAAAATTTGGAAAAGGATTATATTCTGCTGATGGTTTTGCAACCATTGATGATTCTAATGGCTTAGTCATTGAAGATGGGGGAACATTAAAAGAAAGAACATCTAAAGGAATTGATATTTATGCATTTTTCTATTTAAAAGATTTTGCACTTTGTTTAAAAGATTATTTTGGATTAACTGGTTTTCCATCTTTAGTACCAAGATATGCGCTTGGAAATTGGTGGAGTCGAAATGTTAGTTATGATGAAAAACAAGTAAGTGAATTAATACAAGAATTTGATGATTTTGATATACCACTTTCTATTTTGCTTTTAAATAAAGATTGGCATAAACAAGATATTTCTAAGAAACAATATTCTGGTTTTTCATTTGATTCTTCTAGATTTCCAACTCCTGATAAGATGGTAAATTTATTACATTCTAAAGGAGTTCGTTTAGGACTTACATTAAATCATTTTGATTATATTCATAATTATGAAACAAATTATCAAAAAGTAATTGAATATTTAAGAGCAGATGAAAAAGGAAGAATTCCTTTTCAAATGTTTGATTCAAAATTTATTGATGTATATTTAAAAATATTAATTCATCCATTAGATAATATGGGCGTTGACTTTTATTTTATAGATATCGATCAGATGAAAAAGATGAATGATTTAAGGTTATTGCAACATTATCATTTTTATGATATGAGGCGTAATTTTAAACGTCGCCCAATGGTACTTTCACGTAATACTAATTTAGCACCTCATCGTTATCCTGTTCTTTATTCAGGTAAAACGATTGTAAGTTGGGATACATTAAAGAAAGTTCCTCTTTATAATGCGAGTGCTTCTAATATAGGGGTATCTTTCTGGAGTCATGATATTGGTGGATATTATAAAGGAATTGAAGATAATGAACTTTATACTCGTTTCATTCAATTAGGAACATTTAGTCCAATTTTAAAATTAGGTAGTGAAACTGGAAAATATTATAAAAGAGAACCATGGCGTTGGAGTGTAAAAACTTATCGTATTGCCAAGGACTACTTACAACTAAGACATCGTTTGATTCCATATTTGTACGCAGAAAGTTATAAATATTCTAAATATGGAATGCCAATTGTTCAACCAATTTATTATCAAATGCCTGAACTTTATGATGATGATTTATATAAAAATGAATATTTCTTTGGAACTGAATTATTTGTATGTCCAATTATTTCAAAAAAAGAGTATTTAATGAATCGAGTTATTCATAAGTTTTATATGCCAAATGGTACATGGTATGACTTTATGACAGGTAAAAAATTTCCTGGAGGTAAGAAGTATATTTCTTTCTTTAAAGATGAAGATTATCCAGTATTTGCTAAATCTGGTTCTATTATTCCATTTGGTACTCATGAAAATATGAATGATACAACACCACCAAAAGATATGGAAATTCACATTTTCCCTGGTAAGAATAATCAGTATAATTTATATGAAGATGATGGTGTCAGTGATTTATATCGTCAAGGATATTATTTATTAACTTCTATTGATTATAATTATTTACCAAATAATTACACAGTTATTATTCGTGCTATTGAAGGAAAAAGTGGTATTATTCCTGAAAAAAGAAATTACAAAATTCGTTTCCGTAATACGAAAAAAGCTGAAGATGTAGTTGTATTCTTTAACGAAAATAAAATTCAATCAAAATCTTGGATTGAAGGAACAGATTTTATTGTTGAAGTTAAAGATGTTCCAACAATCGGACAACTTACAATTAATTGTAAAGGAAAAGATATTGAAATTGATGCTTTACGTTTAATTAATGATGATATTGAATCAATTATTAATGATTTACAAATCGAAACAGAAATGAAAGAAGTGATTGATTCTATTTTATTTAGCAATTTACCAATTAAAAAGAAAAGAATTGAAATTCGTAAATTGAGAAGAAAAGGTTTGGAAAGAAAATTTGTTCGTTTATTCCTAAAATTACTTGAATATATTGAACAAATATAATATAATAAATTTGTTTTTTGAAAGGCGAAGAAAAAGAGTAGTAATAAAAAGTCATGAAAAAGAGAGCTAATGGTTGGTGTAAATTAGCCATGATGATTATGAACTTGCTTTGGAGCTGTCGATAGACCGGTTCATACCGTTATTATGATAAAGTGCATAAAGTATTATGAATTAAGGTGGTACCGCGGTAATTCCGTCCTTAAATTGATAATACTTTTTTGTGTATGAAAGGGATGGAATGTTGAAAGAGATTATTTTATTTGTTTTTTCTGTTTTTTTAGTATATGGAATATATGCTTTGCTGATTTTAAAAAGTAAAAAAAGATTAGAGGCTTATAAAACAAGTGCTGAAATGAAGTTGTTAGAAAGTAAATATCATGTTGATATCAAAAATATGGAATTTTATTCTTTAGCACGTATGGTGTTAATGGTAAATACACTTGATATTTGTATTTCAGCAGCAGTGGCAAGTCTGGTAGCCCACTGGCTATTAAAATTTGTGGTAGGATTTATAGTATTAGTGATTATGATAGTAATCAGTTATACATTACTTAGTAAATATTTGAAAAAGAGAGGAAAGATGTAATATGTATGAAGCAACAAAGGTAGAAAAAAAATGGCAAAATTATTGGGATGAACATCAAACATTTAAGACAGATATTTGGGATTTTTCAAAACCAAAGTATTATTGTTTAGATATGTTCCCATATCCATCTGGACAAGGATTACATGTTGGACATCCAGAAGGGTATACAGCAACAGATATTATTTCTCGTTATAAACGTATGAAAGGATTTAATGTACTTCATCCAATGGGATGGGATGCATTTGGACTTCCAGCAGAGCAATATGCAATTAATACCGGAAATCATCCATCTGGTTTTACAGAGAATAATATTCAAACATTTAAAAGACAATTAAAAATGTTAGGTTTTTCTTATGATTGGAATAGAGAAATTTCAACGGCAGATCCTAAATTTTATAAATGGACACAATGGATTTTTAAAAAATTATATGAAGATGGTTATGCGAAATGTGTTAATATGCCAGTAAATTGGTGTGAAGAATTGGGAACTGTTCTTGCTAATGATGAAGTAATTGATGGAAAAAGTGAACGTGGAGGTTTTCCTGTTGTACGTAAAAATATGAGACAATGGGTTTTAACAATTCCAAAGTATGCAGAAAGATTATTAGAACAATTAGAAGAATTAGATTGGCCAATGTCTACGAAAGAAATTCAGAAGAATTGGATTGGAAAATCAATTGGAGCTCATGTTCAGTTTAAAATTAAAGATACAGATTTAGAGTTTACAGTGTTTACAACAAGACCTGATACTTTATTTGGTGCGACTTATTGTGTTATGGCACCAGAACACGAATATGTAGAAAAGATTGCAACAGAAGATAAGAAAGAAGAAATAGAAGCGTATAAGAAGAAGTGCGCTACAAAATCAGAGTTAGAAAGAACAGAGTTAAATAAAGATAAAACAGGTGTATTTACAGGTGCTTATGCTATCAATCCTGTAAATGGTAAAGAAATTCCTATTTGGATTAGTGATTATGTATTAGCAGGGTATGGTACTGGAGCCATTATGGCTGTACCAGCTCATGATACTAGAGATTATGAATTTGCAAAAAAATTTGATATTCCAATGATTCAAGTATTAGATGGTGGAGATATCACAAAAGAGGCGTTTACTGAAGATGGAATTCATGTGAATTCAGAATTTTTAAATGGTCTTGGAAAACAAGAAGCCATTGATAAAATGATTGCTTGGTTAGAAGAACATCATGTTGGAAAAAAACAAATTAATTATCATATTCGTGATTGGATTTTTGCTCGTCAAAGATATTGGGGAGAACCAATTCCTATTGTTCATTTTGAAGATGGTAGTATGAAAGCATTAGATGATGAAAAATTACCATTAGTACTTCCTGAGTTAGAAGATTATCGTCCAAGTAAAAATGGTGAATCACCACTAGAAAAAGCAAAAGATTGGGTATCTGTTACGATAGATGGTAAAAAAGCAAAAAGAGAAACTTCTACAATGCCTGGAAGTGCTGGATCTAGTTGGTATTTCTTAAGATATATTGATCCAGAAAATGATCATGAAATTGCTGATAAAAAATTATTAGAACATTGGTTACCAGTTGATTTATATGTTGGTGGACCAGAACATGCTGTAGGACATTTATTATATTCTAGATTTTGGACGAATTATTTATATGATAAAGGAATCGTTCCAGTAAAAGAACCATTTAAAAAATTATGCCATCAAGGAATGATTTTAGGTTCTAATGGTGAAAAAATGAGTAAATCACGTGGAAATGTAATCAATCCTGATGATATTGTAAAAGAATATGGAGCAGATACACTACGTGTGTATGAAATGTTTATGGGACCATTAGAAGCAAGTAAACCTTGGGATACAAAAGGAGTAGAAGGTTCTAGAAGATTTTTGGATCGTATTTATCGCTACTTTGTAGAAGAACATCGCGTGAAAGATGAAGCAAATAAAAATTTAGAAATGATTTATCATGCTACAGTGAAAAAAGTAACAAATGATTATGAAACACTAAACTTCAACACAGCAATTAGTCAAATGATGATTTTTGTAAATGCCATTTATAAAGAGGAATTTATTCCAAAGGAATATGCAGAAGGATTTATTAAACTATTAAGTCCACTTGCTCCTCATATTGCTGAAGAAATTTGGAATATTTTAGGACATAACGATACCATTACTTACGAATCTTGGCCAACTTATGATGAAAGTAAATTGAAAGTTGATACATTTACAATGGTTGTACAAGTAAATGGAAAAGTAAGAGGAAAAATGGATGTATCTAGTGATACTTCAAAAGAAGAGATGGAAGAACTTGCAAAAAGTATAGAAAATGTAAAGAAAAATATGGAAGGGAAAGAAATTGTAAAAATTATCACAATTCCTTCTAAGTTAGTGAATATTGTAGTAAAATAGAAAGTATATGTCATTGACATATGCTTTTTTAATGAATGGAAGGTGGGGTTTAATGAAGAAAAAAGCAATTAATTTGAGTGATCGATTTTTCATGACAAATATAAAAAGATATGCAGAAATTTATAGAGAAACAAGAGATGTGATTGAACTTTTGGAATGTATTTTAGAAGGAATTTCTGAAAGTGTTTTGAATAGAGGAATATGCCGCAAAGTTAGGCATGATTTAGAATGTTATTTTTTTAGTTATCATAATAATTCAAGTAATTTAAAAATAAATCAGAAAATGGATGAAGATGGATTAGAACATATTTCATTTGAAATAACAGATGATAATAATACTTTTTTTATAAGTTCTAAAAAATTAATATTAGTTGTTCAATCTGGAAATTGGAGTAGAAAATTAGAGTATGACTCAAAAAAACCAACTCAGTTAGTTATGAAAGACTATTTTATGAAAAAAAAGAAAAAAATACAACGTGGAATTACGGTTTCAACATTTGATGAAAATGGGTATGAAAAACATCGCATCAGTAAAAATACTTTACTAAAAAGTGGTAAAGAAATATTTAGCCAATATGATGAAAAAAAATTACAACCAATTTATGAAGTAAGCGAGTGGTATCGTGATGAAAGATATCCTGAACAAGTAATTATTACAGAGTGTGATGTTTATCCTGAAAATGATCAGCCGATGATACGAAATTTAAAAAGTGAAAGTTATTTTTTAAATCCACAAGAACCATTTTTATTAGACAATTTATATAATATGAATGGAATATTAAAAGATGAAGATAAAGAATTATATTATAGTCAAATTTCATATTATATTGATAGTATGAAACAAAAAATAAAAAAACAAAAATAAATAACCATTATTGCTACTTTATTTTAAATTCGTTATAATAAATGAGAGGTTATAATATGGAAATAGATTTATATCATTATGAAAAGGAATTATGGAACCAAGGTATTCAATATATTGGTGGTGTAGATGAAGTAGGAAGGGGTCCTTTAATTGGACCGGTTGTAACAGCATGTGTTGTACTTCCTAGTGATTTTTCATTGCCAGGATTAAATGACTCTAAAAAATTATCCGAAAAAAAAAGAGAAATGTTTTATCAATATATTATGGAGCATGCATTAGCGGTTGAAATTGGTATGGATTCTCCAGAGAGAATTGATGAAATTAATATTTATCAAGCTTCGAAAGAAGCAATGATAAAAGCTATTCACAAAATTCAGAAAAAATTACCACTTGAATATGTCTTAACAGATGCTATGCCAATGCAATTAGATATTCCTGTGATGTCTATTGTAAAAGGAGATGCAAAAAGTATTAGTATTGCTGCAGCTAGTGTAGTAGCTAAAGTAACTAGAGATCATATGATGATTGAATTAGATAAAAAATATCCTCAATATGGTTTTAAAAATCATAAAGGGTATCCTACTAAAAAGCATTTAGAAGCCATTTGTACTTATGGTTTAATTGATGGCTATCGTAAGACTTATGGTCCAATCAAAAAAATATTGGAGGGAAAATAAAATGAATCAAAATCCATTTCAAAGGGAATATATGGGACGAAGAGACCCAAAAGTAATACGTGAAGAAAATGCGACAAAAGTTTATCAAAATCGTATGCAACAAATTCATCAACCAAAAGCACCAGAACCAAAGCCAACCAATTTTGTAGATCAAGAATTAAAAAGACGTCAAAATGATTTACGTGTTTTAAGAAATAATCCGATGAATAGAAAGAATCGACCATTTTAATATGAATATTGAAACAATTATCACTGGTGCATTAGAAGAAAACTGTTATGTGGTTACTTTGGGATCTAAAGCATTAATTGTGGATCCTGGAGATGATTTTCAGCGTATTAAAAAAGCTTATAAAGATTATGATGTGATTGGAATTTTATTAACACATCGTCATTTTGATCATATTGGAGCTTTATTAGAAGTAGTACAAGATACACAGGCAACGATTTTTGAAAATTCTAATTTAAAAGAGAAAATTTATCAAGTAGGACCATTTCAATTTCAAGTAATTTTTACAAAGGGGCATACAAAAGATTCTGTTACATATTATTTTAAAGAAGAGAAATGTATGTTTGTTGGTGATTTCATATTTCAGGGTAGTATTGGTAGAATGGATTTAGAAGGTGGAGATGAAGAACAAATGAAAGAAAGCCTTCATAAAATCAAACAATATCCTGATGATATTGTTTTATATCCTGGACATGGACCTAGAACCAGTTTAAAAGAAGAAAAACAATATAATCCTTATTTTTAAAGAAGTTTTTACTTCTTTTTCTTTCTTTAAAGGAAAAGATATTTATGATGATGTATATATAAGTAGAAAGTTGACAAATATGGATGTATTTGATATAACTTATTTTTAGAAAAGGTGGATTAGTATGCATAAAAAAAATTTAGTCATTGTGGAATCTCCAAGTAAATCGAAAACAATTGAAAAATACTTGGGAAATGATTATAAAGTAGTTTCTAGTAAAGGTCATGTTAGAGATCTTGCAACTTCTGGAAAATATGGATTAGGTGTTGATATCGAAAATCATTTTGCACCTAAATATGTGACAATTAAAGGCAAGAAAAAAGTAATTGATGAGTTAAAAAAAGATTGTAAAAATGCGAATTTTGTTTATCTTGCAACCGACCCTGACCGTGAGGGAGAGGCCATCGCGTGGCATATAAGCACGGTTTTGGGACTTGATAAAAAAGCGCCCGTAAGAATTATGTTTAACGAAATAAGTAAGTCGGCCGTTCAAAAGGGGCTTGAAAACCCGCGTCCTATTGATATTAACCTTGTTGACGCGCAGCAAGCACGCCGCGTTCTTGACAGGCTTGTGGGCTATAAATTGTCACCTCTCTTGTGCAAAAAAATTCAAGGGAACCTTAGCGCTGGCCGCGTTCAAAGCGTAACGCTGAGGTTGGTAGTTGACCGCGAGCGCGAGATTGAAAACTTTAAACCCGAAGAATACTGGACGCTTATCGCCACCCTTGAAAAACAGGGCGAGAAAGATAGAGTTAAGGCCTTTTTAGTTGACGGGAAAGACAAAAAGATAAAAACTAAAGAGCAGATGGACGCCATTTTAAATGACGTAACGGGGGCAGACTTTAATGCGGTAAACGTTAAAAAAAGTGTAACGGCGTCTCACCCAAGCGCACCATTTAACACCAGCTCTATGCAGCAAGACGCGCTTAACAAACTTGGTATGAGCCTTAAACAAACCACGCAAACGGCGCAAGGCCTTTATGAAGGCGTTGACATCGTGGGTGAAGGCAAGGTTGCGCTTGTTACCTATATCCGTACCGACTCCGTGCGTGTGTCGCCAGAGGCGCAAAAGATGGCTAAAGATTATATAACCGAAAAATTTGGCGACAAATATTTGCCATCAACCGCCCGCGTTTATAAAAACAAAAAAGACGCGCAAGACGCCCACGAGGCCATCCGTCCTATCACGCTTACCCGCACGCCTGAAAG
>ENA-ORNF01002760-ORNF01002760.1-human-gut-metagenome-genome-assembly--contig:-NODE-2760-length-12611-cov-6.947595_pt1 | contig 12611 bp, 9 predicted proteins | sample MGYA00242110_ERZ509012 | MGnify/ENA primary metagenome ERZ509012 (study PRJEB26280, sample SAMEA2338714) | human gut metagenome | biome: human gut; feature: human-associated habitat; material: faeces... | reverse complement strand
ACGACTTCAAATTTTCAAAATTAAAACAAAATGATGAAACTGCAAAATAATTGTACCTACTTTTGGAACATGCGGTACACGAAGGTATTGAGGGTAAGGAAAATGGTGTAGAGCGTTTACGGAAACTGTATATGGCCGGGGGTGGAGTTGGCAAAGAGGTGGACGAAACGAGTGCTTGTCGTAGGTATGTGTATGGAGTTCGGAAAATAGTGTGCTGGGGGCTTGAGAAACCAGGCAGTGAGCAGATGATTTTCAGCCCCGATGCGATACATGGCTGATTTAACAAATGTACTAACAAAGCTAAAAATCAGCAGTAGGCCGCCGGGCTGCTGACTGCGCGAAACCGGCATGACGCAAACCGAGGTTGTGCGATTTATGAAAGTGCTGATTATCAGTAGTTCCGAGATTGTCGAAACTAGCTCGGAACTAATTTCAACTGGCTCGGAACTAATTTCAACAATCGCGGAACTAATTCGAGCAATCGCGGAGTAAATTTTGACAAGGTGCCGTTACGTGCCGAAAATGGCTGTTAGCAGATGGCACACGGGGGTTAATTTTTTAATTGTTTTTCACCTTTAAAAAAGAAAAACATACGATATATATTGCCCAGATATTCCGTACGCAAATCAAAAAAGCCCGGGATGAAGCAGGCTATAAATTTGCTTCAACCCAGGCTTTGCTGTATTGACAGGTTCCCTGAATGAGAATGGAAAGTGTTAGAACTTGTGAACCACGAGTCCGCTGCGGAGCTTGGGTTCGAACCAGGTGGCTTTGGGGGGCATGATGTTGCCGCTGTCGGCAATGTTCATGATTTGCTCCATGCTGACGGGATAGAGGGCAAGGGCCATCTTCATTTCGCCACTGTCGACACGGGCCTGCAATTCGCCCAATCCGCGAATGCCGCCTACGAAGTCGATGCGCTTGTCTTTGCGCAGGTCCTTGATGTTGAGCAGTTCGTCGAGAATGAGGCGCGACGAGATGTCGACATCGAGCACGCCGATGGGGTCGTTGGGGTTGAACGTGCCGGGACGTGCGGTGAGGGCGTACCAGGTGCCTTCGAGGTAGAGGGCAAACTCGTGAGCCTGCGACGGACGGTAGGGTTCGCTGCCTTTGGCTTCAACCACGAAGTTCTTGTCGAGGGCGGCAAGGAATTCGGCGGCGGTCATGCCGTTGAGGTCCTTAACCACGCGGTTGTAGTCGAGAATGGTGAGTTCGTCGGCGGGGAAGCATACGGCCATGTAGTAGTTGTATTCTTCGTCGCCGGTGGTGTGTTCGGCCTGATGGGCGCGTTCGTCGCCTACAAGGGCGGCTGCGGCTGAACGGTGGTGACCGTCGGCAATGTAGAGTGCCTGCATGGCGGCGAACTCAGCGGTAATGGTGGCCTCGTCGGTTTTGTCGGTGACAATCCAGAGCTGGTGGCGGAAGCCGTCGGCTGCGGTGAAGTCGTAGACGGGGGTTTGGGCGGCGTACTTGCAGCGAAGAGCGTAGAGCATGGGGCGTGGATGGTAGGCCAGGAACACGGGTTCCATGTGGGCCGAGGTGGAGCGGACGTGCTTCATGCGGTCTTCTTCCTTGTCGGCACGGGTGAGTTCGTGCTTTTTGATGACGCCTTGCATGTAGTCGGCCACGCTGGCGCATACCACCCATCCGTACTGCGTTTTGCCGTTCATGGTTTGGGCATAGAGGTAGTAGCTGTCGGCTTCATCCTGTACGAGCCATCCTTCTTCCTGGAACTTGCGGAATTGTTCGGCGCCGCTTTCATAAACGCGGGGGTCGTATTCGCTGGTGCCTTCGGGGAAGTTGATTTCGGGCTTGATGATGTGGTAAAGCGACATTTCGCAGCTACCGGCTTCGGCGCGGGCTTCTTCGGATGAGAGCACGTCGTAAGGACGGCATTGTACTTGCTCAATGAGTTCTACGGGCGGGCGCAGGCCCTTGAAAGGTTTTATTTTGGGCATGGTCGGGTTGCTTTTTGGGGGTGATGCTGCAAAAGCGGCTGTGAGCTTTGCGGCCTTAAAAAAAAGCTGCCTACACACTACACGGTGTTGCAGGCAACTTGTTCGTTAGTGTGTGAAAAAATGGTTGGCTGATTACTTATTAACCTGGAAGGTGGTGACGCCGTTTTCGAGGAAGTCGACAATCTGACGGGCTGCAGCGAGTCCGGCGTTGATGTTGGCTTCTTTGGTTTGGGCACCCATCTTCTTGGGGGTGAAGATGTAGCGATCGCCAAGGAGTTCGAGGGCGTGTTCGTGATCCTTCATCTTGAGGTCGCTGACGTAGCGCAGGTCGGTGCGTTCGGTGAGGGCCTTGAGGAGTCCGCCTTCGTCGATAACGTCCTGACGGGCGGTATTGACTACGATACCATTTTTAGGCATGGCCATGAGCAGGTCGTAGCCGATGCTGCCGCGCGTTTCGGGCGTTGAGGGCATGTGGAGGCTGACAATCTGGTTGTTGGCAAAGAGGTCGTGGAGCGTTTCATAGGCAGTGAAACCGGCATCTTTGATTTTCTGCGGGCGGCCGGTGGGCGAGTAACCCGAAATTTCCATGCCCATGCCTTGGGCAATGCGGGCTACGTTCTGTGCCACGGCTCCGAAGGCGAGCAAACCGATTTTCTTGCCCATGAGTTCGGTGCCGGCAGTGCCGTTGAACATGTTGCGCGAAGCGTAAATCAAAAGGCCGATAACGAGTTCGGCTACGGCGTTGGAGTTCTGTCCGGGGGTGTTCATCACCACTACGTTGTGGGCCGTGGCGGCTTCGAGGTCGACATTGTCGTAACCGGCACCGGCGCGTACCACGATTTTCAGATTCTTACCGGCTTCGATAACTTCGGCGTCGACTTTGTCGGAACGGATGATGATGGCGTCCACGTCGGCTACGGCTGCGAGGAGTTCTTCCTTTTCGGTGTATTTTTCAAGCAACACTACGTCGTAGCCTACGGGCTTGAAAATGTCTTGAATACCCTGAACGGCCACGGGGGCAAAGGGTTTTTCGGTAGCAATCAGAACTTTCTTCATTGTGTTTTTGGTATAAATGATCGCTTCAGCTCCGGCGCAAAGGTGCTGGGGAATGAAACGACAAGCACCCTCGCCCCTACATGAAAACAGGAGTGAGGGTGCTGTGGTTAGTCATTGAAATTGGGGGGAAAATCCCGTGAAAAATTTACTTGTGCATTTGTTCGAATTCCTGCATGCAAGCAACCAATGCTTTCACGCCTTCGAGCGGCATGGCGTTGTAGCACGATGCGCGGAAACCGCCTACTGAACGGTGACCCTTGATGCCCTGCATACCCTTGCTCTGAGCAAACTTGAGGAATTCGGCTTCGAGTTCCTTGTGTTCGTCGGCCATTACGAAGCAGATGTTCATGAGTGAACGGTCTTCCTTGGCAGCAGTGCCTTGGAACATGCTGTTGCGGTCGATTTCGGCATAGAGCAGTTCGGCACGTTCCTGTGCGCGACGTTCCATTTCCTTAACACCACCCTGAGCCTTGATCCACTTGAGGTTCTGGAGTGCGCAGTAAATGGGCACTACGGGAGGCGTGTTGAACATTGAACCCTTGTCGACGTGGGTGCGGTAGTCGAGCATGGTGGGGATGGGGCGGCTAACGTGGCCAAGGAGTTCGTCCTTCACGATAACGAAGGTTACACCGGCCATCGAAAGGTTCTTCTGGGCACCACCATAAATCATGCCGTACTTGCTCACGTCGATGGGACGAGAGAAGATGTCGCTCGACATGTCGGCAATCACGGGCACGGGGCTGTCGAGGTCCTTGCGGATTTCGGTACCGTAAATGGTGTTGTTCGTAGTGATATGGAAATAGTCGGCGTCGGCGGGAATTTCGTAGTCCTTAGGTATGAAGGTGTAGTTAGCGTCGGCTGATGAAGCTACTTCAACAACTTCGCCAAACAACTTGGCTTCCTTCAGGGCTTTCTTGGCCCACACACCGGTGTTGAGGTATGCGGCTTTCTTCTCGAGGAAGTTGTAGGGAACCATGCAGAACTCAAGGCTGGCACCACCACCGAGGAAGAGCACTGAGTAGCCCTCGGGGATGTTGAGCAACTCCTTGAACAAAGCCTGAGCTTCGTCCATCACGGCCTGAAATTCCTTGGTACGATGGCTGATTTCCATCAATGACAGACCCATATCGCCGAACTCAACACATGCGTCGGCAGTTGCTTTCATGACTTCCTGCGGGAGAATGGACGGACCCGCGCCGAAATTATACTTCTTCATTGCTTTTTGGTTTTAAGGTTGTGATTTAACATCATGTGAGCGAAGATAGGGTTTTTCTGATTAGTTGCCAAAGAAAACGCGCCTTTTTTTTGCGAACATTTAATCTTAATGCGTTATTCGCTCAATCAATATGACAGAATTAAAGACAATAACTTAAAATTGGCAATTTTACGACACTTCGTTATTATCAAAGCGTTGCATTTTTATGCAGTTTAAAAGCAAAAACGCGCAATGAACTTTTTTCAGGATTCATTGCGCGTAAGGGAGAAATATGTGCAATTTTTGCGTAGTTCTTTTACTTTTCGCCAGCCGGCTGTTGGGCGGGGCGGTCGGTGGTCATGCCGTGCTGCACCATGTACTCGGTGGTTTGCAGAAGCGAGAACACATAGTCCTTGAGCGGTTGCCATTCGGCACCGAAGGCCGGGGCTTCGGTGGGAGTGCCCTGGGGGTCGAGGCGGTAGCAGTATTCGCGGTCGGTTTCGGCATTATATACATAAAGGTGGGTGGCATTGCGTGCGGCTATGGTTTTGTCGGCTGTGTAGAAAGCAGCGGGACGTTGTTCGCGCAGCAGGTCGATGCCGAAGTTGTTTTGCACGTAAGGCACGCGCAGCAGGCCAAGGAGCGTGGGGGCTACGTCCACCTGTCCGGCAAAATTCGATATTTCGCGGGGCGACAGACCTTCGCCATGAATGAACAGCGGAATGTGGTTGAAGGATTCGGGCAATTCGCAGTTGGCTGTGCCCACCATTTTGCCGTGGTCGCCAAGAAAGACGAAAAGCGTGTTCTTGTACCAGGGTTCGCGCGCGGCTTGCTGCATGAAACTGCCGATGCAGTGGTCGGCGTAGCGCACAATCTGTTCTTCGGGCGTGAGCGAGGGGTCGGCAAAGGCGTCGGGCACTACGTAGGGCGGATGGTTGCTGATGGTGAGCAGGGTGGCCATGAAGGGATGGCCTTCGGCGGCACGTTGGCGCAACACGGGCAGGGCGTAACTGAACAGAAAGGCGTCGGGTACGCCGAAATGATTGACGACTTCGCTGCGCGGATAATTTTCCTGGGCATACACTTCGTCGTAGCCGTTGGTGCGGAAAAAGGCGTTCATATTGTCGTACTGGCTTTCGTGGGTCATAAAGAACAGGGTGCGGTAGCCTTGCTCTTTAAGCACGGTGGGAAGGCCTGAATAGACGGGTATGTCGGACCCCTTCATGGCATTGCGAAACATGATGGAGGGGAAGGAGTAGAGCGTGGCGTAAAGCCCGTGGTTGGTGTGATTGCCGGCTGAATAGCAGTTGGCAAAACTGAGGGAGTGGGCGTAGAGCGAGTCGATATGGGGGGTGAGGTGTTTGTCGTTGCCAAAGCGGGTCATGAGTTTGGCAGACATTGACTCCATGAGCACGATGACGACGTTGCGCTTCGTTGGCAGGCTGTCGGGGGTGATTGGGCGGGCTATGGGCGATATGCCTTCGATGCCGGTGCGCTGGTAGTAGTGCTGCACACGGCGTATAGCTTCGGCGTCAGGCATGAGGCGCAGCTGTTTGTTTTCGGGCCGCATGTCGTCGAGGGTGCTGGTGAGGAGGCAGAACATGGGGTTTACGCCAAGGTTGTTGAGCACGGGGTTGGTGCAGAAGTAGGCGGCGCTGACTTTAATGGGGTTGTAGCCCAAACGGCCGCGAATACCAAGAAAACAGGCGCCGAGCAGGGCGATGGAAAGGCCGCTGACGCTGAGCAAATAGCGCCAGGTGAGGGTGCGGCTGTAGGGTATGGCGGGCGAGGTGCGCTGTACTTGCTGCTGAATGCGGCAGCGCAGGGTGTAGAGCCCGTAGGAGAAGATACCGAGGATAATAAAATAGGCGGCTATATAGATAATAGGCGGGTTCGCCAAATATCATGCCAAGGGTGGTGCCGCCGTAGTCGGCCCAGTTCCAGATCGAGGCGTTGAGGGGTTTGCTGAAGTAGCTGAAATAGGGGATATTTCCGGCACTGGCCATGAACACGAGGGCATACATCACGCCAAACCACCAGCCGTAGGCGCGCAGCAACCAGGGGCGCCACCAGCTTAACAAACCGGTGACAACGGTGATGACCAGGGGAAGGGCCATGACGTAGCAGGCTATGACGTTGTCGAACCAAAGGCCGTTGAGAAAGGCGCGGGCGGTCCAACCGGCATGAGCGGCTACTTCGGGGGGTAACTGCGGACGCACACTTACATAAAAAAGAATGCGGAAAAGGCTCATGAGAACAAGTGACAAAACTTGCACGCTGAGCAAATATGTCAGTGACTTTACGAAAAACTTCATCGTTTTTAATATTTTGTGGGGCAAAGGTACGAAAAATGTAGTAACTTTGCACAATGGGTAATCAGGCTCTGTGGGGGCTTTGTGGCTGAAAAACAAGTTTTTAGAGACTATTTAACAACTGACACGGCGACAAACAGACCTTAGCGGCACAGATTTTGCTTACCTTTTAAACAGATTAAACGGAGCTAACTGACGCACAACGGATAAAAACCAGGCTGCGTGCGGCGGCTTTGTGAAAAAACAAACCCATACTTAACGAATCATCAATCATTTATTCCCCTATATTTTACATGGAAGAAACACAACTTTTAGTGAATAGCATCATCGACGGTATTCAGGAAAAAAAAGGACGCGGCATCGTTACGGTAGATTTGCGACATATTATTACTGCTCCCTGTGCCTACTTCGTAATCTGTACGGCGGCTAACCCGCTACAGGTGGATGCCATCGCTGACAGCGTTGAGGAATTTGCTCGCAAACAGGCACACGAAAAACCGGCTAACATCGCCGGACGACAGAACGCGGAATGGGTGGCCATGGACTATGGTACTGTCATGGTGCACATCTTCGTGCCTGAAGCGCGAGAGCATTATGACCTCGAAAACCTTTGGGATGATGCTGAACTGACCGAAGTGGCTGATTTGGACTAATACACAAGATTGAAACACTTAGACGAAGACTTACACGACTGTTGCGTTTCAATGCTTGCAATGACTTATGGTATTGGCCTGACTCACTTAGGATGCTCTCTATATGACACTCACTATGATGTGACAGGCTGACACTTCTTTTCTGAAATGAATCAAACCGAATATGCCTAAATTACCCAACATATCGCCCAAATCGGACCCGGAAAAAAACAAAAAACCGGGATTTAACCTGACGTGGGTGTACTTTATCATTATCATTGGCCTGGGTATCATGCTTTACCAGGGAAACCAAAGCAACCCGGGCGGTGTGAACAAGGAGGTGGACTACACCACTTTCCGTAACTATGTGAAACAAGGCGTGGCCAAAGAGGTGGTGGTGAATAAAACCGAAGGCAACGTGCGCATGGTGGTTCGCCCCGAAAAAATTCGCGAAATCTACAAACAGGGCTCTGACCAAACGGGAAGCGCTCCGACGGTTTCGACTAAATACCCGAATATCGACACCATCAACGGTTTTCTGGATGCTAACTACCAGGGAAGCGTAAAATATGAGGAAAGCGATAAGTTCTTCATGAGCTTGCTCAGCAGTTTGCTGCCCATCATCCTGCTGGTGTTCCTTTGGTTCTTCTTGATGCGGCGCATGGGAGGCGGCGGCGGCAGTGGCGGCATTTTCAATGTCGGCAAAAGCAAAGCGCGCCTGTTCGACAAAAATGGCAAAAACTCTACGCACGTTACCTTTAAGGACGTGGCCGGACAGGAAGGGGCTAAACAGGAAATCCGCGAAATCGTCGACTTCCTGAAAAACCCGCAGAAATATACGGAACTGGGTGGTAAAATTCCTAAGGGTGCTTTGCTCGTGGGTCCTCCGGGAACGGGTAAGACGCTGCTCGCCAAGGCTGTTGCCGGCGAGGCTGACGTGCCGTTCTTCTCTATGGCTGGTTCCGACTTTGTCGAAATGTTTGTCGGCGTGGGTGCAAGCCGTGTGCGCGACCTCTTCCAGCAAGCGAAGGAAAAAGCTCCCTGTATTGTGTTTATCGACGAAATTGATGCCATCGGCCGTGCTCGTGGCAAAAACCCCTCAATGGGGGGTAACGATGAACGCGAAAATACGCTGAACCAGTTGCTCACCGAAATGGACGGTTTCGGCACAAACTCGGGTGTCATTGTCCTTGCGGCTACAAACCGCGTCGAAATTCTCGACTCTGCCCTGCTCCGTGCCGGACGTTTCGACCGTCAAATCCATGTCGACCTGCCTGAACTCTCTGAACGTGTGGCTATTTTCAAGGTTCACCTGGCTCCGCTCAAACTCGACAGTTCGCTCGACATCGAAATGCTGGCCCGACAAACACCGGGCTTCTCGGGTGCCGACATTGCCAACGTTTGTAACGAGGCGGCGCTCATCGCGGCTCGCCATAACCGCAAGGAGGTGGGCAAGCAGGACTTCCTCGACGCTGTTGACCGCATCATCGGTGGTTTGGAAAAAACAACCAAGGTGATGACCGAGGACGAAAAACGTGCCATCGCCATTCACGAGGCCGGACATGCCAGCGTGTCGTGGCTGCTGCAATATGCCAACCCGCTCGTCAAAGTGACCATCGTGCCGCGCGGACAGGCCTTGGGCGCAGCATGGTATTTGCCCGAAGAACGCACCATCACTACCAAGGAACAAATGCTCGACGAAATCTGTTCGCTTCTCGGCGGACGTGCGGCCGAGGATGTGTTCCTGGGTCATGTTTCAAGCGGTGCGCTCAACGACTTGGAACGCGTCACCAAACGTATCTACGGCATGGTGGCCTACCTCGGTATGAGCGACAAACTGCAGAACCTGTGTTACTACAACGCGCAGGGCGAAGGATTTACCAAGCCCTACTCCGACAAAACGGCGGAACTCATCGACAACGAGGTGCAGCGCATGATTAGCGAACAATACGAACGCGCCAAACGTTTGCTCACCGAAAACGCGGCTAAGCACAACGCGCTGGCCGACTTGCTCGTCGAACGCGAAGTTATCTTCACCGAAGATGCTGAAAAGATTTTCGGCCCGCGTCCCTGGAAGAGCCGCACGGACATCCTTATGGAAGAGGAGGCGATGAAACTGGTTGACGAACGTAACCGCAAACTCGAAGCTGAAGCTAAGGCTAAAGAAGCTGAAGCTAAAGATGCGAAAGAAACAGAAAACCAGAAAGCAGAAGGTGCTGCAACGGCAGAAACAAAATCGGCAGAAACCGAAAGCAATGCTGAAAGCAAACTTGAAAGCCATGCCGACCTTCAAACGAACAATCAATCGGATAACCAAGCCGACAATCACAGCGTAAACGCGTAAACGCTTTAACACTTTGAAACTGTTTAGATTTTTCCCGTCATTGGGCTGGTGGAAAATTTAAACAGTTTCTTAGTTCATGTAAACAACCATTTCTTTCTTAGCACAATACTCATTTTAACCGCATTCTTAGCATGAGCAATCTTGTAGTACGCAGTCTGACGGGTATCGTATTCGTAGCCGTACTGGTAGGCGGCACGCTCTACTCTCCCCTCACCTTCACTGTACTTTTTGCCCTTATCACGGGCCTGAGCGTTTGGGAATTTTCTACCAATGTCAACAATCACGCTGGCGCATCGGTCAACCGGCTCATCAACACCGTGGCTGGTGTTTACCTCTTCTTAGCCTTCTCGGGCTATTGTGCCGACTTTGTAAAGCCCGACGCATTCATCCCCTATCTCGTTTCCATCATGTATCTACTCATCAGCGAATTATATTTGCAAAAACGCAATCCGCTGAAAAACTGGGCTTACGCCTTTGCCTCGCAAATTTACGTAGCATTGGCCTTCTCGCTGCTCAACGTGCTGGCGTTCCAGTACAATCCGCTGATTAACCGCACCGAGTTCCTGCCCATCTATGCACTGAGCATCTTCATCTTCCTGTGGACCAGCGATTCAGGCGCCTACCTTTGCGGTTCCATGCTCCACAAGTATTTCCCTGCCAAACTTTTTCCGCGCATTTCGCCCAACAAGTCATGGGTAGGCAGCATTGGCGGCGGACTTTTGTGTTTGGTTGCCGCCACCCTGCTTTGGCATTTCAATCCCGGCACCTTGCCCCTTCTCCACTGGTTGGGTCTGGGCCTGACGGTATGCGTATTCGGCACCTGGGGCGACCTGGTCGAAAGCCTTTTCAAGCGTCAGCTGGGTATTAAAGACAGCGGCCATGTGCTCCCCGGCCACGGCGGCATGCTCGACCGCTTCGACTCCTCACTGCTTGCCATTCCCGCAGCCGTTCTTTACCTTTACACCATTCAGGCGTTTTAAGCATCGAGTTTAAAGTTCAAGTTACCCAAGCAAGTGTTCAAATGTGTGAATTCTGAACACCCATTTAAGTTACACAGTCACTATGCTTCATCCATCCGACATAATCAATCGGCGCAAGCTGATTCTTAAAATTGCCTTGATAGTGCTGCTTCTCACCTCCTTGGTCAGCACAATAACCTATTTGGTCATACGCCGCCCATTTGTCAATGATTTTGAAATAGTTGACCCTCTTGGCGGCAACCTTTTTCCGTCGGCCCTACTCTCCGTAGCCACCACCGATGCACAAATCATTCAGCCAATGAGTACCACCAACTGCATCGGCAACCCCAAATCGTGCATTGCCATCAAGGTAAAATCCAATAAGCCCAACAGCCGCGTTCAAATCGAACTGGCCGAAACGCCTTTCTACAACCACTCCGTATCTACCTTCGTATTGCCCGAAGAGGACAAGGAATACATCATTTACCCCGACATCCTTTGGCGATACGAAGAACTGCGCAACAACGATCAGGCCACGCCCATCAGCGTAGTTGCCACGGTAAAAATGAACAATGTCGACTTTGGGCAAAAAATGCGCACCTTCTCCATGCGCAGCCTCAACGAATGTCTGCTGGGCTACCAAAAACAGTTGCCCAACGGCAAACAGCGTTTCATCAGTACCCGCCTGTTCTATGCCGCCTACGTCAACGAGGAAAGCCCGAACATCGACAAAATTCTGCGCGAGGCACTCAACACCCGCATCGTGCGCAAGTTCCTGGGCTACCAGGCCGGCAAACCCGAAGCCGTCGACCGTCAGGTCTACGCCCTGTGGTACGTGTTGCAAAAGCGCAATTTCCGCTACAGTTCCGTGTCCTACTCCAGTTTGTCGAGCAATGTGGTCTATGCCCAACGCGTTCGCACCCTTGAGGACGCGCTGAACTCCTCGCAAATCAACTGTGTCGACGGAAGCGTTCTCTTCGCCTCGCTCCTGCGTGCCATCAACATCACCCCCGTGCTCGTGCAAACGCCCGGCCACATGTTCGTAGGCTATTACACCGACGACAAGCGAAAGAACATCACCTTCCTCGAAACCACCATGATTGGCGACGTCGACCTCGACGACTTCTTCCCCGAAGAAAAACTCGATTCGACGAAGACCACCAAGTCGCAAGCCGAAATATCGCGCCTCACCTTTGAAAAGTCCAAGCAATACGCCACCGAAAAATACCTCAGTGTCGAAAAGCAAGTACGTTCCAACCAGCCGCGCTACCTGTTCTTCGAAATTTCGAAAGGCGTGCGCAGCAAGGTGCAGCCCATTGGCCGATAACCCTCCCCCGGGTTCTGTTCAAGCCCCATTACTCCCCTATCAAAAAAAGACCGGAAGAAAGCAAAACTGCCTTTCTTCCGGTTTTTTTTGTAGTTTACTACCCGAACGAAACAACGCAAACAGCCTCATCATTTGTCATTACTGGCAAATATCGGTCAACATAGCGATGGAATAATCATCGTATGCCAAGAGGCTATCACTCGTCACAAATACAACAGAGTGCTTATCAGTATCAAATTCCCCCTTGTTTAAATCCTTTGAGCTGCAGTTCATCTTTGCACTATAATCAAATAACCTCTTTGTAAGCTTTCCAATTATTTTTCTGTGTCATGTTAATTCACGGGCTTTAGGTATTCGTGGTACTTTGCATCCAATATGCTTTTAAAATGGGCTTCTGTGCCTGTGTGGATGTAGAGGGTGGTAAAGGAATCACAATACTTAAATGCATCATTTCCAATCGATTGAAGGCTAGAGGGAAAAGTGAGGGAACTTAAGGATTTACAATCCTCAAATGCACGTTCTCCAATCGATTGGAGAATTCGTTCAAATTCTAAATATTCCGTAAACATTCGTTCATTTACTTGGTTATAACAAGAAAAAAAACGTTATCTTTGTAATGTTGATTCCCGGTAGCCTCTGATTCGTCAAGCTATCGGGTCTTGTTTTATATACGTTTTGCTTACAAAAATACATTATTTTTTCAGCAAAAACGCAATGTTGTCCTTGTACCTGACAACAAAAAACACATTCCTGCTGTCCCAATAGTCAAGAATGGAGAAATCGCAATAGCCACGATCTGCAACGACTACAGAATGAGGTGGAACGGGG
>ENA-ORNF01002759-ORNF01002759.1-human-gut-metagenome-genome-assembly--contig:-NODE-2759-length-12632-cov-6.167289_pt1 | contig 12632 bp, 9 predicted proteins | sample MGYA00242110_ERZ509012 | MGnify/ENA primary metagenome ERZ509012 (study PRJEB26280, sample SAMEA2338714) | human gut metagenome | biome: human gut; feature: human-associated habitat; material: faeces... | reverse complement strand
AGAATTAAGTAGTTTAGATACTGATGTTGCTGCACATCAGTCAGATAATCGTAATCTGAATGGTTTTTCTGAAACCACTATGGATAAACCCGATGTGAATCCTACTTCATTCAAGAATACGAACAAACAGGGAAATAAGAAAAAAAGGGTAATTCCGCCCGTTAACCCTAATCTCATGCTACAACCAGTCGATCAGATTTTATTTTGTGATTATATGCTGTTCTGGCTTAAATCCATGAGACATTCGGTAGATGAAGATACCTTCGCTGGCTATCAATGTGGCATTGAAAGTTCCGTTTATCCATATTTTTTGGAAAAAGGTTTTACTCTGTCAGATCTTGAGAAAAACCCACAGCTGATAAAGGATTATTACGATTATTTAATGGATACCAGAAAAGTATCTGCAAATACTGTAATCCACAGACACGCAAATATACGAAAGGCATTGCAGGAATTGTATATAGACGGAACCATAAACTGCAATCCCGCTGATCGTGTTAAAAAGCCTATTAAAGAAGTTTTTGTCGGCAGTATTTACAATGCTGAAGAATTGGATCAGATGTTCCGGGTTTTTCGCGGAGATCCTCTCGAACAGATTGTTATTTTTGCAAGTTATTATGGGATGCGTAGAAGTGAGATTATTGGTTTGAAATGGAAGAACATTGATTTTGTCCGTAAGACAATCAGCGTAAAGCACGTCGTCGTTGAGTCCTGCATTGATGGCAAGCTGAAAATGATAAAGAAGGACAAACCGAAAACCAAATCCAGTAACAGGTCTTTACCTCTGGTACCTCAGTTGGAAGAGCTACTTGTTAAGCTGCTGCGTAATCAGCAGCATAATGCTAAACTGTTTGGTGATTCCTATAACAAGGAGTTCAGAGAATATATCAATGTAGATCCTATGGGGAATTTAATTAAGCCGAATTTTGTCACACAGCACTTTAGGCTTATCTGTGACAAGAATGAGCTGAAGCATATCAGATTCCATGATTTACGCCATAGCTGTGCTACGCTTTTATATGACAGCGGTATAGACATGAAAGCAATTCAGGAATGGCTGGGACACAGTAATATTTCCACCACCATGAATATCTATGCTCATCTGAACTATAAGAACAAGGTTATATCTGCAAATGCGATAGCAGGAATTATACCAAATTACAAAGAAAAAGAACCCCGAGCAGCGGCAAACTAACCGGGATTCTTCCTCATGCCATACTGCTGGTGGCCGGACTTGAACCGGCACGGAGTTGCCCCCGAGGGATTTTAAGTCCCTTGCGTCTGCCTATTCCGCCACACCAGCGGACGCATTGCATATCCAAGCAGATATGCAAATGGATGGAGGTGGATTCGAACCACCGAAGCAAATTGCAGCAGATTTACAGTCTGTCCCCTTTGGCCACTCGGGAATCCATCCATGTCAGGCGAAAGTGCCTTAACAATGTGAAATTGTAGCATATGTTCACACAAATTGCAAGATGTTTTTTATTATTTCTCCATATAATATAAGAAGAAGGGGTATTGGGACAGTTGCATCTGTCCGTAATCCGTTACGTGATAGCCATTATACTCCTGTTCGGAAATAGCATCTTCACCCAGGGCGTTCGGTGTAAAATACCAGAAACTGTCGGCTTCCGCCTGTCTGTAATCACCATTGACGATCTCGCTGTTCGGATAATAATAGTATAATACCGTCCAGCCAAGATGTTTTACCCCATTAGATACCATTTTGGTGTCTTTTCCGGGTGTCCCGATCAGATCCAGGGTTTTCTCAGTCTCTGTCTTCTGCTGCTCATAGCTGCCATAGCATTCCTGATAGTTCTGGATTCCCATGGCAAACAACAATATCAGGCATACCATCAGGATTCCTCTGCCGAGAAGTTCCAGTCCCTTCCAGGAATGTTTCTCCAGCTCTGCCATCAGTTCCAATACTCTGCTGCTGCCGATCACCAGCATAACGATCGCCACGGCACTGAGGGGATACAGATATCTCTGTGCCAGCATGGGAGCCATCACAATACTCAGCAGATACGCAAATGCCAGGGTTCCGACGATTGTACAGGCTCCTACTGCCATTGCATAGGTCTTGTCCGACCATTTTTGCACTGTGGGCTTCTGCATGTAGATACGGCCGTTTTCCCCTGTCACAAACAGTGCGGAATCCGCCACTAATGTAATCAGCAGGAATAACAGCAGCAAAGGAAATACCACAACATTCATTCTATTACCGCCCATAACGATTTCCAGACTCTTATCCAGTCCCAGAATCTCCGTCATCCACCAGCCTCTGCTGACGTTTTTCAGTCCCGCATAGAAGAAATACAGCCAGGGCGCATAGCCGATCAAAAATGCAACGATTGCCAACACGCCTTTAATCCATGTCTTGCCGCGGTATTTGATCCATACTGCCACGCCGGTGAAAAACATCATGATTCCCACGGCAACCAGTGCATAGTAATGGGCGTATGCCGCACCCAGCGCCCAGAGCACCATGCCGATCCAGGTCTTCCTGCTGCCATCGGAAATAACCCTGTAGGAACAGTAAAAACATCCCATGACGCCTAAAAATGCCAGTGCATACATCCGCACTTCCAGATTATATTCCAGGCAGGAGGCACCAATTCCGGAGATCATTACGAAAAACGCTGCGGAAAGCATCCCAAACCGCTTCCGTATCACTGTCAATGCCAGCACAATTCCGATCACAAACGGCACCAGAGATGCCAGATGGAATACCGGAATCGTAAAGCCAAACAAAGTCCCGAACAATTTCAGCCAGTAATAATACAGAGGAGGGTGATTGTCCCAATAATACAGTACCTGTAAAATACCGGACATGCTTTTTCCTGCCGTATTGGCAGAAAAAGCCTCATCTCCCCACAGTACACGGTCAGACATCATGCTGAAATTCAGGCACACAACAAATATTGTCAACAGCAGTACCACTGCCGGCCCTATGTATTTCACCAGGATCTGATATCCCTTACTGTCTGCGATCTTATTCAGAATACTACGGATCTTCTCATGTTTTCCCGCCTTTGCTTCTTCTATAAACATTTCAGCAATGGCATAAGTCAGCATGAAACAGATTTCAAACAGAAGAACCTTCACCGCATATTCGTTGGATTCGAACAGTTTCCTCCAGACGGTATTGCCGTCGTCACTGATCAGCGTCAGCAGCACCCAGGGAACAAATACCAGGTATGCCAGGCAGGAAACATATCGAAGAACAAATTGTCCTTTGTTAGCGGCTGCCGTCCACGCTTCTTTTCCGTTCTTCTTTAAAAGGTATTGCCGCCAGACCACAATGGGTACCAGCGGCAACAGCAGGGTAATGATGATCGTTAACATCCTATATCCTCTCTGTCTTTGGTAATAAACTCTGATTATTCTTCCACGTATTTCAAAATCGTTGCAGAGGTCTGAGGCATTTCAATCAGGATCTTGCCCGCCTTGATCTCATACTCCGCACCTTCCATGCAGTAACCGTCATCTCTGGACTGCAGGATCACTTTCATCCTGCCGGTCTTCAGCGTCCCGATCTCCCACACATGAATCTCTTTGGTAATGGGATGATAATTGTTGTTGATCAGGATCGCACACTGCCCCTTGCGGTTAAAACGTCCGTAGGAAATGAAATTGTAGTCATTTTCCAGCATTTTCAGAGAACCGTTCCGCAGCTCTTCGTTTTCACGGCGCAGACGGATAATGTCCTTATGGAATGCCAGAAGCACCTGATCCTCATGTCCCCAGGGATAGGTTCTGCGGTTGTCGGGATCCGTGAAACCGCAGACACCGGCCTCGTCTCCGTAATAGATCGTAGGTGCACCCGTCCATGTCATCTGGATCACAACGCCTTCCCGGAACACTGCCTTGTTAATACCCTGTTCCGCAGCCTGAGGGCCTAACGTATTGGTACGTCCCACCTTATGATTCGTTCTCGTCAGGAAACGGGAATGGTCATGGTTGGACAATTCATTCATAGCCACCTGCCAGCTGGGCATGGAAAAGCTGGAGGTATGATGCCGCATGGCTCCCCAGAAGCTCTCCGCATTGCCTAACAGGTCTTCCCGGTAGTCATCACTGTGCTTCTCCATACCGGTCAGGAACCAGGTCACAGGCTCCATGAAGGCATCGTAGTTCATAACGGTATCCCATTCATTGCCCTGCAGCCAGTCTCTGGTATTCCCGTAATGCTCTGCCAGAATGATGGCTTCGGGATTGGCCTCTTTTACCGCTTTCCGGAATTCCTGCCAGAAATGGTGGTTAAATTCCTGACTGTGTCCTAAGTCTGCTGCCACATCCAGTCTCCATCCGTCTACATTATAAGGCGGAGATACCCATTTTTTCGCCACATGGAGCACATAGTCCATCAGTTCCCGGGAACCTTCGTAATTCAGCTTCGGCAAGGTGTCATGTCCCCACCATCCGTCATAGGAATTGTTATAGGGCCATGCTGCCTGATTGTGGAAATCAAAATAACTCCGGTAAGGGCTGTCTCCACTGACATAAGCGCCCTTGTCATAGCCTTCCGCATTCTCATAGATACGCTCTCTGTCCATCCATTTATTGAAGGATCCGCAGTGGTTGAACACACCATCCAAAATGACTCTCATGCCTCTGCGGTGCGCCTCTGCCACTACCTGCGCAAACAGTTCATTGCTGGCCTCCAGATTCGCCTTATTGGTCACACGATCAATGTAACGGGAGGCGAAACGGTTCTCCCGTTGTCCATCGGGAAGCAGCTCCCCTTCATCACTGACGATTCTGCCCAGATGGGGATCAATATAGTCATAGTCCTGAATATCGTATTTATGGTTGGACGGGGAAACGAACAGAGGGTTAAAATAGATCACCTCTACACCTAGACCCTGCAGGTAGTCCATCTTGTCCAGTACGCCCTGCAGATCTCCGCCATAGAACTCGCGGACATCCATCTGTGCGGGGTAACGTCCCCAGTCCTCGACACGATGCACCGGTTCCCCAATATAACAATATTCATTGGTGAGAACATCATTGGAAGGGTCTCCGTTGCAGAAACGATCCGTATAGATCTGATACATGACCGCTCCCTTGGCCCAGTCAGGAGTATGGAAACCGGGAATGATGATGAAATCATAATACTCATTGACTTCCTGCACCAGACCTCTCATATCGAAGATACCTGTGATCCTGCCGGTCTGAACCTCAAAATAGTATGATACTTTCTGATCCTCCAGCCGCATTACATAGGCATAATAGTCAAAGTCATTATTGCTCTCCACACGTACCATGAGATGCTTCTGTCCGCCGCTTACCAGAAATACTCTGTCCACGTTGTTCCTTGCGGTACGGAAACGGATCGTCACCTCGGAATAGGGTTCCGGTTCTTCCGGAATCACATATTCGCCGCTGGTATCGGTGAAAAGTGCTCTCCTGTTAAATACGGGTCTCATGGCCGCAATATATTGCTGATTATATTCTGTACGACGTAGTAGCTCCAGATCCATAGTGTCAACCCTTTCTGAGACTAATGTCTTACTATCTATATTATGCTCCTGCTATTCTTACCTGTGCAGCACACATAGATATAATTATACCCTTTTTCCATACATCTGACAACTGTCCGCCACCTTCTGTTGCAATTTTTGAACGGTAAAAAGGACAGTCTTGGGAGGACTGTCCTTTTTAGAGAAGGTATTTCTTTCTTATGGGGTATAGCAAAAAACTATATAATGTATTGGGGGGGGTTACGAGTATTATAATAGCATGCACTACTATTTTTGACTATTCTCAAAATTCACAAATATCACAAATTTGTATATTTGTTTTTGTCTATTTTTCACAAAACCAATTTGTACAATACTACCAATTCCCTAAAGTTCCTGCGAAAACCTTTTCCAAACCCTCTCTGTTATCAGATCTCAGTATTTAAAAAGGAATCCGTTTTCGGCCGGAAAAGACTCTCGAACTCTTCTCTGGTGATCTTTTCTTTCTCCAACAGAAGCTGTGCACAGCTATGCAGCACATCCTCATGCTGTAAGATAATATCCTTGGCCTTGGTGTAGCAGTCATCAATGATACTCTTGACTTCCTTGTCGATCTCACCGGAGATCTCTTCACTGTGGGCCTTGGCATGAGCCAGATCCTTACCAATGAAGACCTCGTCATCGTCATCATCGTAACAGATGACACCAATATGATCGGACATTCCGTAACGGGTCACCATACGGCGGGCCGTCTTGGTGGCTTTCTTGATGTCACTGGAAGCCCCTGTAGTGATATCACCGAAGATGATCTCCTCTGCGATGCGCCCTCCCAGAGATACCATGATATCCTGGAGCATGCGGCTCTTGGTGGCGAACATCTCATCCTTTTCCGGCAGGGGCATGGTGTAACCGGCTGCTCCCACTCCGGTCGGAATAATGGATACGGTATAGACCGGTCCCACATCCGGAAGCACATGAAACAGGATCGCATGGCCTGCTTCGTGGTACGCTGTGATCTTCTTCTCCTTGTCGGAAATGATACGGCTCTTCTTCTCCGCACCGATTCCCACTTTGATAAAGGCTCTCTTGATATCCTTCTGTGCGATAAAGGCACGGTTCTCCTTCGCTGCGATAATGGCTGCTTCATTCAACAGATTTTCGAGATCCGCTCCGGTAAATCCGGCTGTGGTCTGTGCGATCTGCTGCAGATTCACATCATCACCCAGAGGTTTGTTCTTCGCATGCACCTTCAGGATCTCTTCTCTGCCGCCGATATCCGGGGTTCCCACCGCTACCTTACGGTCAAAACGGCCGGGACGCAGGATCGCAGGATCCAGGATATCCACACGGTTGGTGGCTGCCATGACAATGATACCCTCATTGACACCGAAGCCATCCATCTCTACCAGTAACTGGTTCAAAGTCTGTTCTCTCTCATCATGGCCACCGCCCATACCTGTACCACGGCGTCTTGCCACTGCATCGATCTCATCAATGAATACAATACAGGGCGCATTGTGCTTTGCTTCCTCAAACAGGTCACGCACACGGGATGCGCCGACACCAACGAACATTTCTACGAAATCAGATCCGGAAATGCTGAAGAACGGTACTCCGGCCTCACCTGCCACTGCCTTGGCCAACAGCGTTTTACCGGTTCCGGGAGGACCCTCCAGCAGGACACCCTTGGGGATTCTGGCTCCGACACCGGTGTATTTTCCCGGCTCCTTCAGGAAATCAACGATCTCCTCCAGTTCTTCCTTTTCCTCTTTCAGACCGGCTACCTGAGCGAACGTGACACTCTTGTCACCCACAGACATCTTTGCACGGCTCTTGCCGAAATTCATCATCTTGCCATTACCGCCGCCTGCCTGCTGGGCATTCATCATCATGAACAGGAAGATTCCCACCGCCAGCACGACTAACATGGGCAGCATATACGTCAAAAACCAGTTCTCTCTCTCGATATCATTGACCACCGGGTCAAATCCATATTCACGGACCAGTGTCTCCAGCTCTGTGATATCCGTAGCATACAGCTTATGCGTCACACCGTTCTTCATCTGGATCTCCAGATAACCGGTAGGCGCTTCACCGTTGGGATTGACCGCCACCTCTGATACGTTACCTGCATCCAGATCTGCAATGAATTCCGCTCTGGTGTACTCATCTTCCCGGTTGCTCAACAGGTTCAGCCCCACGATCACCATGATCAGGAGTAATATAAATATAAAATATGAGTTAATTGTTCTGCCGTTTTGTTTCAACTTCACGGGCCTCCTACATCCTTGTATTGCTTAATCGAATTCTACCACACCGATGTACGGCAGATTGCGATATCTCTGATCATAATCCAGTCCATAGCCCACTACAAACTCATCGGGAATATTAAATCCGGTATAATCTACCTTCACATCAATGACTCTTCTCTCGGGTTTGTCCAACAGGGTGCACAGACGTAAGGAAGCAGGACCTCTGTCCTTCAGCATCTCCAGCAGGTAGCTTAAGGTTCTTCCGCTGTCTACGATATCCTCTACTACGATCACATCTTTGTCCTTCAGGGATTCATCCAGATCCTTTACGATCTTCACCACACCACTGGACTTGGTATCGCTGCCGTAGCTGGATACAGACATGAAATCCAGAGATACGGGAACTGTGATTCTCTTTGCCAGTTCACACATGAAAAAGCTGCCGCCCTTCAATACACATACAAGGTGTACCTGCCTGCCTGCATAGTCCTTGCTGATCTGCTCACCGATCTCCTGAATTCTCTTATCTACTTCCTCTTCTGTTAACAGTACTCTGATATGTTCTGCCATTTTCTTTTGTCTTTTCGCTTTAAGCGAACTCCTTTCTTATTAATTGTACCTTTAAAATACGCTTTGTATTCTCCGTAACCTTATAATACTCGCTGATACGGTATCCCACGACCCACAGTACGTGATCTCCTTCTGCCAGAATCGGCAGCCTGTTGCGCTCCGCCTGTGGTATTTTCTGATCGACCAGATAACTTTTTAACGATTTATGGATCGTGCCGCCTCTGCCGTCTGCAATGGTCAGATAGTCTCCCGTCTGCCTGGTCCGTACCGTCGGACATTTTTTTATTTTATCATAATCAAACCATTTCGTATACTGATTTGTGGGAACTTCTTGGTTTTTTTCAAGGCCATGAGTCAGCTCACATATGCTGTATTCCAGTGTTCCCTCTTCCAACTCTAATATTCCCTTCTGCCCCGGGCGCAGTTCCGGATCCAATTTTTGTTCTGTCTGTACGGTTCTGTTTTCCGGCGTACCGATACCGGGCTCCTCTCTGTTCCCGATCGTCAGCAATACCTCCCCGTACTGCCTCCTGCCCCGGATGCCGAAAGGAAGACAGATCATCCTGCTGCCTTCTCTGGTGAACAACGTAAGAAGAGCCTCAATATGCTGGCCGGTAATATCTTTCTGACCGGGAGACAGCTTTTTTACCTCTTCATACAAAATACGCTTGCGTATCACCGGATGCAGGGTCAGGAAAGTATCTACCGCAATATACACCGCAGGCTCCCCGCTGCCTCCTGCCGATACTGCTTCCCCACGCAGAGTGTCCGTCGTCCGGACACAACGCCCTGCCGCTTCCGCCGTCTGCTGCTTTAGATAATCTTCTGTCTCAGCCAGCAGTTCCGCCGTCTGGTTCATATGCGCCACACACCCTCTGACAATATGCTGCTCCGCATAAGGTAAAATATGATGCCGGATGCGGTTTCTGGTGTAATCGTCCCCCTCATTAGTGGCATCTGTACAATAAGGAATTCCCCGCTGCATCAGAAAGTCCTCTATTTCCCCTCTCTCCAGACACAGGATGGGCCGGATGATACGGTCCCTTACCGGCAAAATACTTGCCAGCCCCCGGATGCCGCTTCCCCGGAACAAATGGAACAGCTGTGTCTCGCTGCGGTCATTGCTGTTGTGCGCTACTGCGATCTTCGTTGCGCCCCATTCTGTGGCCACTTTGTCGAATGCCTCATATCTTGTGCGGCGTCCCGCCTCCTCTTCGGAGCTTTTTTCCCTGCGGGCCCTGTCCCTGACATCTGCCTGCGTCAGGAAAAAAGGAAGGTTTCTGTCAGCACAGATGGTTTCCACATACCGGGCATCCTCTCCCGCTTCTGCACGGATGCCGTGATTCACATGTACCACCGCAATGTCCAGCTGATTTTCCTTCTGCCATTCCAACAGCAAAAATAAGAGGCAAACTGAGTCTGCCCCTCCGGAAACACCGACTACTACCCGGTCACCCTCCTGCAGCATCCGATGTTCTCTGATATATACAAATACTTTTTCCCGTGTATTCATCCATGTACTCATATGTTTACTCTAACGTAATTATTTTCAAAAATCAAGATAACTATTCCCATCTATTTATTTTCCCAAAAACTTAAAACCAGTATCGTCATATCGTCCCGGATCCGGCCTCCGCTGGCGCAAATGGCATAGGACAGGATTTTTTCGGCAATTTCCTGGGGATTTTGTTCCTCTATGCCGGACAACAGTTCTGCCATGCGTTCCTCGCCATCCTCCAGCATATCCAGGACACCGTCCGTCATCATCACCAATGTATCCCCGGGCTGCAACCTGCAGGACTGTCTTTCCACCGGTGCTTTCTGGAAAATGCCCAAGGGCAGTGTCTCTGCTCCGATACCTTCGACTCCCCGTCGGCTTTTCCGAAAACTAACCGCACCTCCCACTTTGCAGATCTCGCAGTCTCCGGTATACAGATCCAGACTGCAGATATCTATGGTAGGGTGATCCTCTTCTTCATTTTGCGCATACAATGCAGAATTCAACAGATTTACCGATGCCTCACTTCCGAATCCGGCTTCCAGCATTTTCTCCATCAGATCCATGACTCTGCCGCTGCCCTTTCCTGCATCCTCTCCCGAACCGGTTCCATCGGACAATAGCAGGATCAGCTTTCCCTTTTCCGATTCCAAGGCAGCGTACTGATCCCCCGATACCTTTTCCCCTTCTTTCACCGCACGGCTTACTCCTGTCAGAGCTACATATCTTGGTTCTTCCACGAAGAGAAAACAATGGGGTTCCCGTTCCACCAGATAAGGGCTCCCCGGGGAAGGCTGCAGCTGTTTCTGCAGCAGCACCGTCAGTATATCAGCAACCTGTGACGCTTTGCAGCGCATTTTATCCGTCCACAGCGTCATACTGATTCCTGTGGCCCGGGCATCCTGTATGTAGCAAAGATCCTTCGCAATGATCCGCTCCGCCCGGAGTGCCTGTATCAGACTCTTTTTCTTTTTCTCTTCCAGGGGCTGGTAGTCCAGTTCCTCTCCGGCCACCCGCTCCATGATCCTTGCCACTTCCTGCAAATGATCTCCCATGATCTGACGGCTTTGCTGAAATAAACATTTTTCAAGAATCCCCTGTCTGTCATTTCCTGTGATCTGTATCTCCTGCCGGAAGCTTCTGCCCAGCTCCTCAAAGCTTTCCGCATATCCCATCAGTTTCTGTCTGCACAGCATGGTGATCTGTGCACACTGTTCCTTTTCCAGATTGTCCTGCTCTCTTTTCCCTATGATCATCCCTGACTCCCCTTTCTGTCCAACGATTATAGGGCAGGCAGTTCCACCTTTTTGTCAAATCGAGGGGAGCCGGACTTCATTTTTTGCGACAAAAAAAGCAGGTTCACTGTTCAGAATCAGTTTCCCTGCTTAATTGTCCTCTTTAAAAAGAATCTCACCTTCATACACAAGCCCCAGCTTATCCTTCGCCACTTCCTCCACATAAGCCTTGGTCTGAGTGTATTTACGATATTCCTCGATCTCCTCCGCTCTGGCATTCTCTGCTTCGATCTGTGCGTTCAGGCTTGCGATCTGGGTATCGTATCCTTCAATCTTCTGTTGTAATTCCACACTCCGTGCCGCAACTACTACCATGATCATCAACACGACCAGGCTCACCAGAAACATGCTGAAACGATTCTGATGTCTCTTGCGGTAAGGCGTCTTTCTTCTTGCCATACGCACATCTCCTTTTATAGAATATTTTAAGCATTTTCCATAGACTCGTCAACTTCTTTTTTAACCATCTTCCGGTTCTTTTTAATATTTTCCGAATAGGATCCAGCAACGTGTTTATGCAGAGTGCTGTATACTTTACAAAAAAAGGACTGACCGCTTTGTGATAGAGATACATTCCCGTCAACGCCCCCATCACGGCAAACCAGCGTAGATTGCCGTTGCTTTCATGGAACATCAGCAAAAAAACTTTTCCGGCGCAATAAATCCAAAATGCCAGATCTTCCAGGGATACCATTCCGGTACTGTGGACAAACACTCTTCGCAGGATCCGCAGTATATCATACAAAAAAGTGATCCACAGTCCCAACAGAAAGGAATGTGCCAGAAATATATTCTCATTCATCAGCGGAACAGCCTGCCCAGAAAGGATTCCTGTTTTTCCCCGGATGCTGCGGTATCCGAATACACAAAGCTGTCGATCCGACCGTCAATATCCACCTCTCCCTTGTCTAAGGTCAGCCGGTTCACATGCAGCTCATTTCCGCGGATCATTAGCATTCCCTGCTCTGTCTCCAGCAGAATCTCCCGTAAATCAAAGGAAAGCACATCATTGACCCCATTTACCGTACAGGTACGCCGGTTGGTCATGATCACCTTGTGCATACGTCCTGTCGCATTCAAATCCTCCATTTCCCCATAGCCTCCCATCACAGCCGGTCTCTGTTGAAACCGGACTTACATTTCATTCTATGGTAGAAAATGGTATTTTATACATAATGGATCTATACATACCGGAAGAGTTCTTTTGCTTCTTCTTTTTTCACTGTTTCCTGAACGTCCAGCACTTCCACCTTTACAGCTCTTGTACCGAACTGGATCTCGATCACATCCCCTTCCTTCACGTTCAGGGAAGCTTTCGCCGTCTTATCGTTTACCAGAACACGTCCTGCATCACAGGCCTCATTGGCAACTGTCCGACGCTTGATCAGTCTGGAAACTTTCAGAAACTTATCTAATCTCATGCTCTGTCGTATTAGTTCAGGGCATCTTTCAGTGCTTTACCAGCTTTGAACTTCGGAGCTTTGGAAGCTGCGATCGGCATCGGCTCACCAGTATGCGGGTTTCTTCCCTCTCTTGCTGCTCTCTCAGC
>ENA-ORNF01002758-ORNF01002758.1-human-gut-metagenome-genome-assembly--contig:-NODE-2758-length-12633-cov-8.062729_pt1 | contig 12633 bp, 10 predicted proteins | sample MGYA00242110_ERZ509012 | MGnify/ENA primary metagenome ERZ509012 (study PRJEB26280, sample SAMEA2338714) | human gut metagenome | biome: human gut; feature: human-associated habitat; material: faeces... | reverse complement strand
TCAAACTGGCAAAAATGAACTTAGCTATCCGTGGTATTTCTGCAAATCTTGGAGAGATGGCAGCCAATACATTTACCAACGACCAGCACAAAGACCTTAAAGCAGATTTCATTATGGCAAACCCACCTTTCAATCAGAAGCAGTGGAGAGCCGAGAATGAGCTTGTAGACGACCCTCGTTGGAATGGTTATGAAGTCCCACCAACAAGCAACGCAAATTATGGCTGGATACTGAATATTGTTTCCAAACTTTCACAAAACGGTGTGGCAGGTTTCCTGCTTGCCAATGGTGCATTATCCGATGATGGTACAGAGTTGAAAATCAGACAGCAACTTATAGAAAATCACTTGGTAGAAGCGATTATTATTCTTCCGAGAAACCTTTTCTATACCACTGACATCAGCGTTACCCTTTGGATACTCAATAAGAATAAAAAGGCTCGTGTTGTGGAACAGAACGGAAAGCTCAAGCGCTATCGTGACCGAGAAGATGAAATACTCTTTATGGATTTACGACAGATGGGCAGTCCTTATGAGAAGAAGTACATTGAATTGACAGAGGAAGATAGAGCCAAAGTTACAAGTGTATATCATAACTGGCAGCAGGAAGGCTATGAGGAAACTTATGAGAATGTGCCGGAGTTTTGCTATTCTGCTTCTTTTGATGAAGTAAAGGAAAAAGGATTTACTCTTGTACCGAGCAGATATATTGAGTTTGTCAACCGTGATGAGAACATCGACTTTGACACAAAAATGAAGTCATTGCAGGGAGAACTCAAAGAACTTCTTGTTCAGGAGGAAAAATCCAAATTAGATTTGCTTGCTGTATTTAAGGAGTTGGGATATGAAATCGAATTATAATCAGTTAGGACAATATATTGAAATGGTATCCAGAACAAACTCTGATTTGAAATATGGTATTGAAGATGTTCGAGGTTGTTCTAATACAAAGCAGATGATGCAAACAAGGGCAAATTTAATTGGACGTACTTATGAGAAATTCATTGTTTTAAGACCGCAGGAGTTTGTATTTAATAGACGTACAACTCGCAATGGAGAAAAAATCGGTATGGCGTACAATAATACCGATAGAGAGTATATTTTTACGAATGATTATGTCGCATTTAGAGTTAAGCAGGAATATCTTGATAAATTGCTGCCAGATTATTTGTACATGTTCTTTTGTAGGGACGAATTTGATAGATATGCTCGATATAAGTCAACTGGTAGTGCCACGGAATTCTTTAACTGGGAGGATATGTGTGCAGTCCCATTTGAAATTCCACCAATGGATTTTCAACAGCTTGTTGTAAATGCTTATAAGGTTTTGAACGAAAGAATAGAAACTAAGCAGAAGATAAATGATAATTTAGCGGCTTGAGATTTGGTGTGTGATAGCACTAATTAAGGTATCTCGAATATCTTCTAAATGAGCTATTTCATTGCGTAAAAACAAACGGTATTCAAAAAGTGGTTTCACCAACTTTTCAAATTCTATCAAAACATTGTCCGGTGGAACCGCAAGATCAAATGCTTCCATATTGCCTTGATTAAATCCTTGCTGAGCACTTCTCTCGCCGCTGCCGTTTATACCATTGTAAAATGTATCGGTATTGAGAAAGCAACGCAAAAACTCCTTATAAAACGGCTTATAAGGCGTTACCTTTGCCAAAGCAACATTGTAAGCACCGTTTAGTCCATAGCATATTCTTCCTAATGAAACACCATATCGAGCAATCATAATATCGTGGTCATCACAGATTTTGTTTTTGCTTGCAATTGGAATGTATGTTGCGTAGGCATCTGTTTCGTAATCTCTGATCTGAACTAAGCGGATATACCCCTCACGAGGCTCGTGTATGAACTCAGAGGCTGGCGGTTGTTGCCCACCTGCATAACTCATTAAGTCTGTTAGGTTTTTTACAGACCAACCAATAGGAATATCGCCTATTTTTGTTGACTGAAATTGCTTATCTGAACAATGTCCAAAGTCAACAAACCACTCTTTATAAAGAGATTGAGCAGTCGACGCTAAATTATCATTTACAATAGAACTCCCATCAGTGGCGGGAGTTAAAACAAGGGACTGCCACTGGTAGTCGTTCTCTTAAAAAACAAAAGGAGAATTGACTATGAAACAGAATCTAATCACAGATGTTATTCAAGGAATGTTACCTTATTTGAATAACGCACAGACAGAAAGATTGCAAGAGGTATTGCAACATACACTTTTTGATTATGAGATAACAAAGGCAGAAAAGGATAAGAAACTTTCAGAACAGAACTTAGTAGAGTCTTTCCTATCGGCAAAGCGTATTGAGGGCTGTTCTGAGAAAACCTTGAAATACTATAATGCAACGATACAGTCAATGCTTGATGGCATTGGAAAGAGTATCAAATATATCGTAACTGACGACATTCGTTGTTATTTGACAGAGTATCAAGCTAAGAAAAAATCAAGTAAAGTTACGATAGATAATATAAGACGAATACTTTCCAGTTTTTTCTCTTGGCTTGAGGACGAGGATTATATTTTGAAAAGTCCGGTCAGGCGAATACATAAGGTTAAGACCGGAACGAACATTAAAGAAACTTATTCAGATGAAGCACTTGAATTGATGAGGGATAATTGCACGGAACTCAGGGACTTGGCAATGATTGATATGCTTGCTTCAACGGGTATGCGTGTCGGAGAAATGGTGTTACTAAATCGTGAGGATATAGATTTTAACGAAAGAGAATGTGTTGTTTTCGGCAAAGGCGATAAGGAACGAATTGTATATTTTGATGCAAGAACAAAAATACATTTGCAGAATTATCTAAACAGTCGCAAGGACGATAACCCGGCACTTTTTGTATCATTACAATCTCCGTATAATCGAATGAATATCGGAGGTATTGAAGTGAGATTACGACAGCTTGGAAAACGATTGGGACTAAATAAGGTACACCCTCATAAATTCAGGCGAACGCTTGCAACAATGGCAATAGACAAAGGAATGCCAATAGAGCAACTTCAGCAGCTCTTGGGGCATAGAAGAATAGATACGACATTGCAATATGCAATGGTTAAGCAGAGTAATGTTAAAATTGCTCATAGAAAATACATTGGTTAAGGTGGTAGGAATGGAAAAAGGATATAAGATATTAGGCAATTACATTCGACTTGTGGACGAGCGTAATAGGGATTTAGCCGTAACAAAGTTGCTTGGTGTAAGTATAAGTAAAAAATTTATTCCGTCAATCGCAAATATTGTAGGAACTGATTTATCGAATTATAAGATAGTTAGAACGGGACAGTTTGCATACGGACCCGTTACTTCACGAAATGGAGAGAAAATTTCTATTGCTTATTTAGATGAAGAAGATTGTATCATTTCAAGCTCTTATACAGTTTTTGAAGTTGAAAATAAAGAGGAACTTGACCCTGAATATCTTATGCTTTGGTTCAGCCGACCAGAATTTGACCGCTATGCAAGATATAAGTCACACGGAAGTGTGAGAGAGATTTTTGATTGGAATGAACTTTGTATGGTTGAGCTTCCAGTACCAGATATTGAAAAGCAGAGAAATATTGTGAAAGCCTACAAGACAATAACCGACAGAATAGCTTTGAAACAGAAGATAAATGATAATTTAGAAGCACAAGCTGAGGCTATTTATAATGAGATGATAGCAAATAACTCTACTAATGGTACTATGTCTACTCTAGGAGAAATAAGCACAATAAAAACCGGCAAGTTAAACTCAGAAGCAGCTGTAATAAACGGAATATATCCCTTTTTTACCTGTTCGCAAGAAACATATCGGACAAATACTTTTTCATTTGACCAAGAAGCTGTTTTATTAGCTGGGAATAATGCAAGTGCAATCTATCCATTGAAAATATATTGTGGAAAATTTGATGTATATCAACGAACATACGTAATATCCTCAAACAACCGTTTTGTTTCAAACAAGCAATTATATTTTGTCTTAAAACAACAGTTAAATGAGTTTAAAGGCATATCCTCTGGCACTACAACAAAGTTTCTTACAATGAAAATATTGACTCCTATACCAGTAGTAATTGCTCCAGAAGATATTGCCACTTCATTTATCAATATAACAAATAAAATATTTGAAACCATATTTCAAAATCAACGTGAAATCGAGCATTTACGCGAATTGCAAATGATTGTTCTTGGGGAACTATCACGCGACTAAATTATCATTTAACCGAAAGGAGATGGAACAGTTATGGATACATATAAATTTTATTACGATGAGTCAGAACACAGTAGAAAAATCAACTATAATACCGTAACTGCTCCAAATTATTACGATAATTTTGTTACGGTTGTAGTTGGTTGGGCGAAAGAAAAGGAAAAAGAAGTTTTCAAAAAATATGAAGATTTTGAAAATAAATATGCTGACCGTAAAGATGGAAATGGCGAATTAAAAAGTACAACTTTGAAGCAAAAGAAGTTTGAATGTGGATTTGCTTCGCTTGATAAAACCAACACACAGTTTATAATGGACTTCTTATCCATTTTTGATGAAAGTACCAAGTTGTATTTTTCTGTTGCAAGTAAGATAGAATATTTAGTCTTGCAACTTTTTATAGGTTATCAGAATAATTTCATTATAGATGCAGATGCAGTTAAGTATTCTATAACAAAGGCTCTTGTTGCGTATCGTCCACAGAATGTTATCCAAAGTATTTATGATGATAATTCAAAAGAATTTGTAGAGGAATTGAAAAGATTTTTTAGAGAACGAATTGAATGTAACCGTTCAAATATGAGTCTGAAAGAGCAGGAGAATGAAGCCTTTGAAAATATACTGCATATTTTAGACAATAATTCAGCTATTCCGGAATTTCAATGGGATTATCGTATGCCGTTTAGTGGTTTTGCGAAATACTTGCAGGAAGAACAGATTAAGAATTATGCCTTAGTTTTAGATAAAGAGGGAGAGAAGAACGAAGCCAGTAGAACAATGCAGGCTGCGTGTGAAATAGGGCTGTCTAATGTAACAGAGGGAAATTCAAAAGATAATTGCGGCTTGCGTATGGCGGATATGATGGCCGGTATCATTTCAAAGCTGTTAAAAGCCTTGTGTGATGAATTGCACTATCATTCCATTGCAGAGGGAGTAGAGAAAAAACTGTTAAATGCAAAATGGTTTCAGCTTAATGAAACTCAACTGGACTTATATAAAAGGTTATATAAGATAATTTGCGAATGGGATAATGTTTGGTATAAGTCGTATGCAGGAATTTATTCCGATGACTTGGTATGCTTTATAGGACTACTTGGCTATATGACTCATTTTGAGAACAAAGAACAGATTATCAATGAGAAACTTGAAATGCAGGGCGAATATTTTAATGGATATGTTTGTCAGCAGTTATCTGATTATTTTAACCGCAGGCGAAGCAAATTACCGATAGACTTTATTGATAAAAATGATGAGGAGTATTTCCTAAACCGTCGTGGAGCGAAAGTTTATTTTGATATTACGAAGCAACCTGTTCTTGAAATTGCTGAAGGCAGTCAAACGGAAATGGTTTTATCTGTTGGAATGGATAAATTGGGTATTCCGTTGATTACAATTTCAAATGATGGCAATCCGATTTGCTATCGCTTGCCGGAAGAATTGAGTGATTGGACATATACGGCTATTGGAATGGCGAATATGGGAGAAAATTTATTCCCGTCACAAGTTGTATTTACTAAAGAGAAGAACAGATATTTTGCTGATATTTTATAAAACACAGAGCGTATAAAAGGAGTGAACGCAATGGCAAATTTTAATGAACACGCATTGGAAATGTCAATAATGGAGTTGTTCAAAGACGAGGGGTACACCTATGTCAGTGGCGACCAGATACACAGAGAAAGGACAGAGGTTCTGCTTACGGACGACCTGAAGCAATACCTTTATAATCGCTATGCGAAAGACGGTATCACACCGAGTGAGGTGGATAGTGTCTTTCTAATGCTGCGTAATATTTCCGGTACGATTTATGAAGCAAACAAAGCTGTATTTAAGTTGCTCTGCGATGGATTTATTCTTAATCGTGAGGATAGAACGCAGAAAGACCTCTATATTGAACTTATTGATTTCGACACTCCCGAAAACAATATTTTCAAAGTGGTTAATCAGTTTGAAATTGAAGGCGTAAATAATCAGTTGCGTATTCCGGATGGCATTGTGTTCGTAAATGGTATTCCTGTTGTTGTTCTTGAATTTAAGAGTGCGGTACAAGAGAATACGACCATAATGGACGCATATAAGCAGCTTACAATTCGTTACCGTAGAGATATTCCGGAGATTTTTAAATACAATGCGTTTGTTGTTATCAGTGACGGAGCAAATAATAAATATGGTTCTTTCTTCAGTCCGTATGATTTCTTCTATGCGTGGAGAAAGATAAACTCAGACGATAAAGAACTGGACGGTATCAATTCTCTTGTAACAATGATAAAGGGACTTTTCCGAAAAGACCGTTTGCTTGAAGTTATCAAAGATTTTATTTATTTTCCGGATAACTCAGATAAGGATTTGAAGATAGTGTGCCGTTATCCACAGTTCTTTGCGGCAAATAAATTGTATGAGAATATCAAGACTCATCTTCGCCCTGAAGGAGATGGTAAAGGTGGTACATACTTCGGAGCAACAGGGTGTGGCAAGAGTTATACAATGCTTTTCCTTACCCGTATGCTGATGAAAAGCAAATACTTTTCTTCCCCGACTATTCTCATTATTACAGACAGAACAGACCTTGATGACCAGCTTTCCAAACAGTTTGTAGGTTCAAAGAAATATATCGGAGATGAAACTGTTGTAAGTATTGAGTCCCGTGAGAAACTTCGTGAGGAGCTTCAAGGACGAGAGAGTGGCGGTGTTTATCTGACTACCATTCAGAAATTTACAGAGGATTTGCAGCTTCTTACAGACAGAACGAACGTTATTTGTATTTCTGATGAAGCACACAGAAGCCAAATCAATCTCGACCAAAAGGTTAAGATTACAGAGTCAGGTGTTCAGAAAACCTATGGCTTTGCCAAATATCTGCACGACTCTTTACCAAATGCAACTTATGTTGGATTTACCGGAACTCCGGTTGATGGAACAATCGAAGTCTTTGGTGGTGTTGTAGACGCATATACAATGACGGAAGCTGTTAAGGACGGTATTACAGTTAATCTTGTTTACGATGGTCGTGCAGCTAAGGTTATGCTTAATCAGGACAAGGTAAGACAGATTGAAGAATATTATGCACAGTGTGAGCTTGAGGGAGCAAATGAACATCAAGTAGAAGAAAGTCAGAAAGCAGTTGCCAAAATGGAAGTTATTATTGGCGACCCTGATAGACTTCGTGCTGTTGCGGAGGATTTTATCAAGCATTATGAAACCCGTGTGGCAGAAGGTGCAACCGTAGCAGGCAAAGCAATGTTTGTATGTTCCAACCGAAATATAGCATACGATTTCTATAAGATAGTAAAGGAACTCAGACCGAAATGGACAGAAAAGAAGATTTGTGATGATGGTGTTGTTCTGAGTGAGAAAGATAAAAAAGAGTTGAAGCCAATGGAAAAAATCAAGTTGGTTATGACTCGTAATAAAGATGATGAAAAAGACCTCTTTGATATGCTTGGCACAAAAGAGGATAGGAAAGAATTTGACCGTCAGTTCAAAAATCCGAAGTCAAACTTTAAGATTGCCATTGTTGTAGATATGTGGCTGACTGGTTTTGATGTGCCGGAGCTTGATACGATTTACATTGATAAGCCTATTCAGCAGCATACCCTTATTCAGACGATTTCCCGTGTAAATCGTGTATGCGAGGGCAAGGATAAAGGCTTGATTGTTGACTACATAGGTATCAAAAAAAACATGAACACTGCCCTCAAGAAATATACGAATTTTGAGAGCGAAGAATTTGAAGGTGTGGAGCAGTCTATCACGATTGTAAAAGACCAGTTAGAAGTTCTTGGTCAGATGTTCCATAACTTTAACAGCAGTGATTTCTTCAATGGTTCGCCTGCCGAACAGCTTGCCTGCCTGAACCGTGCGGTTGAGTATGTGCAGTTGTCTGAAGAACTGGAAAGAAGATTTATGGCAGCAGTCAAGAGAATGAAACAGGCATTTAACCTTTGTAGTTCAAGTGAGAAATTCTCTGATGAAGATAAGGATTATATCCATTTTTATTGTGCTGTCCGTTCTATCCTTTTCAAGTTGACAAAAGGCGATGCACCGGATATTGAGCAGATGAACGCTCGTGTCCGCAAAATGCTTGAGGGTGCAATTCAGTCTGATGGCATTGAGGAATTATTTGAAACCGGAAAGCATATATCGGTGGATATTTTCAGCGATGAGTATATGGATAAGATAAATGCTATTCAGTTGCCGAATACGAAAATCAAGATACTTCAAAGACTTCTTTCTCAGGCGATTGACGAGTTTAAGAAAGTTAATAAAATTATGGGTGTAGAATTTGCAGACAGACTCAAAAAGGTTGTTGATGAGTATAATAACCGTCGTCGTGATGAAGCGTATGCCAACGAAGTCCTTGATGATGTTGCGGAGCAGCTTGCACAGTTGTTGTCTGAACTGAAAACAGAAAAGAACTCCTTCAAGAATATGGGTATAGATTATGAAGAAAAAGCTTTCTATGATATTTTGAAAGCAGTTTCCAAGAAGTTTGAGTTTGAATATCCGGACGATAAAATGATTGAACTATCCAAGAGGATAAAGCTGATTGTTGATGATAAGTCACGCTATACCGATTGGTCTGCCCGTGATGATATTAAGGCAAACTTGCAAGTGGATTTGATATTGCTGCTTGATGAGTTCGGCTATCCGCCAGTAACCATTGATGATGTTTACAAGGAAGTTCTTGAGCAGGCAGAGAATTTCAAGAAGTATGCACAGTAAATGAGAGGTGTAAATGTAAATATGTTTTATGACGATTTAAATACAGAAGAACAAGTATCATACCTTATTAAACCAATCCTTCAAGTCCTTCAGGAAGCAGGTGGACAGTTAGAGCGTTCTGAAATTAGAGACAGAATTAGTGAGTTAGATGAGCATATTGCTGAATTTGAACAGAAACTATATACATCTAATAAAACAGGAAATCAGTACAAAAAATTTGATTTTAAGTTTAATTTTGCTATTAAAGAGCTTAGTTATGTCGGACTCATATCTTATGTGAAATTCAATCCAAAGATTACACTTACTCAAGATGGAGCAAATGTAGATTTAACAGATTTTGATGTTAAGACAGAAGTAAGGGATAAGGCTCGAAGCTATTGGGAGGAACATTCGACTAAGAACAAATCGAAAAACAAGCCAGTAGAAACACTGGAGGTTGAAGACGAGGAGAATGAATCCACAGATGACGAATTGTTAGATGATTTCAAGGTAAAACTTCAGAGTGCAATCGCTAATATGTCTCCAGCAAAGTTTGAACAATTTTCACGAGCACTTCTTACAAAGATGGGAGTGGAGTTTACCAACAAAGGCGTTCAGGTGTCAAATGATGGTGGCATTGATGGTTATGGATATCACGTAGATGCCGATGATTTTAGAACAACCAGAGTGGTTATTCAGTGTAAAAGATTTAATTCAAATCCAGTGAGTGAGCCGGATATCAATCAATTTCTTGGGGCGATGAACAAATATCAAGCCGATTATGGAGTATTTATTACTAATAGCCGATTTACCAATAAGGCAAGAGAGGCTGCGAGAGAAGGTACGCCGATAACACTGATTGACGGAAATGATTTAATCAGACTGGTTATTAAATATGAATTGTATATAACACCAGTCACAACATATGTATTGGATGGTTTTTATACCGAGGATTGACACTAACGATAGCATAATTTACTCAAAGGATTTTTAAAAGGGGGCATAGAATGATGGCAAAGCAAAAGACCTATATCGCAATCGACCTTAAATCATTCTATGCTTCTGTGGAGTGTAAAGAACGAAATCGTGACCCATTGACAACAAATCTTGTGGTTGCAGATAAGAGCAGGACAGAGAAAACCATCTGCCTTGCGGTATCTCCGTCATTAAAAAGTTATGGGATACCCGGCAGACCACGCTTGTTTGAAGTCGTGCAAAAGGTAAAAGAAGCTAATAATACCCGAAGGTGGAAAGCACTAAATCGTACATTTACTGGTTCGTCTGATGACAGTACAGAATTAAATGCGAATCCGGCATTGGAGATTGATTATATCGTTGCACCACCTCGTATGGCATACTATCTGGAATATAGTACCAAGATTTACAGTGTTTACTTGAAATACATTGCTCCGGAAGATATTTTCCCGTACTCGATTGATGAAGTATTCATAGATGCAACCAATTATCTGAATACCTATCAGATGACTGCAAGGGAACTTGCCATGACGATGATACAGGATGTTTTGAAAACAACAGGAATTACGGCAACAGCCGGAATCGGCACGAATATGTACTTGTGTAAGATTGCAATGGATATCGTGGCAAAGCATATTGAGCCGGACAAGGACGGTGTGCGAATTGCCGAATTGGATGAAATGTCTTACCGCAGACAGCTATGGAATCATAGACCGCTTACAGATTTCTGGAGAGTTGGTAAAGGCTATGCAAAGAAACTGGAAGAACATGGACTTTTTACTATGGGAGATATTGCAAGGTGTTCCATCGGAAAGTCGAATGAACTGTATAACGAAGAACTGCTCTACAAGCTGTTTGGAATCAATGCGGAATTGCTAATTGACCATGCTTGGGGATATGAACCTTGTACGATGGAGCAGGTCAAAGCCTATAAGCCGGAAACCAATAGTGTATGTTCAGGACAGGTACTTCACTGCCCGTATGATTACGAAAAGGCAAAGTTGATTGTAAAAGAAATGACCGACCAAATGGTGCTTGATTTGGTGGATAAAGGACTTGTAACTGACCAGCTTGTGTTGACAATCGGCTATGATATTGAGAATTTAAGTAATCCGAACCTAAAATATCAATACAAAGGCGAGGTTACGATTGACCGATATGGACGCAAAGTTCCAAAGCACGCACACGGAACAGCGAATCTTGAGAAAAAGACTTCCTCTACTCGATTGATTACCAACGCCGTGATGGACTTGTATGACAGGATAGTTGACGAGCATTTGCTTGTACGCAGAATAACAATCACAGCGAATAAACTTGTTGATGAAAAATCCGTCAAGCAGGAAGATGAATACCAGCAACTCGACCTCTTTACCGATTACGAAGCACAGAGGAAGAAGCAGGCGGAGGAAGAAGAAAAATTAGAACGGGAAAGGCGTATGCAAGAAGCAATGCTGAGTATCAAAAAGAAGTTTGGCAAGAATGCTGTGTTGAAGGGAATGAACCTTGAAGAAGGTGCAACCGCCAAAGACCGAAACGAGCAAATCGGCGGTCATAAGGCTTAAATAAACTGAAATTTGAGGAATAAAATATGGGCATATTAGAAATAGTTTTTAATTCAAGAAAATTTGATTTGAATGATGATGTTCTGATGGGATTTGATAATTACTTTGATAAAAAAAGTAAGGATTATAATAGTTTTTGTTTAGACGAAGAAGATATTAATCCTTTACAAAACTTTGTAGCACAGATTAAGTCTGCTGACTCAGATAGTGTAATTTATGTATCTACTTATGGCTATGAAATCACAAATAGTAAAGGAGAAAAATCAACATACGCCGATGCTCTTTGGATTGACACAGTTTTACCTATTTCCCAAATAGAGAGATATATTGAAAAAAGTGGTGTTGCTGAACCAAGTAATATTTCTTTTGTTGGAGATAGTGATGAATGTGGAAACTATAAAGTATGGATTATAGCTCAGGAAGAGAATAATCCTCATATTATAGAGCTGACTGACCGCAAGAAGATAGACCATATGATAATATTATATTGGGATTGATAAGTTATAAAATTCCAGCTTGTAGAATTGTGAAAAATCAAGATTTACTTGAAGAACTGACCAAAGCAAAATCTGAAGAGGAATACTCATGTCAAAAAATACACAGAAAGAAAAGATGGTATTAAATCTGTAACATGGTAAGCAGCGACTTATCAAGTGCGGAAAAGGAATATACTGCTGTGATTGCTCATCTGACAGGAACCCCAACAGTTGCTGACTGTTTTTATAAAGAAAGTGATAATGGGTATCATGTCATTACGAAATTAGACAAAGGTAGTCTTGCTATTGATACAAGCTTTGATCCGACACCTTGTGCAAAGGCGATAACTGATTTTACAGATAATGATATTCTCGTTTAGTTGCAAAACAATGCCTCACAGGGAGTTGTATGGGTAGAAGGAATAGAACATCCGACTTTTAGTTGGGATTTAACAAACAGGTTGGCTGATTACACGGCAGTTAATGTTGCATTAGATAAAGTTCCACAGGATATTTCCGTTTATACTGATGAAACAGTATCTGTTTTGAAACAAGCAATAGACAGTGTTGATACTTCGTTAAGTGCCGCAGAGCAGTCAAAAGTTGACGCTATGGCACAGGCTATCGAAGATGCGATTACTGTCCTGCAATACAAGGATGCAGATTACACAAAGGTTGATGCAGCCATTGCCAAAGCAAATGCACTAAACAAGAATG
>ENA-ORNF01002756-ORNF01002756.1-human-gut-metagenome-genome-assembly--contig:-NODE-2756-length-12639-cov-2.306182_pt1 | contig 12639 bp, 10 predicted proteins | sample MGYA00242110_ERZ509012 | MGnify/ENA primary metagenome ERZ509012 (study PRJEB26280, sample SAMEA2338714) | human gut metagenome | biome: human gut; feature: human-associated habitat; material: faeces... | reverse complement strand
AAGATGTGGCTTGCCGGGGGGATGCCTTGGGATGCCGTATCTATGCGGAGGACCCGGAAAATAACTTTATGCCCTCTCCGGGCGTGATCAAGGTGCGTGAGGCTCCCGAGGGACGTAACGTACGTCTGGATAGCGCCGCTTACGCCGGTTTCGAGGTGTCCTTGCATTACGATCCGATGATCGCCAAGCTTTGCACATGGGGCCGGACCCGTGAGTCCGCCATCTCGAATATGATACGTGCCTTGCGGGAATACAAGATCTTGGGAATCAAGACAACGATTCCGTTCCACCTGCGTGTGTTGCATAATGCGACCTTCTTGAAGGGGAATTACGATACGACCTTTATCGACACCAAGTTCGATAAGGAAGACTTGAAGCGTCGCCAGAATAGCGACCCGACCGTCGCCGTGATCGCCGCCGCCTTGAAGCATTACGAGGAGGAGAAAGAGGCGGCCGCCCGGGCGACGACCGTTCCGCTGGTAGGGGAGTCCCTGTGGAAACACTACGGGAAGTTACAAATGTTGGCCAATAACTTTTAATGAGAGGAGGAATGATTATGTCAAAGGCTTTAGCGACTTATTTTGCCACGGTTAACGATATTCCCGACACAGAGTTCAAGGTAGAGATTCTGGAAGACGGGCCTATCAAGAAAGTATCCGTAAACGGTACCGTTTATGATGTAGATTACAATCTGGGCGGAGATACGATCCACTCGATCATCATGAACCATAAATCTCATGGCGTACAAATATCCAGTGTTGGAGATTCCACCTATGAGGTAAAGAATAAAGGTGATTATTTCCAAGTACAGGTGATTGACGAGTTGAAGAAATTACGCCTGTCGAGAACCAGTTCCAAGACGGTCGGCCGTCAGGTCATACAGGCCCAGATGCCGGGCGTGATCCAGAAGGTATATGTCAAGGTAGGCGATGAGGTCAAGGCGGGAGACCCGCTTTGCGTATTGGTTGCCATGAAGATGGAGAACGAGATCCGTACGCCGATCGATGGAGTGGTGAAAGAGGTGTATATCAATGAGACAGACAAGGTCTCCGTGGGTGATAAGATGTTGGTTGTAGAGTGAATTGTCTCGGGGTTATAGTTTTCCCTCGAGAGAATAGGAAAGGAATCGGAGTAGTCCGGTTCCTTTCGCATGTTTGGTAAAATTATCTTAAAAAACATTCTGTTTTTCTATCGTGTTACAGAGTTATTATTTCTACATTTGTAGCGTTTAAACCTAAATCATGAAGTTATGTTGACAGCAATGGTCATTGTGTTCCTTGTCGGTTATTTGATGATCGCATTGGAACATCCTCTAAAGATAAACAAGGCGGGAACGGCTTTGCTTATCGGTACGGTCTTATGGGTTATGTACACGTACGCGGCCCCGTTTTTCATCCCGAGGGCCTCGGCAGAGGAATTCAGCTTGTTCTTGGAATCGTTCCCCTCTTTGGGTTCTTTAACGTTTAAGGAACAATGTACCCGGTTCGTCGTGGAGCATCAGGTTCTGGATAGTATCGGAGAGATCGCCGAGACACTTATATTCCTGATCGGGGCGATGATAACCGTGGAGCTGATCGATGCCCATGGCGGGTTCATGTTTATCACGAATCATATTACCACGAAGAAAAAGAAGAAACTGCTGGCGTTGATCGCCGTGATCACGTTCTTTATGTCGGCCGTGTTGGACAACCTTACCACCTCGATCGTCATGATCATGTTGATCCGTAAGTTGCTCGGGAATTATAAAGAGCGGTGGGTGTTCGGCAGTATCATTATTATAGCGGCGAATAGCGGTGGCGCTTGGTCACCGATCGGCGACGTGACTACGATCATGCTTTGGGTAAGGGGAAATATCTCCACCTCATCCACGATCCCCCATTTGATCCTGCCGAGTATCGTATCGGCGTTGATCCCGGTCTTGATCGCCATGCGTTTCTTGCATGGCAACGTGACGCCCCCTAACGCGTTCTCGCAAATGGAGGCGGACAATGAGTTGCTGAAGAAATTGAAGGATAAGGAGAAGTTATCGATCTTGATCATCGGTGTGTTGTGTTTATTGTTCGTGCCTGTATTCAAGACGGTTACTCATCTTCCCCCGTTTATGGGTATCTTGATGGGAGTGGGTATTCTTTGGTTCTATACGGAGATGCTATACGCCCGTAAACCGATCGACGAGGACTTGAAATTGCGTTTGTCCAAGGTGGTTCACCGTATAGACGGGGCGACCTTGTTATTCTTCCTCGGAATCCTTTTGGCGGTGGATGCCTTGCGTTGCAGCGGCGTATTGTCGGATTTCGCTTTTTGGCTGGACGATACGGTAGGCAATGTGTATGCGGTGAACCTGATTATCGGCGCCTTATCGTCTATCGTGGATAATGTTCCGTTGGTAGCGGGTGCTATCGGTATGTACCCGGTGGCTACGGACGCTATGGTGGCTGCGGCGACTGATCCGGCTTATCTGGCGAACTTCATGCAAGACGGCGTGTTCTGGCAGTTCTTGGCTTATTGCGCAGGAGTAGGTGGAAGTATGTTGATCATCGGTTCCGCCGCCGGAGTCGTCGTGATGGGCTTGGAACGGATCAATTTTATTTGGTACTTGAAGAATATCTCTCTGTTGGCCTTGGCGGGATATTTGTCCGGTGCGGTGGTATATATTCTCCAGAATTTGATATTATAATAAGTATATGATATTAATTGCGGATAGCGGATCTACAAAGACGGAGTGGTGCCTGGCGGATCAAGGCAGACCGGTCCGTACGGTCGTGACAGCGGGTACCAATCCTTATTTCCAGACACGGGAGGAGATCGCCGGAGAAATCCGGGGTGCCTTATTGCCCGCGTTGAAGGGTGAGCGGATCGATGCCATTTACTTCTATGGCGCCGGTTGCGCCTTCCCGGAGAAGAACCGGATCGTGGAAGAGGCGATTACGCCTTATATCTCGGCTCCCATAGAGGTGTATAGCGACTTGATGGCGGCTGCTCGTGCCTTATGCGGGAGCCGTCCGGGAATCGCCTGTATATTGGGGACGGGATCGAATTCTTGTCTGTATGACGGGACGGAGATAACGGAGCATATCTCTCCCTTGGGATTCATTCTGGGGGATGAGGGTAGTGGCGCCGTGCTCGGGAAGTTATTGGTAGGGGATTGCTTGAAGCGTCAGTTGCCGGCGCCTTTGGTTCAGAAGTTTATGGATCAATATGAGTTGACGCCCGCCTTATTGTTGGAGCGGGTATATAAACAACCTTTCCCGAATCGTTTCTTGGCTACCTTATCCCGTTTCTTGTTGGAGAATATCACCGAGCAACCGATTTATAATTTGGTCTATACGAGTTTCCGTAGCTTTTTCCTCCGTAACGTGGCGTTATATCCGGGAGCTGATACGTACCCGATTCATTTCGTAGGCTCTATCGCCTATTATTATCAGGAGGTATTGAGAGCGGCGGCCTTATCCTTAGGCTTGAAGGTCGGTACGGTCGTACAGGCTCCCATGAACGGATTGATCCGGTATCATTTTACGAACGAAGAAAAAAATGAATGAGTTATGGCATTTCAAAAGATAACCGAGTCGGAATCGTTGTACGATAATCTGGATCAGATGTCTGTCCGGGAGTTGCTGGAAGGCATCAATAACGAGGACCGGAAAGTGGCGATCGCCGTTGGCCGGGAGATCCCGAAGATCGAGAATCTGGTAACCCGTATCGTAGAGCGGATGCGGAGAGGCGGCAGGCTCTTCTATATCGGGGCGGGTACGAGTGGTCGCTTGGGTGTCTTGGACGCCTCCGAGATCCCTCCCACGTACGGTATGCCGAATACCTTGGTGATCGGTTTGATCGCCGGCGGCGACCGGGCGCTCCGGAATCCAGTGGAGTCGGCGGAAGACGATCTGGATAAGGCTTGGGAGGAACTTCAACAATATCATATCAATACGAACGATACCTTGGTGGGGATAGCCGCCTCGGGTACGACTCCCTACGTGATTGGCGCCCTGCGTAAGGCACGCTCCGAGGGAATCCTGACGGCCTCTATCTCCTGCAACCCGGACTCCCCGATGGCGGCGGAGGCGGAGATCGCCATCGAGCCGGTAGTAGGTCCGGAGTTCGTCACCGGAAGTACGCGGATGAAGAGCGGTACGGCCCAGAAGATGGTGCTGAATATGATCACGACCTCCACGATGATCAAGCTTGGCCGGGTGAAGGGGAACCGGATGGTGAACATGCAACTGACCAACCAAAAATTGGTGGACCGTGGCACCCGTATGATCATGGAAGAGCTTCGTCTGGATTACGAGCAGAGCAAGAATCTCCTGCTCCTACATGGCTCCGTCCGGGAGGCGATCGATTCTTATCACCGTGAATGGCGGCTGAATCAATAAATAATTCCTATCTTTCGGGGTAAAACCTAAAAGATCGTTGATTATGATGTGGGATTTCATACTAAGACTTTTCGTGGCAGGGATTCTGGGCGCCGTTGTCGGGCTAGACCGTGAGTACCGTGCGAAGGAGGCGGGTTACCGGACTCACTTCCTTGTTTCGTTGGGTAGCGCGTTGATCATGGTTGTCTCCCAATATGGCTTCCAAGATGTCATCCTAGAGAATAGCGTAAGTCTCGATCCGAGCCGTGTGGCCGCCCAAGTGGTGAGTGGCATCGGTTTCATCGGGGCGGGTACGATCATCATCCAGAAACAATTCGTGCGGGGATTGACTACCGCCGCCGGTATCTGGGCGACCGCCGGTATCGGTCTGGCCGTCGGCTCAGGCATGTACGGGCTCGGTATCGCCGCCACTTTGTTGACGCTCGCCGGGCTGGAGCTGTTGAGCGTTATTTTTAAAAGCATCGGGATGCGAAGTTCCTTGGTGGTATTCTCTACCTCCGACAAGGAGGCGATCAACCGGATCGCCCGTGTTATCTACGAGAAAGGTTTCCTGCTGGTAAGCTATGACATGAAAAGACTGGGGCATCAGGAGAAGGACGAGTACGTCGTCAGCATCGTGTTGAAGGCCCGTAAAAACACGGAGGAAAGTCCACTGTTGCTATTGATGGAGCAATTTCCGGAGGTTACGGTGGAGAGAATTGAATAGTTATTCTGCATTGGCGGTAAGTTTTCGTATATTCGCGGCTCGAAACTATTTAATAATCGTACGATGAATTTTATTTCTAAGCTATTCAAGAAGAACGTATCTGAGGCGGAAGAGGCCGGCAAAGGTTCCGTGGAGGAGTTCGTATCTTTAATCCGTGTATATTATCAAGCCGTTATGGCCGTGAACTTGGGTATCACCAACTTGAACATGCTCGCCGATATGGCTTTGTTCAAACGCATGTTGAAGATACCGACCCAGAATAACAAATTGGGTGTCGCCGAGAAATCCCGTGTGCGCAAGGTGTTGATGGAGGATTACGGCCTAAGCGAGGCTTTCTTCAAGGAGATCGACAGCTCGGTGAAGAAGAACTGCAAGAACCAGAACGATATCAAGACGTATTTCTTCATGTTCCAAGGTTTCTGCAATGACTTGTTCAACTTGCTTGGCAATCTGATGCAGTGGAAGTTCCGCTTCTCCATGCTGGTGAAGAAGTTGCTGTATAATATGACGACGAAGACGGTTCACGATATCTTGACCAAGTCCGAGTGGAAGGATATCAGCGTGCAGAAGGCTGCGTGGAGCGTGCGTAAGTATGCCGAGAAACTAGGCTACTCCGAGCAATGGATCACGGACTTCGTGTATAACGTCGTGCTTCTGGCGAAAGAGGATCAGAAGAAGGAACTCAAAAAGAGCAAGGAAGCATGACCACCGAGCTGCATCCGCTAGGTTTCTTCCTCCCGGAGAATACGAGATTGCTGATGCTGGGAAGTTTCCCGCCTCCAAAAGCTCGTTGGAGCATGGATTTTTATTACCCGAATATCCAGAATGATATGTGGCGCATCCTTGGCTTGATTTTCTATGGGAACAAGGATGCGTTCCTGCGAGACAAGAAGGCGTTCAGCGAGGAGAAGGCGAAGGCTTTCTGCCGGGAGAGGGGGATCGGGATCGGTGATACCGCCATGGAGGTGATCCGCTTGAAAGCGAACGCCTCCGATAAGTTCCTTGAGGTGGTACGGCCGATCGATCCGGAAAAGGTCTTGTCCCAGATACCGGAATGCGTGGCGATCGTGGTAACCGGGCAGAAAGCGATGGATACCCTCCTCTCCGTATTGCCCGGCACGGAGGAGCCGAAAGTGGGCTTTTCGTCGGAATTTTCTTGTATGGGAAGGACGATGAGGCTGTTCCGTATGCCTTCATCCTCTAGAGCTTATCCGAGGCCGTTGGAGGAGAAGGCCGCCGTTTACCGGGGGATGTTTGAGACGTTGGGGATGGTGTGATGAACCACTATTTACTTATTCAAAATGCCTTGCCCTTGCAGGGGACTGAATTATAGAAAAAACGTAATGCACAAATACTTTTTTGTATAACCTTTGTAGATTCAGATAAAAGTATTACCTTCGCAAGCAATATGACCTCCCACGCTTCCCGTAGAACAGCGCACCCGGGGAGGTCTTCGAGTTTTTATATGGTAACTTCTGATAAAATTGACCGATAAAATTGATTATACAAAGAAGCCGTTGACTATCGCCGAGCAAATTGCACGGCTAAAACAACGGGGACTTATTTTCGATGATGAAAGCGAGGCAACCTCTTATCTTTTCAACATTAGCTACTATCGGCTTCGTGCTTACACTTATCCGTTCCAAGAGAACGGTGAAGATTGCGACCATAACTTTACCCGTAAAGATATTCACTTTGAGGACATCATTGCCCTTTATTGCTTCGATCGCAGACTGCGCTCACTCATTTTCAATGCAATTGAAAAGATTGAAGTGGCAGTACGCACAAAGGTTGTACAAGTTTATGCCGAAAGCACAGGCAATAGCCATTGGTACGATGATGAAAGTTTGTATCGCTTCGGCTATGACGACTTGATGGAACATATCGAAGCGGACGTAAACCGTAGCAACGAGGATTTTATCAAGCATTACAACTCCAAATACAATGACCCGCCGATGCCACCAAGTTGGATGGCGCTCGAAGTGGTGTCGTTTACCACATTGAGTCGTTTGTTCCAATCCTTAAAGTTAGACAACCGCAAAGAGGATATCACCGAACAATTCGGCTTGAAGAAAGTGGCTATCTTGGAGAATTGGCTACACGCCATATCCAATCTTCGCAACTGTTGCGCTCACCACAGCCGCGTTTGGAATCGCCGCTTTATGGTCAGCGTGACCTTACCATACAACACTCTTTATCTGTTTATGGATAGAACCACAATCGGACAAATTCGCACAAACAAGTTGTTTGCCGTGCTTTCCTGTATCGCCTATATCCTTGACATCATTAGTCCCGGTAGCGACTTCAAAAAGCATATCAAAGAATTGCTTAAGTCTGATTGTCATCTGCTCGAACTTAAAGATATGGGATTCCCGAAGTATTGGCAATCCCTCCCGGTTTGGCGAGAAAAATAGCAAACTTTGCGTCTTAAAGCGCACCCCGATAGTTTACTTCTTTACTTTTGGTAGCCCTTGACTCGTCAAGCTATCTGGTTTGTTTTTATATACCCCTCACCAAGTTTTTCTTGTGCTATAAACTTTTCTCTTTTGTAATACAGATCTTGTACCTATGTGTGGGGACTGTATTAGAGAAGATATACTCTCTCATGGGGACATGTCTGGGGACTAATTCAGTACCACCTTAAAAGCTTCTTCTTTTCCGTTTGAGGCATATAGCTTCAAGACAGGTATAACACTACGAGGTCCTGCGTTTAGGATGATTGAGTAAGTATCTCCTTGGGATAAATCGATTTGAGTGGTATAGGTGCCACTTGTTTCGGAGGAACTTTCAGATGCGGATTAGACGCTGTTTGTGGATGCGAATGAGAATTTTCGGATGCGTCTGTTTCGCATGCCCTCTTTCTCCCGTCCAAACATACAGGAAACGATATGCTCCTCATGGGTGCGATACCGGCCAATCTCTATTTGCGAGCCCTCACTGAAACCGGTTGGAAGAATGCGGCCTGCCATGCACAAATATTCTCTTTAGTCAGCGGCCGGTCATAATGGCTTACATATTTTAAGTACTTGATGCGACATTAGAACAGGAGAAACGTCGCAATATTCACGACGTTATTCAGCTTAAAACGTCTGATTATGGAGTTTAATGCACGAACTTATTTCCATTGAGGATGCAAGATACAGTTGTAGCATCTTATCGCCGTAAGATGTATGATCTTACTGTTGTAGGATGTATCATCTTTCACGGATACTTGACATCTCCTTGTCTTGCGTCTTTTAGCAAAGTGACAGTTTGTAAATTTAAGTCATGGAGAATCGATTCTTTCGGGCAAAGATGCGGTATGCTCCCGAAAACGAAAGAAAAAAGCGACAATCGATTGGTTGATAGGGCAATGCTGGAAAACGGCCTTTTATTCTAGCGGGATTTATTCATCGTATTTCATGTTTTGGGGGCAGGAAGGGAAGAAAAACGGTGCTACAATAGGGTTATAACAGGGTAAGAATGCCCATTTGCGACGACTCATAACCCTATTCTTGACTACTTACGATGCCCAACGGCAGTATTGGCGTAGCCTAATACGACTAGTTATGCAGGCTTCCGGCACCTATTGTGTGTGGAAAACGCTGTATTTTAACAAAAAGGGGTGCTTATTGCTACTGCTTTCTCGCTATTTCGCTAGGTTCGGAAAATAGGTGTGTCAAGGTAAATGCTCTATGGAAATCAAAAAGATGGCCGGAGAGCGGTTTGGTTGACGGAAGGATATTTGCAGGGCGAGTACCGTGTAAGATAAAAAGAGAGGAGACGGAACGATAAACGCTCCGCCCCTCTTATATAACAAGAATGAATGAATTATTGGGATAATCTCATCATAAAATATTGCTAGTGAGATACATCTTCTTCATTTATCCGATCAGAGATACTCAATGTCACGGAGAACATTGAGTATCGTGATATTCATTTTTAGATCAATTATTTACGTAAAATCCAATATGCCCAGTTGCGCCGCTAAAAGTTATGACAGATCCTACTTGAACTGTAGATCCATTACAAGAGACTCTATATCCCTTATCTATGGAAACAACTTTATACTTTCCATGTTCAACAAAGTAAACCCATGGACCTCCACTATAAAAACCACTGGTGATAGTATATTCCATGAAATTTTGATCTTCAATAACCATTGATATATGGGCGTCCTGATTTTGAGCTGTAACGTACATTTTTGAATACCCTTCTCTTTCTGCGGCATAGGAAGGTGATGGACCATTTACGTCAGCATTGATATTAATAACAGTTGTTGTTAATAGTGCAAATAGAATGAATAATACTTTCTTCATGATATATTTTCTTTATTTTCTTGTTTTAAAATTCCAGAACCAAGCCTCTCCCCAATCACCTGCGCCGGGTTTCGGAGCCGCTAGTTTAAGATGCTCACCATCCGCTTCCAAGATGTGATATTCATATTGAGGAGCGAAGGTATCATCAGTGTCTCCCATTTTCACCAGTCCTAATAAAGGAATGGTTCCGGTGAACGTTAATGTACCTTGATCCCAACCTTCTTTGGCTACAGCGGATAAGTCCCATGCGATTGTTCCGGATTGACCGCGGCTGGTTTCTACTTTCTTGCCAGCCAAGGTAAAAGTCATCCAACCTTCTAACCCATCTTTGGCATATCCTTTCTCAGTACATTGTTGGTCGATGTCTGTGGCTTGAACTTGCCACCATTCCGGACCTGTGCTTTCCATATAAGCACCATTTCCCCAAAGGCCGTTGCTGGCATCTGTATCCCAAACCCAAGTTACAGAATTATACTCCGGTCCGAATAATCCTTCATAAATAGAAGGCACATCCACATACTCGGAGATCGTCACATCGTTAGAGAAAGAGGTGATGGAGCCGTCTTGGTTCATAACCCGGACGGTCAAGCTCGTGAGGGGAGGAGTGCCTATGATGGAACCTTCGGTTCCGGTGGCTAGGATGGCCCCGTCTTGATCCAATACCTGTACCGTCAGTGTGGGATTGGTGGAGAAGGTGAACTTGTTTTGTCCGGCCGTCGTTTGCGTAAGCGCTACACGGGCTTGCAGATCCGCCTCGGTTAAGTTGGCGGATATGCCCGGATCACTTTCTGTGATTGGGTCGCAGGAAACCATCATTCCTGCGATCAATGCCATTGCTATATAATATATATTCTTTATCATGATTGTATATTCTGAATTAAAAGGTTATTAATTAGCCCAGCCATTGTACTCGGCGTCCGCTCCCCAACCTTCGTTCTGCTGGAGTTCACTGGAGAGTGAGATCTGGCTCTCAGGTATCTTCATGAAACCGGCGGAGGTGTTGTAGCGGGAGGCGTAACCACCATTTTGCTCCTTGTTCGTGGCTGGATTACCTGCGATGTAGATAGGCGTACCTATCTGTTTCTGCAAGGCAGCGGCGGCAATGTGCCAGCGGCGGATGTCGTTCCAACGGGTACCCTCCAAAGCTAATTCCCAACGGCGCTCGTTTTGCAGAGCTTGGAGCGAGTAGCCGATAGCCGGAAGGCCGGCACGCTCCCGCACCTTATTCATACCGGTGGCATCTCCCTTGAGCTCGGATTGCATCAAGAGAACGTCAGCGAAGCGGATCAATACCAAGTCGTGGATGTTGTCCAAGGCTTGGTTATTCGCGCCTTGCGTCCAGCCATCGATTCCGTACATCTCGTTCTCGAAGGTCTTGAAGTAGCCGCTCTCGTCATTGGATGTCTTGCATGCGACAGGAGACCATTTCATGGCATAGTAGTCCGTTTCCTGTACGAAGTCCGCCCAACCGCCTTTGTTATAAGCGGGTAATTTGTCTGTACGATATACGGAAGCGTCGCGACGCATGTCATTTGGTTCTGCGCTTGCCCAATCGTTCACGAAATTCGGTGCTACAGGCCCGGCTCCCCAACCTTGTCCGAAGGGGAAGGTATTTGCTACGTCTTGATCTCCGCGAAGACCGAAATGAAGCGCGTAACCATTGGCGAAAGCGATGGTAGTATTCCAACTGGCCAGCTTATTGAACTTGATGGCGAACATAGATTCCGGGTTGACGGCGTTATCATCCTCTACCCATTTCAATCCTTTTCCGGCGGTGTATTCGAAATCGTTCACCGTGCAACGGTTCGTGTAAGCCCAAAGGCTACGGAAGTCGGATGCTAAGGAATATCCGGAATTGTTCACGCAATCATCGATATAAGAGATCACTTGATCCTTCGTTAGGGTAGAGCCGTCGGCCAAGGTGACGGAGGTCAGCGGGTTGTAAGTGGCGCTGGTCAAGGCGGCTATATCTTCGCCATTCCCGTACATGCCGGTGTAGAACAACCAAGCACGGCCTAACATGGCCTCGGCGGTGTACTTGTCGACGTGTCCTGCCTCAAGGGATGACGTACCTCCACGCCATGCGGGCATGATGTCGGCGGCTGTCTTAAGGTCTAGCAAGATCTGTCCCCAGATCTCGGCGGGGCTTGCCTGTGGCACGTCGCTTGTCTGGGATGTAGTGATTAGGGGTACACGATTGTACATCGAGGCTAGCTCGTAGTAGAAATAGGCACGCATGAAGAGAGCCTCGCCCATCAATTGGTTACGTGCTTCCGTGGAAGGAAAGTCCGGACAGTTATCCAAGGTCTCTATGGCGCTGTTGGCACGGAATACGCCGGCATAACGGTCTTTCCAGAACTGGCGGGTCATGTCGGACTGATAGTTGCAGAGCAGGTCCATGGCCTGCATCAGCTTGTCGTTCGAGCCGCCCCCGCCTAGCGCGTCATCGCTGGCTAGTTGGGCGTAATAAAGGAACGATCTCTCGGGGTTGGCGCAAACGGATGCCATGCTGGCGTAAACGCCTGCTATCATTTGCTGGGCATCGTCGTACGACTCCGGGAATGTAGCGGTTGTCTTCTCTGTGTAATTGGTCGTGTCGAGCATGTCCTCACAACTGGAGAAGGCTACGGCAGCGCCCATACATATTGCATATATTAACTTTTTCATGTTGCTTTTCTCTTAAAATTTAATGTTAACACCTACCATATAAGTTCTGGGTGAAGGATAAGAACCTAAGTCGATACCTCTTGCCCAAGGATTGTCCTCGCGATAACTATCGTTCGTACCGATTTCGGGGTCCATACCCTTGTATCCCGTGAAGGTGAAGAGGTTCTGGGCGCTTACGTACAGACGTAATTGCGGCAGTGGGCAGTTCTTCCATAGGTTCTTGAAGTCGTAGCCCAAAGTAACGTTCTGGATGCGGAAATAGCTGGCGTCTTCCACGAAGATATCGGATATCTGTTGGAAGTTGACACCTGTGTTACCCGGAACCAGACGAGGATAACGATTGGAGGTTCCCTCACCGTGCCAGTACTCAAATACCTCGGAGGTGTAATTCTCCACGTTGCCGTCGGTAAACTTACGATAAGAGCGCATATTTTGTTGTCCGAAGGCCCCATAGGTGGTTACCGCTAAATCGAATCCTTTGTAACCAACGTTGAAGCTTAGCCCCATCGTGATATCCGGGTGCGGGTTGCCGACTTCGGTCTTGTCGTCCTCGTTGATCACGCCGTCGCCATTCACGTCTACGAATTTCAAGTCG
>ENA-ORNF01002753-ORNF01002753.1-human-gut-metagenome-genome-assembly--contig:-NODE-2753-length-12646-cov-2.758081_pt1 | contig 12646 bp, 12 predicted proteins | sample MGYA00242110_ERZ509012 | MGnify/ENA primary metagenome ERZ509012 (study PRJEB26280, sample SAMEA2338714) | human gut metagenome | biome: human gut; feature: human-associated habitat; material: faeces... | reverse complement strand
CAACGTATTACAGGGTGAAAGACAGTTCGCAAAGGACAACAAGTCCCTTGGACAGTTCCGTCTGGATGGTATTCCTCCTGCAAGAAGAGGTGTTCCTCAGATTGAAGTTACCTTCGATATTGATGCAAACGGTATCGTTCACGTATCTGCTAAAGACCTAGGCACTGGCAAATCTCAAGATATAACTATTACTGCTTCATCTAACTTGTCTGATGATGAAATTGATAAAGCCGTTAAAGAAGCTGAACAATTTGCAGAAGAAGATAAGAAGAAAAAGGAAGTTGTAGACACTAAAAATAACCTAGACCAAATGATTGCTGGTATCGAAAAGGTTATGAAAGACAGTGGCGACAAAGTTAGCGAAGAAGACAAAACAAAACTAAATGCAGAACTAGAAAAGGCTAAAGAAACTTACAAAAATAGTGAGAAAGCCGAAGAATTAAAGTCTGCACTAGAAAACTTAACTCAAGTATCTAATGAAATATTTACTAAGTTATATAAAAACGCAAACCCAAATGGTAACGCAGATGGGGCAAATGGCGGAGCAAACACCGACCAAACAGAAAATAAATAGTTAAAGATTAGTCGTTCTTTGGGGGAAGGACGACTAATATTTTTAAAGGAGATAACCTACTGTGGCAAATAAAGATTATTATGAAATTTTAGGCGTAAACAAAAGTGCTACCGACCAAGAAATCAAGTCGGCATATCTGAAACTTGCTAAAAAGTATCACCCAGACCTAAACCCAAATGACCCAAGTGCGGTTGAAAAACTAAAGGAAGTAAATGAAGCCTATTCGGTTTTGTCAGATAAACAAAAGCGTGCCAACTATGATAACTATGGCTCAGCCGATGGTTTTGCTGGTGCGTCTGGCGGTGGCTTCGGCGGTTTCAACACAAGTGGTTTTGGTGGCTTTGAAGATATATTTGGCGATGTATTTTCTAGTTTCTTTGGCGGTGGTGCTGGCAGGGCTAAAAAAGCTAGCGGTCCAGCCCCAATAAAGGGTCAAGACATAGATATTAAGGTTAACATAACTTTTGCTGAAAGTTTGTATGGAACCAAGCGAACTGCACGAGTTACTAAAAATAAAGAATGTAAAGACTGCCACGGCACGGGTGCTAAAAACGGAACCGATTTTGATACTTGTTCTAGTTGCCACGGCACGGGTAGAATACAAACAACACAAAGAACACCTTTTGGTGCGTTCTCTAGCGAAACTATTTGTACGGCTTGCGGTGGCACCGGTAAGGTTGTTAAAAATAAATGCTCTACTTGCGGTGGCTATGGATATTCTAGGGTAACCGAAGATGTAGAAATTGAAATTCCAGGCGGGGTAGACGAAGGTCAAATTGTTATCTTGTCTGGTAAAGGTAATGCTGGTAAAAACGGCGGACCTGCTGGCGATATTCGAGTATTTTTAAATATTGAAAAGAGCAAGATATACACAAGAAAAGGTTCAGACCTATATGTAGATGTTCCTGTTCCATTTACCATTGCGTTGCTTGGTGGCGAAATTCCATTAACCTTGCCAAATGGCGAGAAAACTATTTTAAAGATTAAGGAATTAACCCAAAGTGGTGCAACTGAAATTATTAGGGGCAAGGGTGCTAAAAACCTAAATTCTGTGGGCTTCGGCAATATTTATATTAAGTATTATATAGAACTACCAAAATCTTTATCTAGAGCCGAAAAAGACAAACTATCTGAGGTTAAGGACTTGTTTACAACTAAAGATTTTGCAAAATTTAATGATTTTAACAAATAACAAAATAATCACTCTAATTTTTTAGGGTGATTATTTTTATTGCGTATTGACGAAACCGTTTGCCTGTGTTATCATAAAATTAGATAAAGGGGGATGGGGTATGTTAAAAGACAAGTTAAATTATATTAAAGACAAGTTATTTTGCAGACCAAAGGGTGTTTTTGAAAATTCATTTATAGGGAATTATATAGATAACAGGCGAGAAGAAGACGACTTTATGGCTGTTTATTACACAAGAGTAATGAGTCTTGTTATGGCTAGTTTTTTAGGACTTAAAATGTATATAGAAGAAAATGCCGTTGTTATGGAAGGCGATGGCGGAGAATTTGCGGTTGAAACTTTTTATATGGGCAACCCAAATGAAACCGAGGAAGAAAGGGTTGAAAGTGCAACTAAAGATTTGGCTTGCTTAGCGTATTTAGACAAATTTATTCCAGAAATTACAAGTATGCAATCTAAAGAAATAATTTTCCCATGCGACACATTCGACGAAGCGGTTATAAAAATAATTGGCACAATTAAAATAAATGCTTACGAAAGTGAATTTTTTAGAGGTCTTTCAGAAGAAATACTTAATGAAAGCGAAAAACAATTTGCAGTTTTAAGAAGTCATGTTAATGGGCAGGAAGCAAAAGCGGTTATATCTAGTGCAGGAGCAATGACTAAATATCTAGAAAAATCTATACTAAACCGAGAAAAGAATTTCCCTTCACCAAAACAATTAAGGTTAAAATTGCAAGCTATATTAAAAGATGAATATTTGCGTTCTAAGTTTGATGAAAACCCAGCCCGTCAACCATACGAAACACAAATAACAAATGTATTCAAAAACTTGCGTCAAATTAAAAACATCCAAGAAACCCCAGAAATGTGGTAAAATTAAACCCATCAAACAAATTAGTTTGATGGGTTTTTGAGTTTATAGTGTGCATTTCACTAAAAGCGAAATGGTTGGCTTAAAGGTAAACGCAAACTAAATATATTAAATAATTTTAGCAGTCTAGTAGGGACCCCCAAATGTTTTATGGGGTTAATCTATCTGGTCCACGGAATACAAACATTGCTTCTTTAATGCTTGGAAGATTTAATAGGTTCATTGTAATTCTGTCTAGTCCTAGTCCAAATCCGCCATGTGGTGGGCAACCATATTTAAAGAACTCTAAGTAGAATTGAACATCTTTGTCTAGTCCTTTTTCTTTTGCTTGTGCTTTTAGTATGTCATAACGATGTTCACGCTGAGCGCCAGTGGTAATTTCAACGCCTTTCCAAATTAGGTCGTAACCTTGAGGAATGCCATCTTTTCGCATATGATAGAAGGCTCTCTTTCTTGTGCCATAGTCGGTTACAAAAATAAATTCGTGACCATATTTTTCTTTTGTATATTTTTCGCAAAGTTTTTCGGCTTCGGTAGAAAGGTCATCTTTTTCACTTTCTGGAATGGTGTAGCCATACATTTTTTCTAGTTCGTCATATAGGTCGTGTAGTTTAATTCGTGGGAATGGCAAACTTGGAACAACAACTTCAACGCCAAACACTCTTAAAATATCTTCGCCGTATTCTTTTTTAACAGCACGCAAAGCATATTCAAGTAGTTCTTCTTCAACTTTCATTACATCTTCATAACTTTCAATGCCAGAAAATTCAAGGTCGAAGCCAGTAAATTCAGTTGCATGTTTTCTTGAATGAGATTTTTCTGCACGGAATACAGGACCACATTCAAATACTTTTCCAAGACCACCGCAAATAGCCATTTGTTTATAAAATTGAGGACTTTGAGCAAGATATGCTTTTGTGTCAAAATAACCAACTTCAAAAACTTCAGAACCAGATTCAGAGGCAGTGCCAATTAGTTTTGGTGAGTGAATTTCAATAAATCCACGATTAACCAAAAACTCACGCATTGCACTAGTAAATAAGGTTTGAACTTTAAATAAAAGTAAGTTCTTTTCTTGACGCAAGTCTAACCAACGATAGTCAATTCTTTGGTCTATAGTAGTGTTTTCGTCTATCGGAGAGGCTTCGGCAGTGCTTGTAACAACCACTTTATCTACCAAAACTTCTTTTCCGCCAAGTTTAACAAATTCACTTGCAACCAATTCGCCATCAACAACAACTGTTGCGCCTTCTAGTAGGTGGCTAAACACTTCGCCAACTTCTGGGTGGGCGGTTTTGTCTACTGTTAGTTGAATTTTGCCACTAGCGTCTCTAAGAACTATAAATTGCATAGTTCGCTTATCTCGAACGGTGTCTATTATGCCTTGAAAATGCACATGACCTAGTTCAAGTTCATTAATAAAATTTGTCATAAAATTACGCCTCTATTAAGTAAAATTTATGTTGTTATATTAGCACAATGGCATATAATTGTCAAGAAAATGCCACTATTTTATTGAAAGATTAAACGGCTTGTTGTATAATAAATTCAGGAGAAAAATTATGCAAGTTATAACTGGTAAAATTAGGGGAAGAAGACTAGAAGCTCCAGATTCGGCAAGACCAACATTGCAACGAGTTAAGGTGAGTTTGTTTAGTATGCTAAACCCATATAAAATAAACGAAGGCAGAGTGTTGGACCTTTTTGCAGGTTCTGGTGCTCTTGGAATAGAATGTTTAAGTAGGGGTGCAAGTCAAACTGTGTTTGTAGACCAAAACCACCAAGCAACCAAAATTATGGCAAGCAACCTACATGGTGTTAGCAGAAGTTTATATAAAATAATAGAATCAGACTATTTGTCAGCACTAAAAAGCCTTCGTGGTGGTGAGCCATTTGATGTTATATTTATAGCCCCACCATACGATAGCCATATGTTATATTCAGCCATAGATATTTTATATAGATATAATTTAGTTGCCCCAAACGGCGTTATTGTCGTTGAAACTGAAGCCGATAAAAAAATGGATTTAACCCATAACGAATTTGTAATAGTAAAAGACCGAACTTACGGCACTGCAAGACTAACATTGTTAGAATTAAAACCGACAGATAATTAATATACTATATAAATATAAGTCCAACTATTATACTTATCATAACGGTGATTGCCATTTGAACAAATTTTAGCCCAATAAAATATCCGCCACTAATTTTAGTGCCCGATAAAAAGGTTAAACTTTGAATTATAATAGAAAGCCCACCAAAAGAAATTAACCCCGAGCAAAACACAAGTGATAGTAGGGGGTTACCTACAGCAATAATTTCTTTACATCCCCTAGTCATTTCAATAAGCCCTGAACTTATGCCACTAGCGTAAGCGGGGCTTATTTTTATTAGGTTTAAAACCCACGCAATTCCCTTAGATGCAATGTTTAAAACATTAGTAAAAAACAACATATCTATAAACATATAAAAAATGGAGATATATATAGCCACGGTTAAAATGCTAATTATTGTGCTATTAGTGGTAGTTTTTAACAAATTGGGGTCTATACTACGATGGTGCGTTGGTGTATTTGTATACTTTTTAGGTTTTTTTAGTGTGTATAGTATCCCAGTTATAAAAGCCCCTAAAAAGTGTGAAAGCAATATAAGTGCTCCAATTTTAACTGAGCCTAACATATTAGCCCCAACCGACCCAATAACAAAAATAGGACCCGATGTAGACGACAAGGCAATAATTTGTTTGGCTTCGGAGTAACTTATTTGATTTTCTTTGACCATTTCGCCAACAATTTTTGCCCCAATTGGGTAACCAGATAATAAACTCATAATAATAGGGTAACTAGATATACTTGGCACACCAAAAAGTTTGTTGTTTATTGGAGATACAAGTTTATTGAGTTTATGAAAAACATTTAGTCCATCTAGTAGTTTGGAGATAAACAAAAATGGAAGCAAAGATGGAAATACCGACACAAAAAACAACCTAATTCCGCTATTAACGCTGGCTATATATCTTGCTGGATTTACAATAAGTAATATTACGGCAATAATTAATAGTATCGACACAAGGTCTAAAAAAATATTATAAAAATCTATGTTTTTTAATTTGCTAAACGGTGCTCGTTTTGTTATATTATAATAAAAGGACATAATAAAATATATGAAAAATAATAAGGCAGATATGAAAAATAAAAAATTTAAAACCGCTCTTGTTTTGGGTGCTGGCGGTGGCAAAGGTTTTGCCCATATTGGAGTGCTTAAGGCGTTAGAAGAAGCAGGGCTTAAGTTTGATATTATAGTTGGTTCAAGTATGGGTGCTATTGTTGGGGCTTGCTATGCCCTTGGCGTTAGCATATCCGAAATTGAAAAGCGTGCGTTAGAGTTATCAACATTAGAAATTTATGATATAAAACTTCCAAACGCTTATGGCTTTATAAAAGGCGATAAGGCAGAAAAAGTAATAAGAAAACTAACTGAAGCCGAAAAAACTGAGCCAACATTTAGCGATACAAAAATACCATTTGCTTGTGTTGCTTCAGATATAGCTAAGGGCGAACTAGTTGAGCTAACCGAGGGTGCCATAATTCCAGCCGTGCGTGCTAGTTTTTCGGTGTGTGGCGTATTTAGACCAGTAGAGATAGATGGTAGAAAATTATTAGATGGTGGCATTTTTTGTAGGGTGCCAGTAGACCTAGCAAGAAAAATGGGTGCTGATGTGGTTATAGCAATAGATTGCTTGGGCAAAACTATGCCAGAAAACTTAGACAACTATAAATATGCAGACACACTAGCACGCATATTTAATTTAATGGACTATCAAATAAGCAAACCAGAAATGGAAAGAGCGGACTATTTAGTTTCATTGTATCAACCAACCGTTAGTTCTATACGGGTTAAAAATGTGGCGGATGGCATAGAAGTTGGATATAAAACCACAAAGGATGCAATTCCTGAAATTGTGGAAACAATAAACAAACGCAAAAAAGAAATATTAGGAGAGTAACAAATGGAAGAACAATCATTTAAAACTGAGGTGAGTGAAACACTAGATAATGAAATCATAATTGCAAAACACGAATTTAAAATGCGTTGGACAGAACTTGTGGTTACACTATTGGCGCTGGTGGCAGGAGTAGCACTATTTTGCTTAAACCTTGTGGACCTACTTGGTTTAAGTTTAATTGTGCTTGGAGCACTATGGAACTTTTTCACCGACAGCAATAAGTTTTTTGCTTGCATTATGGCATTTTTAATGTGTGTGGCATATGGCTTTATTGCGGGTGGTATGAAAATATACGGGCACGCCTTTTTGCATATCTTGTTTTATTTGCCAACTCAACTAATTTATTACTATGAAACCAACAAAGAAGACAACGCAATCAAAAAAGACAAAAAACTTACTCAAAATGGTTATATAGGCACAGTAGTTTGTTTTTGGTTAATGGCATTTGGTCTTGGAATAGTTTTATATAAAGTGGGCGACCCATTTTATATTATGGATGCACTAAGTTCAACTCTTTTAGTTGTTTCAGTATTTTTGGTTAACGGCAAATATCGAGAGTATTACCCAGTTAGAGTGTTTGCTACCACCTTTGCAACCATTATGTGGACAGTAATTGGCATTAAAACGGGTTTTGCAGTAAACACCGCAATATTTGTAACACTTTTTGCAATGTATACTGTTATGGACTCAATTAAATGGGTTCGTTGGAGTAAAAATTAAAAAAATAAACCGAGGATAGAAAATTCTATGCTCGGTTTTTATTTTTATATCTTTTTTGAATAACTAGATGCAGATAGGTCTTTCGTTGTTAGTTGTGAATAAATAAGGTCAGACACTTCGTCTAAGTGTTCCAATGTTTTTCCTAGATTGCTTAACTTTTCGGTGTCTTTGTGCTTTGTTATTATCTTTATCTTGCTTTCGCTTAAATCTCGCAAAATTTGACTTTTGTTTAGGGCGTTAACTCCAATTAATTTTAAATAGGGAACATCTTGCTTTATTTCACTCACGAGTGGCTTATTTATGCAGAATAAGAAATTTAAAAGTATTCGTTTTATTTTGTTTTTAGGATACCTTTTGGTTGAAACTTTTTCTACTAAATCGTCAAACGTTGAACTGGTTTTAATGGTGCTAATAATTCGTTGGTCTAGCCCTTCAGTTACGCCGTTTGTGTTTTTAAGTTCATTACCGCAGGTTATAACTTTAAAGCAGATAAGTGAATATAATAAATCTTTATTTGGAATAGGGGTAAGCGGGTCTATAATATTTCCAAACGGAATAAGCCTAGATGCTTTTTCGTATCCTATATTATAAATTTCGTTTCGTATTGCACTAGCACTTGGAGTATCGCTAACTTCAAGGTCGTTGTATTCATTTGTGCGTTTTATGGTTACGACGTCTATATTAAGATTTAGTTTATTTATTGCTCTTAAATATTCAACGCCAAGTAGGTTATTTGGTTTAGATAAAATTTCGTCGCCTGCAATTAAACTTGTAGCAACTGATTTGCCTTCTTTTAGTAGTGTTTTAATTTCAGTGGTGTTGGGTTCAACACTTGCTTTTTCTTTTAACAAATTAATATCGCCACACTCTGACCCAAACACAATTCTAACCACATTATTTAGCCCGCTAACACACTTAATTGCCCCAAAACTAAAGTCTTGAGCGCTAGATAAACTAAATATAAGCGGAAGTTCAATAACGGCGTCTACGCCCATATTTAAAGCAATTTGAGCCTTTGTGTGCTTATTTATAATGCTTGGTTCACCACGCTGAACATAATTCCCGCTAGTAAGCACTATAATGCCATCGGCAGGAAACATTTCTTTAGTTTTATTAATTAAATATTGATGCCCGAAGGTTGGTGGGTTAAGTTCAGCAATAATTACAGAATAGTTCATAAAATTTTTTATAACCTTTAATTTAATTTGATTTTTTTGTAAGTTTCGTGTAAAACTTAATACTAGTATAACAAAATGCAAAATTTTTTGCAAGGGAGAATATTATGTCTGATGTATTCGATTATCTAATTAAGCGGGCAAAAAAAATTAAGAACAAAACCATCGTGTTTCCAGAAGGTGATGAACCTAGGATTGCGGGTGCGGTAAATAGGTTAGTTGCCGATAATATGTGCAAGGCGATAGTGCTTGGAAAGGTAACAAAACTAAAAAAGATGTATACGCCAAGTGAAAATATTTCAATAATAGACCCAGCCGAAAAAACCGACTTGCAGGAAAATCTTGCCACTAAATTATATGAACTAAGAAAACATAAGGGCTTGACACAAGAACAGGCTTTTGGTATAATTACCGACAGAAATTATTTCGCTACTATGCTACTAAGTGCTGGGCTAGCGGACGGGGTGGTTTCGGGTGCAGTAACTAAAAGTGGCGATGTTATGCGACCTGCTTTTCAGATAATAAAACAAAAACCAAACTTGCTTGGGGCATCTAGTTGCTTTATTATGGAAGTGCCAGAAAATAAACGCAAAACTATTGGCGAAAAAGGCTTGATTGTGTTTTCTGATTGTGGTACTATTATAAATCCAGACGCAAAAATGTTATCTAGTATAGCACTAAGTGCAATAGAAACAGCTGAAAAAGTTTTGGGAATAACTCCACTAGTTAGTATGTTATCGTTTACAACTAAAGATAATTCTAGCACCGACCCAGAGGTTTTAAAAGTAAAGGAAGCAACAAACCTTGTTAAGTCGTTAAGACCAGACCTTATAATAGAAGGCGAAGTTCAAGCAGATGCAGCACTAAACAAAATTGTTTCTAAAACCAAAAATAGTGATAGCAAAATTTGTGGAAAGTCTAATGTGTTAATTTTCCCAAATTTAATGGCTGGTAACATTGGTTATAAATTGGTTCAACAATTTTGCGGAACTCGGGCAGTTGGTCCAATTATGCAAGGACTAAATAAACCCGTGAATGATTTAAGCCGTGGGGCAAATGAAGACGAAATTTATTTGACAGCAGTAATCACATTGCTTCAAATGTAATTTATATATTTTTTAAGGAGATAATTTAAACTTATGAAAATTCTAGTAATTAATGCCGGAAGTAGTTCATTAAAATTTCAACTATTAAACACTGAAACTGAAGAAGTTTTAGCAAAAGGTAATGTTGAAAGAATTGGGGAGGGAGCATCTTTTCTATCTTATAAAGCAAATGGAAAATCTACAAAGATAGAAGAAGAAATTAACAACCATGCAGAAGCCATGGAACTTGTTATTAGCACACTAACAAGCAAAGACTTAGGCGTATTAAATTCTATAGACGAAGTAGAAGCATTTGGTCATAGAATAGTTAATGCAGGTGAAAAATATTTTGACCCAATTTTAGTAACTGATGAAGTTCTAGCAGATTTCAAAACAAGAATAGACTTTTCTCCACTTCATATGCCAGGCGGTATTGCTGGAATTGAAGCGTGCTTTAAAATTGCACCAGAAATTAAAAATGTTGCAGTATTTGATATTGGCTTCCACAAAACTATGCCAGACTACGCTTATAGATACGCTATAGACAATAAGTATTACACCGAATATGGCGTTCGTAGATACGGTGCTCACGGCACAAGCCATTACTTTGTAACCCAAGAATGTGCAAAACTAATGGGAAAGCCAGCTAGCGAACTAAAAATAGTTACTTGCCACTTAGGTGGTGGTGCTAGTATTTGTGCTGTTAAAAATGGTGAAAGCATAGATACATCTATGGGATTCACTCCACTAGAAGGTGTTATGATGAACACAAGAAGTGGTGACCTAGATGCAAGCATTGTAGAATTTATCTGCAAAAAAGAAAATATATCAATTTCTGAAATGATAAGAAAATTGAATAAAGAAAGCGGTATATATGCAATCAATAACGGCGTTAGTGATATGCGTGAATTAACCTGTTCAGAGAATATTAAAAAGGATAGCGTTCAACTTGCACTTAATATGTATGCTTACCGTGTTAAAAAATACATCGGTGCGTATGTTGCTGCTATGAACGGCGTAGATGCAGTTGTATTTACCGCTGGTATTGGCGAATACACACCAGAACTTCGTGAATTAATATGTGCAGATATGGACTATCTTGGCATTGCTATAGATGGTGAAAAGAACTATAGTGCAAAACGAGGCGAATCAACTGACCTAACAAAAGAAGGTTCTAAAGTTAAAGTGTTTATTATTCCAACCAACGAAGAACTAGTAATTGCTAAGACTACCGAAGACTTGGTAAAAAATATTTAATAATATTTAAAATTTTAACTTTGCGGTTGACAAACAACTTTAATTGAGTTATAATAAGTCCCGCAAAAATGATATTTATGTAATTTAGGAGGAAATATAAATGGCAGTTCCAAAGAGTAAGATAAGCAAATCTAAAGGACGATCAAGAATTGCTAACTGGAAGGCAAATGCCCCAACAATCGTTGAATGTCCACAATGTCATGAACCAAAAGTTGCACACTCAGTATGCAAAAAGTGCGGTTTCTATGACGGACAAAAGAGAGTTGAAGTTAAAGCAGATAAAAAGCAAGCATAATTCCTTTTAAATTAGCGAAGATAAATCTCCCACAAGTTTTGGCTTGTGGGTTTTTTGTTGACAAAATTAGGGTTTTATGATATAATATTATCATTAAAAATATGGGGGAAAATATTAATGAGTTACAAAAATAGTTATAATACAAAAGACTTGAGTTTATACTATGATGGCTTTAATTTTAAATTAGGTAAATTATCACCAGAAAGAGATGGCTATATTTTTGTTGGCTTAAGTGGTGATTGGGGTATGCACCTAACTAAAGATGTAGTTAATGTAGACTTTAGTTTTCATAAACCAAGTGTTATGGTTTTAAAAGATGCAATTGAGTTAAACGCATACGGAAAGGACCGTAATTGTGGCTTGGAGAATGCTGGCTTAAATGAAGATGAAAACAGGTTTTTAGAAAGTTTTTATAAACTTGGCAAAGTTAATGTTGGTGAGGCTTTACAAGCAGAAGACATTATAAGCAAAATGGTAACCTCTAGAATGGAAAGAGTTGATGCATTAAAAAGAGCAAGTGTATTACTAAGTCAACATAAGTCTGAAGATGAAATTGAAAAATAGTAATAAAAAACAAAACAAGGAATGTTTAGAAATCCTAAATATTCCTTGTTCTTTTTTTATTTTTAAAAACCTATTAAAAGTGTTTTGAAATAAGGCATAGAGTAGTGTATAATAAAGTTATATTACTCTAGGCATAGTATGCCTAAACGGGAGAGAAAACTTATGAAAATAGTAGTAGACGCATATGGCGGAGATAACGGAGCAAGAGCCGTTGTTGGTGGAAGTATAACCGCCGTTAATGTTTATGACGACACAGAAATAATTTTAGTGGGTAAAGAAGACGAACTTAGAAAGGAACTTGAGTATTATAACTACACAGGAAATAAAATAACCATATTAAACGCAACCGAAATAATAGATTGCAACGAGCAACCAACCGTTGCAATAAGAACTAAAAAAGATAGTTCACTAGTCGTTGGGTTAAATTATATAAATGAACACGAAGACGATAAAGAAATAGCGGGCTTTGTATCGGCTGGTAGCACGGGTGCGGTTTTAAGCGGTGCACTATTTAAACTAGGGAGATTTGATGGAATTAAAAGACCAGCACTAGCACCACCTTTACCAAACCTAAAGGGCGGTAATAGTTTATTAATAGACTGCGGTGCCAATATGGATTCTAAGCCAGAGTTCTTAGCACAGTTTGCCATAATGGGGTCTATTTATATGGAGTCTATGTTTGGTGTGAAAAACCCTAAAGTTGCCTTGCTTAGCGTTGGTGTAGAAGACAATAAGGGTAACGAATTAACTCACGAAGCCTTTAAACTACTAAAAGAAATGAAGGGCATTAACTTTATTGGTAACATTGAAGCACGTGATATAATGACAGGCGAAGCCGATGTTATAGTAACCGATGGTTTTGCTGGAAATGTCGCGTTAAAAACAGCCGAAGGCACAGCAA
>ENA-ORNF01002751-ORNF01002751.1-human-gut-metagenome-genome-assembly--contig:-NODE-2751-length-12658-cov-3.715465_pt1 | contig 12658 bp, 9 predicted proteins | sample MGYA00242110_ERZ509012 | MGnify/ENA primary metagenome ERZ509012 (study PRJEB26280, sample SAMEA2338714) | human gut metagenome | biome: human gut; feature: human-associated habitat; material: faeces... | reverse complement strand
CGGGGGATCAGCGCCGCTTTCATCCAGAGGGCATCCCTGAATGAGTTGTTGAAAAGGATGCCGATTCCGGCATACAACGCACGGATTTCACTCATTTCCGCCCGCGTTGGAAAACGGTGGGCGTCGCGAAGTTCGACAACCTTGTCCACGAGATCCGGCAGAGCGTGGAAGACGGGTGCAAGCCCTTTCGGGCAAGCCACGAAAATCCCGCATTTTTCCGGGACGGCTCTGCGGAGCTGCATCATTGCCGGAAGAGTCATGACAATGTCTCCCAGCCAGTTCGGAGTGCGGATCAGCACACCGTCCCTCCAGTCGTAACGATCGGGTTTTGTGACGGGAAATACCGGAATCTCGCCAAGATCCGGCGCAAGAATTTCAAGACTCATAGATACCTCGTAAAAACAGAAGAAACATGAAGGAAATCCGCCGGAAAACCTTCATGTTCAAACTTGCGTCAGCAGATCAGAACAGTTCCACGGCGATCTTCACGACCACCTTTTTGATACTTTGCGCGCCGGATTTTCCCGCACCTTTGCCCATATGGGCGTCCTGCGGGAAAAAGACCGCGAAATTCCCCGGAACCAGATCCAGTTTAGTCAAAGCCTTGCCGGCGGACGGCACAAGAAATCCGCAGTCATTCTTCTCATTATAAGAAGTATGAATGGAAAGGCCGCCGCAGGAACATGCATACAGCGCCTCGTTCCCGCAGATCACTGCCTGAATATCAACATACTTCCGGTGAACCTCCAGACGGTCGGGAACCGTATCGGCAGTATCATAAGTCATGACGTTTGCCGTGATTCGGTCTCCGTCAATGGAACACTGCCCCGGAGGGGTGTCCGCATTCAGGCTCCTGATGAAGTCGATTGCCTTTACGAAGGCGGGCCCGAACTTGTAGGTGGAAGCATTGCTGATATCATCGTAAATCATTTTTCCGACTCACTTTCCGCAGCATTTTTTATATTTTTTACCGCTTCCGCAGGGGCATGGATCGTTTCTGCCGACCTTTTCACCGCTCCTGACGTAGGGAGCCTGCGGAACCATTTTGCCGTCATAAAAGAACCATTCGCCGTTTTCTTTTCTGAATTCGGCGATTTCATGGTGTTCCAGATTTACGCCCCGGTCGCTGTAACGTGCGATGAATTCGACGATGCCACTGTCGTCCTGCGGACCGCCCGCTTCGGTGCGGAGGATTTCAAGTCCGTTCCACCGGGATTTTTCCGCCCACTTGCGGATTTCCTCGCGATCGTTGTTGTCGCGCTGGGTTTTGTGCGTGGAATCGATGATATGATCGATCTCCGCCTTTGCATAAGCGGAGTATCTGGAACGCATGAGTTCTTCCGGTGTCGCGGCTTTGCGTGTCCCTTTGATTACGGGTTCACAGCATTCCGCATAAGCTTTGCCTGACATACAAGGGCATTTTTCTGAGTCCATCTTCACTAATCCTTCAAAAAACTTAAAATTGTTAGCTGATCCGGATACAACGGATCTTTGAACATTGAATAATAAACCATGTTCCCCGCAATTTCAAATAAAAAATTGATTGCATTCCAACTATCTTGTGTTATAATAGTAAAAAAATCGGAAAAAGCAGGAAAAAACAAAGGAATCACCATGAAAAAGAGACATACATTCACACTTGTGGAAATCCTCACGACAATCGCAATCCTCGCCATTCTGGCTGGAATCTCCCTCGGCGTCACCAAACTTGCTTTCGGGAAAGCCCATGAATCCAAGAATCAGGCCCTCATCAAAATGATCGAAGTCGCACTGGAACAATACAAATCAAAATACGGCTATTACCCGAATTCAGGAGACAAGCCCAGGCTGTTTACAATGGATATGGTAGACTTGACTCTTGCGGCAGATGAATCTGACAACGATAAGAAAAAAAGAGTTTTGACCAATAACATCTGGCAGTATTTTGATGAAGACTTTAAGAAGACATTTGTCAAGCAAACTTCTCCGGCAAATAATAATATTTTTTACGGTTATGTCATTGACGCCAAAGGCAATCCGCTGATTTACCGTTGTCCCGGCCTGTTCAACACCGGATCATTCGACCTGGGGTCTGTCGGCGAGGATGGCTATATCGGAGACAAGGTGAAGCAGGTTAATCAGGATACGAAGCTTGAAAATATCAGTGATTCTGACTATGAGAAATTCGGTCAGGGCGACGACATTGTCAACTTCACCAATAACGAGCAGTGACCGGATGTCCTTCCGGTCCTTTGCCGGGACCGGAATACAACACGATCAAGGAGTTTTCCCCTTATGGCACGCATGATCCCGGACTTCAGCCGGCACATCGACAAAGCGCCGCCGTTCCGCAAGACCGGCAATCCGGAGCTGGACCGCGGGCGGCAGACGGAGAAAGAACTTTATATTTTCCTGCGCGACCTGCTGCCGGACAACTGGGTCGTGCGTTACAGTTTCGAATTCACGCGCCGGACGGATGAACTGATCGAGCACGAAGCGGATTTCGTGGTGGTGATCCCGCGCTGCGGCGTTCTTGTTCTTGAAGTCAAGGCGAGCGAGAGCTACGGACTGCGCAACGGCGTCTGGTATTTCGATCCCGAGTGCCGCCATGTCAGGGAGGGAAACCCGTTCTCGCAGGCGCGGGCGACACGTTTCGAGCTGAAACGGAAGATGCAGGATTATATGCACAAATCTTTCCCCGGACTTTTCGGCAGCATTGTCGTATTTCCGAACGCGCGCCGGATTCCGGGGGAGAATGCGGCGCCCTCGTCGCAGGACCCCGATATCATCATGACGGGTTACGATCTGGTGCGGGATGTCCGGAACCGTTCTCTTGCAAGGCATCTGGAACATACGTTGACGCTGTTCGGGGATCACGATCTGGTGGAGATACGCCGCAGCGCCTTCAACCAGAAGGAGATGGACGCCGTCGTCCGTTTTCTGGAGGACAACTACACGCTGGAGCCTTACCGCGCTTTCACCGATACCTATTATTCACATCTCCTGGACCAGCTTACGCAGGAGCAGATCCGCCTGCTTTCGAGTCTCACGCGGAACCGCCGCGTCATGGTGTTCGGGCCCGCCGGCTCCGGCAAGACCATGCTCGCGCGCTGGGCGGCGATGAATGAGGCGCAGCAGCTCGCGGAGAAGAAAGGCAGAGTCCTGCTTCTGAGTTACAGCCCGGTGCTTGCCGCATATTTTTCCATTGAAAATACGCTGGACAATCTGGAGATTACGACTTTTCAGGCTCTCTGCGCGGAACTGCTGCAAAAGCTGGCTCCCGAAATGAAAGTCCCGCCGGAATCGGCTTCGGAGGAGAGCAGGAAACGTTTCTGGCTGGATGAACTGCCTTCGCTTTTGGAGGAGCATCCCGAAACCGCCTGCTATGACGCGGTTTATATTGACGAGGCGCAGGACTTCGATCCGTTGTGGGCTCCGGCTCTCGCCGGGCTGCTCCGTGACCCGGAACAGTCTAAACTTTACTGTTTCGGGGACCCCAACCAGAAGATTTTTGAAAACAGCCTGGACAACGATTTTGAAGGTTTCACCTTGTTCGAGCTGCGGGAGAACTGCCGCAATACGCGGGAGATCGCGGAAATGTGCCAGCGCATGAACGGGACGCTGGAAAAAACCGCCGTTCATGACATCAGTTACCGCCGCCCGGAAGTCTATCCGGCAATTGCGGACGCGGAGACCCGTGCGGAGTTTCTCGCGCGCCGCATCAATGAGTTGCTGCGCTCCGGCATTTCTCCTGCCAATATTGCGGTTCTTTCCCCGTGGGATTATACCGATTCGCGTTGTTCGCTTCCGCTGCTTGCCGCGAAACTGCATACGCCTCTGCTTGGCGAGTGCCATATCCGGAGCGGAGCAGAATGTTCGATTCAGGAATTGATCCGGACGCTGGAAAAGTGGCGGAACGGGGAGTGTATCTGGGGCGGAACCATCCATGCGTTCAAGGGATTGGAATCGGATCATATTCTCCTGACGGATCTTCCCGTTACCGGAACGCCGGGATTCAGCAGACGCGATTTCTATGTGGGGGCATCCCGCGCGAAACTGCTTCTCTATCTGCTTCCTGTCAGCGAAAAGGCGGAAGAGGAAATCCGCGGATTCGTCGGACGGGAAATTAGTTAAGAGTTAAGAGTTAAGAGTTGCGGGAAAGTCGATTAGGACATTTGGCACTGGTAGAAAAGATGGTCTCTCTTCTTTAGCGGCATCCCTGTAAAACATCGATAATTTTTATGTAAGATGCATCCTCGGAACCGGGAGATATTCCGGTATTCTCAGAAACTTCCCAATTTCTCATTTCTCATTCTTAACTCTTAACTCTTAACTCTTAACTCTTAACTCTTAACTAATTCAAACTTTTCCCGTTTGAGGATTTCCAGCAGTTCGGAGACCAGTTCTTCGGGAGCCGATGCGCCGGAACTTACGCCGACGGTCGTGACTCCTTTCAGTAATGACACATCGAATTTCCGGGGATCGGAAAGCAGAATCGCCCTCGCACCGCAGGAGGCGGTTTCGCAGAGACGCTTTGAATTGGAACTTCCGGCGGAACCTACGATAATGATGAATTCACACTTTTCAGCCAGTTCCTTAACCGCATTCTGTCGGTCGCGCGTCGCAAAACAGACATCCGCATTGATTTCCAGATGAGCCAGCGAGGAGGCAAGCAGCGCACGCATTCCGGCGACGTCATCCGCGTTGAGGGTGGTTTGCGAAAGACATGCAAAACGGCTGTTTTTCCGTTCTTCCCCGGACAGCGAGGCGAGAAACTCGCGAACCGCTTTTTCCGAGTCCAGAACGGTGACTTCCGAGGAGATGCGCCCGAGGACTCCTTCGATTTCACGATGTCCCTTTTTCCCGAACAGGAGAATGCGGAACCCCTGCGCGGCAAAATCCTCAACGTCGAAAAAACCCGGCTGGACAAGGCGCTGGGCAACAACGAAATCAAGAGTATGCTGACGGCGTTCGGCTGCGGCTTCGGCGATGAGTTCGACGAAAGCAAGCTGCGCTATCACCGCATTGTGTGCATGACGGACGCGGACGTGGACGGCGCGCATATCCGCATCCTGATGCTGACGTTCTTCTACCGCTACATGCGGCCGCTGGTGGAAAAGGGCTATGTGTACGCCGCCATGCCGCCGCTGTACAAGGTGACGAAGGGCAAAATGGAAAAGTACGTCTATGATGACGACGAACTCCAAAGACTGCTGGACGAAATCGGGCGCGACCCGAAGCCGGACATTCAGCGCTACAAAGGCTTGGGCGAAATGAGCGCCGAGCAGCTGTGGCAGACGACCATGAACCCCGAAACCCGCACGATGATGCAGATTACGCCGGAGGACGCGATGGCGGCGGATGAAATCTTCACGCTGCTGATGGGCGATCAGGTTGAGCCGCGGCGGAAGTTCATCGAGGAGAACGCGGACTTGGTCAAGGATTTGGATGTGTAACCGCATCCGCGCAATGAGAACCTCTTCCGCCCGCTGCGGCTGGTTCCCCGTGCGCATTATACAACAAGCAATTATCAGACAGAAAACCTGAACAGTTCGGAGAGAAATTATGAGCAGCATTCAGGACAAACTCATCCCGGTGAATCTGGAAAAGGAGATGAAGCGGTCGTTCATCTCCTACGCAATGGCGGTCATCATCGACCGCGCGCTGCCGGATGTGCGCGACGGCTTGAAGCCTGTGCACCGCCGCATCCTCTATGATATGGAAGAACTCGGCATGACGCCCGATAAGCCGTACCGCAAATCCGCGCGCCTTGTCGGCGACGTGCTGGGCAAATTCCATCCGCACGGCGATTCCTCCGTCTACGATGCCATGGTGCGCCTCGCACAGCCCTTCAACATCCGCTATACCCTCGTGGACGGGCAGGGCAACTACGGCTCGGTGGATGGCGACGGCGCTGCCGCCATGCGTTACACCGAAGCCCGCATGACGAAATTGACCCCCTACCTGCTCGAAGGCATCGAGAAGGACACGGTCGATTTCTACCCCAACTTCGACGAAACGCTCATGCAGCCCGCTGTGCTGCCCAGCCGCTTCCCGAATCTGCTCGTCAACGGTTCCAGCGGCATTGCCGTCGGCATGGCGACAAACATCCCCCCGCATAACCTCGGCGAGGTCATCGACGGCGTTATCTGCATGATTGACAACCCCGACTGCACCATCGACGACCTGATGCAGCACATCAAAGGCCCGGACTTCCCGACCGGCGGCATCATTCTCGGCAGACGCGGCATCCGCGAAGCCTACTACACGGGGCATGGGCGCATTGAGGTGCGCGCAAAGACCAACATCGAGGAAATGCCCAACGGCCGCAGCCGCATCGTCGTGACGGAAATCCCGTATCAGGTCAACAAGGCGAAGCTGGTGGAGAAGATTGCCGAACTTGTGCACGACAAGCGCATTGAGGGCATCAGCGATATCCGCGATGAGTCCGACCGGCAGGGGATGCGCATCGTCATCGAGCTGAAGAAGGATGTTTACCCGCAGGTTATCCTGAATACGCTCTACAAGCACACGTCGATGCAGGAGACGTTCGGCGCGAACATGCTCGCGCTGGTCAACGGGCAGCCGAAAATCCTCTCCCTGCGCGACATGGTGTACTACTATCTGGAGCATCAAAAGGACGTTGTCACCCGCCGCACGCGCTTCGACCTCAACAAGGCGCTTGCCCGCGCGCATATTTTGGAAGGTCTGCTGAAGGCGCTTGACCACATCGACGAGATTGTGTCCATCATCCGCGCCAGCAAAGACCCCAACACCGCGAAAACGACCTTGATGGAGCGGTTCGACTTCTCCGACAAGCAGGCACAGGCGATTCTGGACATGCGTCTGGCGCGCCTGACCGGTCTGGAACGCGACCGCCTCCAGCAGGAATATGACGATTTGGAGAAGGAAATCGCCCGCTTCCAGGCGATTCTGGCGGACGAACACCTGCTGATGGAGGTTATCAAGACCGAAATCAGCGCCATCCGCGATAAATTCGCTGACCCGCGCCGCACCGAGCTGACCACCATCGACGGCGAAATCGACGTGGAAGACCTGATTCAGGAGGAGGACATGGTCGTCACGCTGACGCGGCAGGGCTACGTCAAGCGCACACCGAAATCCATCTACCGCGCGCAGAACCGCGGCGGACGCGGCGTGACCGGCATGACGACGAAGGAAGAGGACTTCGCCGTGCAGATGCGCGTCGTCTCCACGCACGACGAAATCATGTTCTTCACCAACATGGGGCGCGTGTACATGCTCAAATGCTACCAGATTCCGGAAGCTGGACGCACCGCACGCGGCACGGCGATTATCAACCTCATCCAGATTGCGTCGGATGAAAAGGTGACGTGCATGGTGCCTGTGCCGGGCGCGACGGGCGAACACAACCTTGTGATGGCGACGCGCGACGGCATGATTAAGAAAACGCCGTACAGCGAGTTCGCGAACCTGCGCAAGAACGGCTTGATTGCCATCAATTTGAAGGAAGGCGACGAGCTGATTGGCGTGGATTTGACCAGCGGCGACGACGAAATTCTGCTGGGCAGCCGCAAGGGCATGGCAATCCGCTTCAGCGAGCGCCACATCCGCCCGATGGGCCGCGCGTCGATGGGCGTGAAGTCCATGCGGCTGGATGACGACGATATCATCATTGACATGGTGCAGCTGGAGCAGGGCGCAGACGTGCTGGCGATTACCACGCTGGGCTACGGCAAGCGCACCAGCCCCGACGAGTACCGTGAGCAGGGCCGCAACGGCAAGGGCATCATCGCCACAAAGCTGACCGACAAGACCGGCGACCTCGCCGCGCTGCTGATGGTCAAGCCGGACGAAGACCTGATGCTCATCACCGACGACGGCACAATCATCCGCACCCGCGCCGAGGACATTCGCGTCTGCGGCCGCAACACGCAGGGCGTTATCGTGATGAAGCTGCAGGAAGGCAGCCACGTCATCGGCGTTGCCCGCGCCGAGCGCGACGAAGAGCCGGATGCGCCTGTGAATGCTGCTGATGCGGATGCCGCCGAAGCGCGTGCCGAGGGCTTCGACACGTCGGACGCGGCGGAATCGAAGGCAGTGCAGGAGCTGCTTCGCCGTGCCGAAGAGGACGCAAACGGCAGTGATTTGGACATGGATCTGGGCGGGGAGGACGAGAAGGATTCCCCGGCGGATGACGAGGATATTTAACCCAAGGTGCATTTTTCTCCCGGAGGGGTGACCTTCCGGGAGAAATTTGTTGACTGAAAGAACAAAAAGTACACAAACAAAAACGCCGCGATACCCGACAACAAACATCAGAGGGGAGCGAAGGGGTCGAGGGGGCGAGCGCAAAGCCCCCTCGTCGCTCCCGCAGGAGCGAAACCCCGTCACACATACAGCGGGAACCCCTTCATAAAGGCTTCCACCTCCGCCTTCACCGACGGAACAGCATTTTCCCCTTCCCGAACGACGCGCGCAATCCACTTTGCGACCTTCGCCATGTCCGCTTCCTTGAAGCCGCGGCTCGTCACTGCCGGCGTGCCCACGCGAACGCCGCTGGTCACAAACGGCGAACGCGTCTCGTTCGGCACGGTGTTCTTGTTCACCGTGATGTTCGCTTCTTCCAGCAGCGTCTCCAGCAGCTTACCCGTCATCTCCGTGCCGGAAAAATCAAGCAGCAGCAGATGGTTGTCCGTGCCGTCCGACACCATCTTGATGCCTTCCGCCCGGAACGCGGCTTCCAGCGCCTTCGCGTTCTTGATAATCTGCGCCTGATAGTCCTTGAATTCCGGCTTCAGCGCCTCGCCGAAGCAGACCGCCTTGCCCGCAATGACGTGCATCAGCGGGCCACCCTGCGTGCCGGGGAAAATCGCCTTGTCAATCGCCTTGCCGTACTGCTCGCGGCACATAATCATGCCGCCGCGTGGGCCGCGGAGCGTCTTGTGCGTCGTCGTCGTGACGAAATCAGCATACGGCACGGGCGACGGATGCTGCCCCGCCGCAACGAGCCCTGCAATGTGGGCGATATCCACCATCATCAGCGCGCCCACCTCATCGCAGATGGCGCGAATCTTCTCGAAATCAATCGTGCGCGGGTACGCCGATGCGCCGGAGACAATCATCTTCGGCTTGCACTCCAGCGCCAGCGCGCGCATGGCGTCATAATCAATATAGCCCTGCGCATCCACGCCGTAGGGCACAAAATGGAAGTACTTGCCGGACAGGTTGACCGGGCTGCCGTGCGTGAGATGGCCGCCGTTGGACAGGCTCATGCCCATGACGGTATCGCCCGGCTGGAGCATGGCGAAGTACACCGCCGTATTCGCCTGCGCGCCGGAATGCGGCTGCACGTTGACGTACTCGCAGCCAAAAAGCTGCTTAGCGCGGTCACGGGCGAGGTTTTCCACCACATCCACGCATTCGCAGCCGCCGTAGTAGCGGTGCGCGGGATACCCTTCCGCGTACTTGTTCGTCAGGCACGAGCCCATCGCCGCCATCACCGCCGGGGATACGAAGTTCTCCGACGCAATCAGTTCAATATGCGAGCGCTGACGGTTCAGTTCCGCCTCAATCGCGTCCGCCACCTGCGGGTCTGCCTGTCGAATCACGTTCAGTTCCATGTCTGCATGACCTCCTTGCTTTTCCTATTATTATACCTTGCTTTCCGTTTTTGTACAGTCGGAATACACAATTTGTACAAAACACACGCAAAAAAGCTGCGAAGGAATGTTCTCCACTCCTTCGCAGCCCTTGCTGACTTTTTGCGCTTACAGCGTCTTCTTGAACCAGTCGATGGTATCCTGCACCAAGGTCTTCAGCACCGTGTCGTCATTGCTGAAGACGCAGAAGGTGTGATCCGCGCCGTCCAGCAGCAGCACTTCCGCATCCGGGGAATTCACCGCCGCATCCACAATCTTCTGCGCGGTTTCCGGCACCACGGTCGTATCCGCCTTGCCGTTGATTGCCAGAAGCGGCACCTTGATCTTAGCAACTTCCGCCGGATAATCAATGCTCATCGCGCATTCATAGTAGGCAGGAGACTGCTTCAGCGGTTCACGCCAGTCATAGGTCACTTCGTAATAGCCGTTTTCCTTGGCAATTGCGTACTGTTCTGCCTCATTGCCCTTCTGATCGTAAGCGCCTGCCCACGTCAGCACGGAGGTGAACACCTCGTTGCGCGCAGCCGTCAGCAGCGCCAGACGGCCGCCCTGGCTCCAGCCCATCACACCCACATGATCCATGTCGATGATGCCCAGCGTCTTGAGGTATTCGTAGCACTTCATCGCGTCTTCCACACCCTTGTCATAGGTGAAGTCGATGTAATCGCTGGTGCTGTCGCCATTGCCGATGTAGTCGAAGCGAATCGTCGCGATGCCTGCCTTCGCCATGGCCAGCGCGGCATAATCATAGGCATTGCCCGCTTCGTGGCGGGTAGAGCCATTGCCATGCAGCATAACAACAGCCGGGAACTTTTCCCCTTCCGCGCCAACAGGCACGGTCAGCGTTGCGGGAATCTGGTGATCACCCGCGTCGATGGTGATGTTTTCTTCGGTATACTGCATTGCTTCTGCCGTATCCTCCGCCGCTGCCAGCGTGCAGCAGGCGATGCTCATTGCAAGAGCCAGAAACAGGGACAGGAACTTCCGCATAATTGTTATACCTCCCAAATTACTTGCGCTTCTGCGCGATGGTCAGTATAGCACACATACCGCACAGAAACAATAAGTTTGCTGCGTTTTTTGCTTTGTTCGCCATCCACCATTTCACAATCCCGCGCCGATAAAAAAAGCAGGCTGCCATGAGAAGTCACTTTCCCATGCAGCCTGTTCATTGATATTTAAGTAGAAGATACCGCCGCTCAGACTGAGCAACCCCGCAGCACATCCGCCCAGCGCTTATTGCTGCTGCCTCTCGGCCCTGACAAGGTTCACACCGACAGATCGCACAGGACCCGGTCGTCATTGCAACGGCTTATGTAGTATAGCGGATTTTTTCCGCAAATGCAAGAGAACATTCGTTCTTATCGTGATTTTTCCCGAAAAAAATACAGAAAAGATGCAAAAGCCCTTGACGGACGGGCAGAATTGTGGTAGCATATCGGATGCAAAAGTAATACCCCTTATCACGAGTGGCAGAGGGACGGGCCCAATGAAGCCACGGCAACCGGCACGCAGGTGCGTGGTGCCAATTCCCACAGTGCGCACACAGGCTCTATCCAGAGCAGCACTGACAGATAAGGACAATCGCTTCTGATTGATTCCCGGCTGCCTTGTGTGCAAGGACGCCGGGTTTTTTGCAGCTCTCAACCATCCCCCTATTGGCTTAGCTGAAAGGAGCTACAAAAATGCGGAAACTCTTTACCTCGGAATCGGTCACGGAAGGTCATCCGGACAAGCTGTGCGATCAGGTGTCTGACGCGGTGCTGGACGCGCTGCTCGCCCAAGACCCCATGAGCCGCGTTGCCTGCGAAACCTGCGCCACCACCGGCATGGTGATGGTGATGGGCGAAATCACCACGACGGCGAAGGTGGATATTCCCGCCATCGTGCGCGACGTTGTGCTGGACATCGGCTACAATGATTCTTCCCTCTGCTTTGACGGCAACACCTGCGCTGTGCTGACGAGCATCCACGCGCAAAGCCCCGATATCGCCATGGGCGTTGATGACGCACTGGAAACCCGCACGCAGGATGCCAACGAAATCGGCGCGGGCGATCAGGGCATGATGTTCGGCTTCGCGTGCGACGAAACGCCGGAATACATGCCGACTGCGATTGCCTTCGCGCACCGCCTGACCCGCCGCCTGACTGAAGTGCGCAAGAATGGCACGCTGCCGTGGCTGCGGCCCGACGGCAAAGCGCAGGTGACCATTGCCTACGAGGACGGTCAGCCCGTGGCGGTGGATACCATCGTCATCTCCACCCAGCACAACCCCGAAATCGCCCACGCGGACATTTACGCGGCGATGATGGAGCACGTCATCCGCCCGGTGATTCCGGCGGAAATGCTGACGGCGGACACCCGCTATCTCATCAACCCGACCGGGCGTTTCGTCATCGGCGGGCCTGCGGGCGACTCCGGTCTGACCGGGCGCAAGATTATCGTTGATACCTACGGCGGCTATGCCCCGCACGGCGGCGGCGCGTTCTCCGGCAAAGACCCGACGAAGGTTGACCGCTCTGCTGCCTATGCGGCGCGCCACATCGCGAAGAACATCGTCGCGGCGGGTTTGGCGAAGCGCTGCGAAATTCAGCTGGCGTATGCCATTGGCGTCGCGCGCCCGGTGAGCCTGTTCATCGACACGATGGGCACGGGCGTTGTTGCGGACGACCAGCTGGCGGCGGCGGTGGACAAGCTGTTCGACCTGCGCCCGAACGCCATCATTCAGCGGCTGAACCTGCGCCGCCCGATTTACCGCGCAAACTGCAACTACGGTCATTTCGGCAAGGCGGACATGCCGTGGGAGCAGCTGGATTATGTCAATGCGCTGCGGCGTGAGATTCTGGAATAATTGCATTCGCCTGATTTGACTTTTGAAGCCGTCTGTTTTCGCAAATGCGCGAAGGCAGGCGGTTTTCTTTGCGCCTTTTTCGTGATTTTTGCTTTCGATGTGACTTGTTTTTTCTGGTTGCAGAGGGCTTCGCGTCTGCGGACGCGACCAAAGGGCATGAAAACAAACGAAGTTTGCGGTCGC
>ENA-ORNF01002749-ORNF01002749.1-human-gut-metagenome-genome-assembly--contig:-NODE-2749-length-12665-cov-5.486994_pt1 | contig 12665 bp, 14 predicted proteins | sample MGYA00242110_ERZ509012 | MGnify/ENA primary metagenome ERZ509012 (study PRJEB26280, sample SAMEA2338714) | human gut metagenome | biome: human gut; feature: human-associated habitat; material: faeces... | reverse complement strand
CGCCTGAAATTTCCCACCAGCCCGGTGCCCATGCCTTATCCATCGCACGTTTTGTAATAAGAAATTTACCATCCGGTCTTTTAACAACACCAAGAACCGTAAGATGGTATTCTCCATCTTTAAGGCACCAGTCATTTCTTTTCATAAGGCGCCCTGTTCTCTTTTTATCTTTATCATAAATATCCCACATCTCAACTTTTGAGTTCACTATCTGTTCCTCCCGTTTTTTATTTATCTATTTATCCATCAATTTAGGCAATTGTTTTAATACATTATCTATATCTTCAAATATAAATCCCTTGTTTGTCTCATGTTCATCTATGCCGTCAATAAATTTTAAAACGTTGTCATAATTTTTTCTTGACATAACTACAAAATCACCTATCATAGCCACACTTTTCTCAGAATTATGTACGGCATTATTTATTGACTCCTGAGTCTGCCCTGTCTTTGCCGCCTCATCTTTTATGTTATCAAAAATACTGTATGTCTTTTCTACCTGCTCGATACTGTTTTTTATTGCCTCACTCGATTTGTTTATGGACTCATTGAGCATATCCATGCCTTCGGTCACATTTTCTATGCTGTCGTTCACATTATCAACAAGCGACTTGATTTTTTCAGAAAGCATCTTTACATCATTATAATTAAAATATCCACAAATAATTCCTAAATTCTGCCCCTCATAAGTATTAACACTAGTCTTCTTTCCAAAAGGAACATTAAACTCATTCTTTCTATTAACCCTATACAAGCCATTAAAACAAGCCTTATTCAAATAAATAGTTCTAGCTGCCCTCGTATAATCAGATAACTTATTATAAGTATTCTTATTTCTATCCTTATTCCTAATCTTTCGTAGATTTCATCTGTGAGTTCTCCCACTTCGTTTTCTGCAAAATCCGAACCGACAACCGCATGGAGCATATACCATTCCTAATACCAATCGTCCACCCTTTTCATTCGCCAAGGCGACAATACACCCCAATACACACCGCCGCCTGTCTTTCAGATCAACATGTTTTCCTCCGGCAAACGTGTAATTATGCTTTGCCTCCTTAAATTCTATATGGTCTTCGCTTTCGCGTAGCTTCTGTAATTCTGCAATCGTAATCTCCAACAAGGTAAATCCAACCCTAAAAGATACAAATGGCTATTCCGATAGAAACGAAAATTGTGCAACACAATTTTATGTCAGTAACACATGACAATGTAAAATAAAAGGGGAATCCGCGCTAATAAAAAGGGATCTGCACGGAAGAGAACCCGACCGAAGCCAGCTCCCTACACTCTTACGCTTAATCCGTTACATCAAAGAAATAACTTAGCTCTTCATCTTTCAGGTTCTCCATCGCATATTGGTCGGTCTGTTCCTCAAGGGTATTGTAGAGTTCCGCGAACTCCGGTCTTTTTTCGTGGTATTGCCATATCTTACGGTTAAGCACCAATACCAGTTCGGTTAGAAATTCGTAATCTTCTTTCCACTCTTTGAAAGCACGATTGAACGTGTACTGAATAGCCGAAAGGCCAAATCGCTCTGCTAGCGAAAAATCTTCCCAAAACTTTTGCAATCAAAAACGAGCAGGCTTTAGCGTTGCTGCTAAAATCAGCTCGTTTTGATATATGACGTATTGTACATTTTCAGCTTGCAGAAAACGTACTTGGCAATTCCTGCTTCAATGACAAGCAATAAGGCAACCAGTTCGAATACCGCGCTGATATTGATACCGTGGGCGACAAAGCCTAAAAGTGCGGGGCCTAGAATAACACCTGTATAACCTAAACTGGTTACGGAAGTTACCGCAGCGCTGATAGGCATGCCCTTCTGGTATTTTAAAAGTGAATAAAACACAGGGACAATGTTGGCACAACCAAGGCCGATGAGAATGAAGGCAAAGGCATTTAGATACAGGTTATCTAAAACAACTACGAGCGCAAAGCCTGCTGCCGTGACGATGCTGCCGCCGATAACAGCTTTTTGTTCGCCTAAGAATTGCACAGTTTTATCGCCTAAAAGACGCATGATGAGCATAGCAACGGAAAAGATAGCGTAACCTGTGCCTGCCAACGCTATATCCATATTTTTCACTTCGGTGAGCAGTACGCCGCTCCAATCCATAACTGCACCTTCAACAAGGAAGGAAATGCAGGCGAGAATGCCTAAAACGATAGCGCAGTGTAGTGTGGCGATGAGTGTTACGTTTGAGCTTGAAGATGCCAGTACGCTGAAAAGACCTGCGCTGGCAAAGCAGCCGATACTCCAAAAGGCATGCATACCGCTAAGCAGTCTGCGGCCGGCAAGCTTTTCCACAATAACGGCATTGGTGTTCATGCTGACATCCGTTGCGCCCATAACTGCCCCGAAAAAAGCAAGTGCAATGGCATAGCTCCAGATGTTTTGCAGGCAAGAAAGCAGCACGGAAATTAGTGCCATCAGCGTTGCACCTGTGATGACGACTTTTTTGCAGCCAAAGCGTTGTACGAGTGCGCCGGCCAAAGGCATAAAGATAAAAGCGCTGATACCGATGCACAGAAGCAAAAGACCGAGTACATCCGCTTCAAGCTTCAGGCGTGCTTTGACCATAGGAATCATCGGTGCCCAGGTGGAAATGACGAAGCCGGGCAGGAAAAAGGCGACACGCGCTGCATTGATTTCTTTGCTGCCGACGGAAATATTTTGTAAAGTGTTATCTGGTTTGTTGATTTGCATTGTAAAAACTCCTTTCGTTACCTAAGTAGCTATGAGAGCTTTTATGGGTTGAGTGTTGCCATAATTTATCTAAAAAAGCGGGATGAAATTCGTTTGAATCCTATCCCGCTTCAATAGCTTGAGCGCTACAAGTCCTCTGATAAATTATGATGATTTTACCACGAGCATATTTTGTTGTTAATGTGAGGTATTTAATTGTTGGTTTGAAGCATATTTTGATGTGTTTAGAAATTGTTGCTCTGCCTAACTTAGCAAGACCGCAAAGCTTCGAAGAATCTTCCCAAAACTTTTTTGATTGTTGGATTAATTACTGTAAAAAGATTATCCTGTTTTTATCGTATACTTTTAATACATTGTGCTAATGTTCAAAATGCAACAAATAATTCCCTTGTCTTTAAGTTTTGCCTATGTTATGATTTACTTAAAGCATTTAGATGATAAAGGGGGAATTATTTTGACTTATGGAATTGTTTTTCTCGTTATTATTTCCCTGGTTTTATTTATTATTGCGGCTAAGACCTGTTATGTGAAGGCACCCCCGAACGTGGCGTATATTATTTCCGGCTTGACGAAAAATCCACGTATTCTTATCGGTATAGGCGGTTTTAAAATTCCGCAGCATTGATGGCAAGCTGCCGGAAGTTCCTGTAGAAATAAGCAAGGAAGAATAAAAATGAAATAAGCTGTTAGCATCCGGTATGTTAGCAGCTTATTTTTACAATAACGGAGGAATGTTTCTTTGAAGATTCTCGTGAGTGCCTGCTTGTTGGGCAAAAATTGTAAGTATAACGGTGGTAATAACTTAAATCAAAGCGTGTTGGATTTTATCGAAGGACATGAGGTTATCGGCGTTTGCCCGGAGCAGTTGGGCGGGCTCTCTACACCGCGTTTGCCGGCGGAAATGGTTGAAGGCATAGTGACGAACAAGGAAGGCATCAGTGTGGATGCAGAATTTCGCAAGGGAGCGCAGACAGCATTGGCAGCTGCTTTGGAAAAAAAGGTGGATTTGGCAATTCTGCAATCACGCAGTCCCAGCTGTGGCGTGAAGGAAATATATGACGGCAGCTTCAGCGGCAAGAAGGTAAAAGGGCAGGGTGTGTTCGCCCGGCTGCTTACTAAGTATGGCATCAAGGTGCTTGATGCCGAGGATATAGCTGAGCATAAATAAGCTGGTTTATAAAAATTAAAAGGCAAGGTATTAGGATGTATGTTCCTAGGCCTTGCCTTTTGGTGCTTTATTTTTTATACTTTCTGATTGCCGCACCGATCAGCTTCGCTGTCTGCGACAGCTCCGCTTCGGTGTGCGTTGCCATGAGGGCAACGCGCAGGCGCGCAGTACCCTTTGCTACCGTCGGATAGCGGATAGCGGGGGCGAGCACGCCGTTTGCCAACAGCTCGTCAGCAACCTGCAGAGCGGACTTCTCATCGCCGATGATAATAGGAATGATGGCGGTGGGAGAGTAGGCTTCTACGCCTTCAGCATGTAGAGCGTTTAAGAAAAACTCTACGTTGTGCTGCAGATTTTGCGCACGTTGCGGTTCTTCCTTCAGTACCTCGATTGCTCGCAATGCAGCAGCGAGCGTTGCAGGAGTCTGCGAGGTGGCGAAGATAAAGCTGCGAGCTTTATTCTTGAGATATTCAATGATTACCTTGCTGGCGCAGGCGTAACCGCCTTCGGCGCCGAGTGCTTTGCTGAGCGTACCCATGAGAATGTCAGGGCGAACGGTATTGCCGAAATGCTCAACAGTACCGTGACCGGTTTTGCCGATAACGCCGGTGGCATGTGCTTCGTCAATCATCGTGAGCAGATGATACTTTTGGCCGAGTGCGACGAGAGCAGGCAGGTCGACGATATCACCGTCCATACTGAAAACTGCGTCGCTGACAATCAATCCCCTGCTGCAGGGGGTAGCAAGGATTTTCGCTTCCAGGTCCTGCATATCATTGTGCTTATAGACAACGATGCGCGCTTTGGAAAGACGTGCGCCGTCGATGATGCTGGCGTGATTGTATTCGTCGCTGAAGATAACGCTTTCACTGTTGCAGAGGGCGGAAATAATGCCGACGTTGGCCATGTAACCGGTGTTGAATACTAATGCTGCTTCCGTACCCTTGAACTGTGCCAGCTTGCTTTCGAGTGCTTCGTGCAGTGCGGTATTGCCGGTAGTCAGACGGCTGCCGCCGCTGCCTGCACCCCATTGAAGCGCAGCTTCGGCAGCGGCTTGCTTAACGCGGGTATCTGCTGCCAAATCAAGATAGCTGTTGGAGGCCAGCATTAAAACCTTGCGTCCCTGCATTTCAATGTATTTACTCTGCTCACTATCCATGGTGCGCAGGGAGCGGTAAAGATTCTGCTCCTTAAGCTGTTTCAGCTCGTCAGCAAAAATCTGCTCCGGGTTTGGATTAGCAGGCTTTTCAACTGGGAGTCCGCGTACAAGTACACGCTGCTTTTCCAGGTAATTGATAGCATCCTCGGCCTTAGCCTTGGTGCTGTCAAAGATAAATACACGGCCACCGTGCGGATTGCCCATTTCCTTCATCGGCATGAGGCGTACATAACCATGCTTTAAGGAAGCTAGGTAGCCGACGAGGTAATCGGGATCATCGGAAAGGCACAGCTCGGCGATGATGCCGGGGGCGTTAACAACTTTGGTAGCCAATACGATGGCTTCACGGAAATGGTTTTTACCGCTACAGTTGCTCGCTGCTCCTTCGGCATCCATATAGGTTACGCGGATGCCTCGCTCGTGGTCGGGTTCAAGTCTGGAGTTTGTGGCGACGTCATAGAGAACTGCACCGCGTATAGGATGGTTGTGACGCAGAAGGTCGATTAATGCATCTGCCTTGGCTTCCAATCCCAGCTCGCAGAGCATTTTCTTAATGATTTTATAGGTTTCCTCTACTGTGTCGGCAGGACGTTTGCTGACAGGCAGAGCGTCGAGATATTGCAGCTTTTCCGGTGCGACCTCTTCCATTTTGACGTTGATGAAGTCTGCTCGGCCGAGGCCGTGATGCAGAGCGCGCTCGGTAAGTGCGCTGACAGCGCTGCTGATATCGGCTTGCGGGATAATGCGTTCTGCGCCGCTGACATGTAAATCACCTTTGGATGCGCGCATTTTGATGCTGTATAAAGGCATAGGGAAATCTCCTTTGTATTTATGAATTAAGTGTTAAAATTTGCCCCCTTTCGCCTCACTATGTTCGGCACCTTCCCTATACTAAGACCCATTTTTCATGTAATGAAAAATGTTGGTCGTGTTATACTCGAAGAGTGCAAGGGGCAGGCAAGATCTGCGGTCGAACTTTCTTAGTTCCCCTGGGGGAACTGTCAAGCGTTAGCGAGACTAAAGGGGGCTTCTCTAAACTATTTATCAGCCTCTGAGCAAAGCAACTTTGGTAAGCAGCTGTTTTGCGGGCTTATAGAATGCACCGGCAGCAACTGCGGTAAAAATCATACCGGGGAAGGCTGCGGCGGTGAGTACCATCCAGTTTACACCGGTAACCTGCCACAGTACGAGGCGGGCAGCGAAGGTTCCGAGCGGGCCGCTGACAGCAACAGTAAGCAGATTAGTTCCGAGCAGGGCCATGGTGCCACCGGCAACAACGCGGAATACCATCTGTACAAGTACGTTGATGATGTTGTGCATGCCGAGCATCATTCCCAGCATACTGGCAAGGATACCTGCGATAATGTAGCGTTTAAAGCCGAAGCAGGCGCAGATGAGTACGGCGATTGGTGCAGATAACTGGAATTCGCCACCGGCAATTGGCGAAGGGATTTTAAAAGAACCTGAAATCAGAATCAAGACACCTAACAAAGCGATAGTAGTCAGCTCTTTCATACTCAAATCTTTCATTTATTTGCTCCTTACTTTAAAACTTCATCCATAGACTGTTTAGCCAGTGCTATGGCCTTATCCAGATCTTTATTTTCGATATTCAGCGGCGGGTTGAAGTAGATGACGTTACCCAGAGGACGTAGCAACAGACCGTGGGTAAGTGCTTTTTTATAAATTTCGTAGCCTATACGCAGGTCGCCGTCGAAGCCGATTTTCTTATCCTTATCGGTAACAAGCTCCATAGCGTTAATCAGGCCGATATGACGGATTTCACCGATGTTTTTATGAGCGCCGAAGGTATCCATGAGCGCATTGTGGAAATATGTTGCTTTTTCCGCAGCATGCTCGAGAATTTTTTCTTCCTTCATAATCTTAAGTACAGCAAGGGCGGTAGCGCAGCCGATAGGGTTACCGGCATAGGTGTGGCTGTGCATGAACTGCTTGCCTTTGTTGTAATCGTCATAGAAGGCATCGTAAATTTTGTCTGTGGTGCAGACAATAGCCATCGGCAGATAACCGCCGGTGAGTGCCTTACTGATGGTCATGATATCAGGAGTGATTCCCGCATGGTTGCAGGCGAACATTTTGCCGGTTCTGCCGAAGCCGGTAGCAATTTCGTCGGCAATCAGCAGTACGCCGTACTCATCACAGAGCTTACGCAGCTTTTGCAGGTAGAGAGGCGGATAGATACGCATGCCTGCGCAGCCTTGCACGATAGGCTCAACGATAATTGCAGCGGTTTCTTTTGCGTGTTTGGCAAATTCTTCCTCAGCAAATTTGAAGCATTCGCATTGGCAATGCTCGCGGTCTTTGGCAAACGGGCAACGGTAGCAATCAGGTGCCTTTACATGGATGTTGTTCATCATCATGGGTTTATACATCTGTGCGAACAGGTCCATGCTGCCTACGGAAAGAGCGCCGATGGTTTCACCGTGATAACCTTCGCTGAGGCACATGAAGCGCTGTTTTTCCGGGTGACCGGTCTGCAGCTGATATTGGAAAGCGATTTTCAGTGCGATTTCTACGGAAGAGGAGCCGTTGTCGGCGAAGTTGAATTTGTTCAAGCCTTTGGGGAGAACATCAACCAGCTCTTCGCACAGCTTAATAGCAGGCTCGTGGGTGAAGTTAACGAAGATAACGTGCTCTAATTGTTCAATCTGCTCTTTGATGGCGGCGTTGATTTTGGGATTGCAGTGACCTAAAAGGTTACACCACCAGCTGCTGATGATATCAAGATATTCGGTGCCGTCGGCTGCGTAGAGGTAGGGGCCTTTAGCGTGGTCAACGATGATAGGACGTAAGGTTTCGTAGTCCTTCATTTGGGAACAGGGATGCCAGATGTGGGCTAAATCTCTTTTTTGTAAATCTGCTACTCTATCGTTCATTTTTTCTTCCTCCTGAGTTTTGTGTCATTATTGTTTATTCCCCCTTCCGCCTCACGTTATTCGGCACTTTCCCCGTAGGGGCAGGCAAGATCTGCGGTCGAACTTTCTTAGTTCCCCCTCGGGGGAACTGTCGAGCTTTAGCGAGACTAAAGGGAGCTGTTGATTTTTATTTATATAATCCTTTAAGCACTTCTACATCAATATCCAGCTCGCTGGCATTCGGCGGTACGCAGGCAAGTACGGGGACCGCTGTAATTTCTTCCATCATACGCTTGTTGTCGGCCTGCATGAAGTTGCTGCCGTCGTAGTTGTTAAGGATGATGCCGCGGACGGGAATGTCTTTCTGCTTGAGGTAAGAGATGGTCAGTACGCAGTTGTTGATGGAACCGAGCGCTGCGTTGGAGATTACCAATACGCCCAAATCAAGCTTCTTGATGATGTCCTCGAGCAGGATGTGCTCTTCGTCCCAACGGATGGGGCAGATGATGCCGCCGCTGCCTTCCATGGTAACGTAATCATATTTGGCAAGGGAAGCCTGATAATCAGCTTCAATCTTTTCCATTTCTACGGGATTGCCCTCGCGCAGTGCTGCCAGATGCGGAGAAACTGCTTCCTTATAAATGTAGGAAACAAGGTTTTCCGGTTTTTCCGGGATGTTGGCGGTTTTAGCAACAAAGACTGCGTCGCCCGGCAGCCAGGTGCCGTCAGGCTGTTCTTCGGCGCCGCTCAGCGCTGCTTTGTAATAGCCTGCGTTGACGCCTGCATCGCGTAAGCGTTTAACAAGCAGGCCGGTAACGTATGTTTTACCGATATCTGTACCGATTGCTGTAATGAAAAGACCTTTACTCATAATTTTCACCTTCGTAATTTATTTTGGTTAACTTAAAATTCTATATGGTTAACTTTGTTATAGCTTAAGTATACGCTGTGAAGATTTTAATGTCAACCTAGCAAAATAGTATGGTTAACCATGCCGGTTGGGCATAACAAAAGATTGACAGGCATATTTTGTGGTTATAACTGTCAATCTTTGCTTATTTTGTGGTTAACGAAGAATAATCTTAATAAAAAGGAAAAAATTATTTTTTTGCTGCTGCGTTTTTACGGATTTCGGTTACCGGTATGCCGCCGATGCCCCAGTTATCTGTATCAACCTCGTCGATGGTGACAACGGTGGTAGATTTGTTTTTGCCTAGAACGTCATGCAGAAGATTGGTTGCGCCTTCGATGAGAGCACGCTTCTGCTCAGGTGTAACGTTACCTTCTTTGGTGATTTTGATGTTTACATAGGGCATGCTGATGACCTCCTTGCGTTTTTCTTTCATTATAGCATATTTTGCTTGCAAACTGCGCGTTTCTATGCTATTATAAGTGCGGTAAAATTTACTGATGCACAGTAGCATTTAGGATGAGCTGGAGCAGTTAACAGTAAAGCTTACTTCTGAAAAATTTTTAAGTCAATACTCGCTTGGATCTATAAGACCGGGACGAAGACGCAAACAGGCTAACTATGCGCATTCCGTACCGGAATGCGCTTTTTTATATGCTTCGGCATTAATCGGCAATTCCATAGCCTTGAATTTGCACAGCGTCTCCTGTGGTCAGAAGGGAGGGCAATCTTGAAGGTTGGTATTATTGGCGGTGGCCGCGTTGGCAGCCGTCTGGCTGCAAGCTTGCGTGAAGCAGGCGTGCTGGTCGGCATTACGGCTGCATCTGAGCAGCACAGCGCACAGCTGGCACAGCAGTTTGGTGTACCGGCGACGGATAACGCGAAGCTGTGGCAGGCGGCGGACGTGTTGTTGCTTACCGTACCGGACCGGTTAATTGGTACGGTAGCGGAGGAGCTAGCGCAAAGCGTGACACCGGCGGCTAAGGTTGTACTGCATGTGAGCGGCAGTGTGGGATTGGAGCCTTTGGCTCCGCTTGCTCAGCTGGGCGCACACGTAGGCAGCCTGCATCCGCTGCAAAGCTTTGCCGGCGGCAATACAAAGCTTGCAGGTGTGTATATGGCGTTGGACGGTGACAGCGAAGCGCAGGACGCAGGCAAAAAGCTCGTAGAACTTTTTGGCGGCAAAGCGTTCAGTGTTCCTGCTGAAGAACGTGCGGCCTACCATGCGGCAGCGTGTATCTGCTCTAACTACGCCGTAGCGGTGGAGGCTATGGCGGCGCAGCTGATGGCGCGCTGGACCGGCAGCAATGAAGCTGCCTGGGAAGCACTGCTTCCCTTGTTCAAAGGCACAGCGGCTAATTTGCAGGCTACGCAAAATCCTGCAGCGGTCCTGACGGGACCAATTGCCCGCGGTGATGTCAGCACGGTAGCGAAACATCTTGCTGCCTTACCGGCAGATGTAATTCCTGCCTATTGCTCTCTGGGCCTGGCGACAACCTCGCTGGCCCTTGCTAATGGCACTATTGACGAAAATGCAGCTGATGAGCTGAGAAATTTGCTTGGAGGATATTATGGCTAACAAACAAGTAACAGTCGCAACGATTAAGGAAATGAAGCAAAATGGCGAACCTATCACGATGATAACCGCTTACGACGTAGCAATGTCCCGCAACGTGAACGAAGCAGGCGTAGATATGATTCTTGTAGGTGATTCCCTGGGTAACGTAATTTTAGGATATAATTCCACAGTCCCAGTAACGATGGATGAAATGATTCATCATACCAAGGCTGTTATGCGTGGCAACAGCAATGCTTTAGTAGTTGGCGATATGCCGTTTATGAGCTATCAGGCAAGCATTGTTGACGCAATGTATAATGCGGCACGTTTCCTGAAGGAAACAGGCTGCACTGCAGTTAAGCTGGAGGGCGGCTCTGAGGTAGTACCTCTCGTAGAGCGTCTGACACAGGCCGGCATTCCGGTATGTGCTCATATCGGTCTGACTCCGCAATCTGTAAATCAGCTGGGCGGCTTCAAGGTACAGGGCAAGGATATTGCCGCTGCACAAAAAATGATTGATGATGCCAAGGCTTTGGAGGCTGCAGGTGCTTTTGCCTGCGTGCTGGAATGCGTTCCGGCCGCACTGGCTGCTAAGGTAACCAGCGAGCTGAAAACCATGGCTACCATCGGTATAGGTGCCGGCAACGGCTGCGACGGTCAGGTGCTCGTATGCAATGACCTTTTGGGAGTTTCCACCGGCTTCTGCCCGAAATTTGTTAAGAAGTATGCTAATCTGCATGATACTACCGTAGAAGCAGTAAAGGAATATATTGCCGATGTTAAGGCAAGAACCTTCCCTGCTCCTGAGCATACCTTTAAGATTGACGATGCTGTTTTAGAAAAATTATATTAATACTTTTATAAATAAAGTGAGGTAATTCAAAATGAAATTAGTACATACAGTTGCAGAGCTGCGCGAAGAGGTTGCAGCAGCTAAAGCTCAGGGTTTGACCATCGGCCTGGTGCCTACTATGGGTGCTTTGCATGAAGGCCATGCATCCCTGATTAAAGCAGCTAACATGGAAAATGACTTTGTTGTAGTCAGCGTTTTCGTAAACCCGACTCAATTCGGTCCTAACGAAGATCTGGACGCTTATCCGCGTACTCTGGAAGCAGACTGCAAGCTGGCAGAAAGCATGGGCGCTAACGTAGTTTTCGCTCCGGCTCCGAAGGAAATGTATCCGAGCGAAGATGCAACATGGGTAGAAGTAACCGGTGATATTACCAAGGTTCTGTGCGGCCGTACCCGTCCGATTCACTTCCGCGGTGTAACTACCGTTGTTACCAAGCTGTTCAACCTGGCACAACCTGACCGTGCTTACTTCGGCCAGAAGGATGCACAACAGGTTGAGGTTCTGAAGCGCATGGTAAAAGACCTGTTCTTCAATATCCAGCTGCGCATTATGCCGATTGTCCGCGAAGCTGACGGTTTGGCAAAGAGCTCCCGCAACACCTATCTGAATGAAGCAGAGCGCAAAGCAGCTCTGGTACTGAGCCGTAGCCTGAAGGCTGCTAAGGAGCAGTACGAAGCAGGTGAGCGTGACGCTGCTAAGATTACTGCGGCTGTTACCGCTTCCATTAAAGAAGAGTCCATGTCTGATATTGATTATGTTGAAATTTATGCACTGCCGGAATTGAAACCTGTAGCAGCTCCGATGGCAGGCAGCAACCTGCTGGCTGTAGCTGTTAAATTCGGCACCACACGTCTGATTGATAATGTAGTTTTGGAGGAGAAATAATATGCTTTATACTATGCACCATGGCAAAATTCATCGCGCTACCGTAACCCAGGCTAATCTGGAATATATGGGCAGCATTACTATCGACAGCGAGCTGCTGGAGCTGTCCGGTATTCTTCCGGGAGAGCGTGTACAAATCGTTGACAACAACAACGGTAACCGTCTGGAAACATATGTTATCGCCGGTGAGCGTGGCAGCGGTGTTATCTGCCTGAACGGTGCTGCTGCACGTAAGGTTCTTGTTGGTGATACTGTTATCATCATCGCTTACAGCCTTATGACCGAGGAAGAAGCTAAAACTTATGTACCGAAGGTTGTAATGGTTGACGAAAACAACCATCCAATCAACGTTCGCGGTACTGAAAAGGAAGCAGAAATCGGCTGATTATAAGCATTATATGAGCACGTTGCGGCTTGCGCTTGGCGCAGGCTGCAGCGTGCTTTTTGTGTTGGCGGTTTGCTGAATTTATGAAGTATCAAGCGATTTCGGGATAACGTATAATAAGTTGCGCAAATTCAATTCAAAAAGATAGACATAGAGACTA
>ENA-ORNF01002747-ORNF01002747.1-human-gut-metagenome-genome-assembly--contig:-NODE-2747-length-12681-cov-3.938064_pt1 | contig 12681 bp, 9 predicted proteins | sample MGYA00242110_ERZ509012 | MGnify/ENA primary metagenome ERZ509012 (study PRJEB26280, sample SAMEA2338714) | human gut metagenome | biome: human gut; feature: human-associated habitat; material: faeces... | reverse complement strand
AGTGGAAGAACCGGCTGCAACGGTTGTACCTCCTGTAGCAGAGCTGCCGGTAACAGAAGTGCCGGCGCATGAGCCGCAGGTACAGCCTGCCTTTGAAGAACGCCCGGCAGACACTGGGAGACCGGAGGGCGCATTCTCCGGACAGACGGTGCAGACCGGGGCTCAGCAAAATGCGTATCAGCAGCCATTTCAGCAGAATATGTACCAGCAGCCTGCACAGCAGAACATCTATCAACAGCCGGCTTATAATGCTGTACCGCAGGAGCCGCAAAAGAAGAATGGTAACTGGATGACCATTACTTCCCTGATTTTGTCCATTTTATCGATTGTTTGCTGCTGTCTGGATGTATTCGCACTGATTCTGGCAATTGCATCAATTGTACTTGCCATCATTGCACTGGTTCAGCATAAGGGCAATAAGGGAATGGCAATTGCATCCCTGATTGTTGGCATTATCGGATTTTTAATTGCTGTATATCTTCTGGTTTATGCTTATGCAATTCTTCCAAACAATCCGGCGCTGCAAAGCCAGATCATGGATTTGTATGATGAGCTCGGGGTAACAGGATTTATCTGGTAAGACCTGAATATCGAACAGTAAAAGGAACATGGATAAAGTTCTATGAAGCATCAGATAGGAACAGAACGTAAAATAAAAAGTTCGGATACAGAGCGGGAAGCTTTGTATTCGAACTTTTCTGTTTTTTAGAATCTTTTGCATTACTGAATCATTATCTTACGGTCTTGGCAGTAAATGCTTCGACCTGTACTGAATAGTTACGAACCGTTTTCTTAAAACAACAGACATTAAAATCCCCGATAATCTTTTGATTTATCGGGGATTTCTTTATCTCTTAAACTAATGATATCATGTTCATTTTCTTATTTTCATATTCCTGCCATAATATATTTACCATAATCATACATCAGGGTGCGGGAAATGACACAATGACACTCTGTTTTCTTATCGGACGGAGCAGTCCTCTTGTTATTGAAGGATGCGAACTGCATAAATTTGTGCGCGATCCAGCCCATTGGTTGCCAGGATTTCAACACGCAAAGCCACCACGTTTTGCAAGGTCAGCTTATGCTCGCAAAATCGCTGGTAGTTCCCAAGGATATTTGCAGCCTCACGCCATTCGCAATCCTCGGATAATTTGTACAAAATCCGATAGTCCTTTACAACTGATGGAATCACATTAGCCGAATACCCTCCCCACTGACAATTGGTATCCCCCTGAAAAACCGCGAGGAAGTTGTCAAGGGAGGAATCGAAAATCAACTGAATCGAATGGACATCGACAGCTTTGTCCCACTCAAACTCCAGATATTCCGGTTGTTTAAAATCGGTTGCCTGGGAAATCCACAAATTAGGAAGGAAGGTCGGTCGTGCCGTTTCGCCTCTGACATTTTCAGGAAGATATACCGGTTGTTCCGGATAAATTTTCAGGCAATAGGAAGGTTCTTCCCAAGTGTCAACCATATAATCCCAATCACGGTTTTTTGTAATCTGAATACACCCCGGATTCTCAACGTTCTCCTTGGAATGGCGATACATCGCTTTCAGTCCCACCGGCGCATTGTTGCCATAGCAAAGGGAAATCTCGGGGTTTTCACTGATCACCAGAAAATGCCACCCCTTTTGAAGCACCTTCAGGTTACAAGGGATGTTTACAGAGACGCCCTGTCCTTTTTCGATGTCAACCGTTCCTTCTTTGAGCACTTCATAAGGGATGGTAGACAGCTTGGGGCGGCCGCTCATCACAGCATAGTGAAGGCGTGTATTTGCCCCCGCGTCAACAAGGATTTCTAAGCTCTCAAGCTGTTTTGTTACCACAGGAAACAGATAGCAGCAATCCATCGTAACCGGCCACTTTCCGTCGATACGCCCGACGCCGGGCCCGGATAGTGTCGATGAGGCGGAGATTCTCGCTGACTGCGCCAAATCGTTTGGATTCCGATAGGGATTTGAAAAGATAGTATGATCTACCCGGTGCAAAAGGGCATGAACCTTGTCAATGTGCTCCGGATCGGCAGCCTGCCGGACCGTCAGTTCTTCCCGGCAGCATACGGTTGCTGCAGCCGCGACTGCTTCACCGAACTGAAGGCAGGTCCACATGTTGCGTATTCCGCATAAACCCAGATGAGAAACGCTGATATTACGTCCGGCAAGAAAGAGATTCTCCACGTTCTTTGCATAAAGGCAGCGCAAGGGCACCTCAAAGGGCCCCAGATGATAGGTGTGGGTATTAGCAAAATCCTTGTGAAAAATTCCATCCCTGGCATGGTCATCGTAGCCAAAACCACCGTAGGCAATGCTATCGTAAAATTTTCGCTGTTCGTCGATATCCGTCTGGGTATAAATATAGTCGCCGATGAAGCGGCGGTTTTCACGTCTTCCTGGCATTGTGGAAACCCAGTCCAGGTCATACGTTCTAAGTTCCTCTCGTAAAGAGGACCGGTTTTTGATGTAGTCCCAAACCGCATAAGCGATATGGGTGAGTTCGGTGCGAATTTGGCGCATGTCCGTAACCGTGTCAAGGGCGCCTCCCCATTCCATCCACCAAAAGCCCGTTAGGCTGTTCATAAATGTAAGTTCCAGGCCGCGATGCTCCAGATCCTCTTTTTCAAACCGATACTTGACCCAGTCCGGAGAATGGAAAACCACCTCCCGTCCGATATCCTTCGCCCGCAAACGTGTCGTGCAGCCGTTCTCCCACTTTCCCCCTTCACCGGCGTACTCCTCACCAAAATCACTGCTATTCTCATGCCCCTGCATGTAAGGGACACCGGCCAGGAACGCAACCGTTCCATTACCGGTGCAATCAGCAAAAAATGACGCCCGAAAATGGATGCGTTGTTCGCTTTCGGCACTGTACCCGGATACCTCCGCGATTTTCTTCCCATCCTCAGTCATTTTGACCGTATCAATAGCAAGGTGGAGAAAAAGCTCCAGGTTCTTTTCACGGTATACAGCGGTCTGCATTGTGAGGTCCCACAGCTCCACACCGTTTTGTGGATTGATGTACAGGTTATTAAGAATCAGTTCCTCGGCTAAGCCGGTCTCCCGTCGATAGATAAAATTCTTATCCACATAATGAGCACCGATCGGGGTGGTCTGCATTTCCTTGCTCATGTTACCGCCGAGGCACCCCCGATCATTTACAAGTGCCGTTTTAAGACCATATCTGGCTGCCAAAACAGCGGCAGCCAGACCTGCAGGTCCCGCCCCCAATACAACAAAATCAAATTTGTATTCAAGTTGGGCAAGACCCTTCCCCTGTTTCCAGGTGCTAATGATTTTTTCCCGCATCCGATCTTCCTCCTGCTATAGCAGACCTGCCACTCTCGTGACAGGCCTGCTCAATTATACATTATTATGTTATTTAATATATCCCATAGATTGAAGAGTTTCTCCAGCCGCATCGAGATAGGATTGATAGCTATATACTTCTTTTAGTGTCTTCACAAATTCATCATATTCCTCAATTGGCCGACGCCCATAGATAAACTTAATCAGTTCCTCCTCTGCGAAGGTTGCCGCGTCAGAGGCCACAAACCCTTCCGGGAAATCTACAAACCCGTTAAGGCATTTGATTCGAGGCTGTGCCGCCGCAAATTCGATAACATCACGGCTCATTGGATTACGAATGATAAGGTATTTACTTTCGTCGCCACGGCCGGTAAACTGGTAATTGTACAGATAGGCCTGCAGATCTGATTTCTTCCAAAGATCATTGTTGATGAGCTCCACTTCACCGTCAGCGTTTACCTGATGATACGTTCCTTCGGGACCGTAGGCCACCAGACGATTGCCCTCCTCGGTAGAAAGATAATTTAAGACCTTAAACAGCGCTTCCTTTTTCTCCGGTGACTGACTTAATGTAGCCGGAATCGCGAACATGTGGACAGGTGTGCCAATTTGCCATTCACCGTCCAGTTCTTTACCATTTCCTCCTCCAATTGTTCCCATCGGTTTCCAGGATGCATCCGGGTTGACCGCCTTGGCCTGCTCGATATGGATGTCCTTGGCAAACAGGCTCCACTCGATACGCGTCATGCCCACCTTACCCTGGAATGCTTTATCCTGTACCGGCTGGGAGCCGGTGTTACCGAAGAGCTCCGGATCGATTACGCCGGCATCAACAAATTTCTTTGCTTCCAGGATAGCATCCTTGATGTCCGGATCCGTGACAGTCGAAACCAGATTTCCATCCTTAACGTAAATGCTGGGCAAAGCTCCCGAGTTAGTCGGAAGAGCAACGCCATATGCTCCGAAGATGGCTGAGAAAGCGCGAAGTCCATTATTGCCGGTAAGGGCGAAAGTATCATTCTTCCCGTTTCCGTCCGGATCATCGTTCGTGAAAGCTACGGCCACATCGTAGAGCTCGTCTAAATTGGTGGGAATACTAAGACCCAGATGATTCAGCCAGTCCTCCCGAATAAACGACATACAGTATTCAAAGGAGATCGGAACAGGAATTCCATACGTTTTACCGTCAACGACGCCCATATCCAGCGAATCACCCAGCCAGTCCTTCACCGTACTCAGTTCATTCTGGTATACATCGGTCAAATCCATAACCAGGCCTTTTTTTGAATAGTTTCGTAAAAGCTCCTGATTCACCCAGAACATATCCGGGTAATCGCCGGTAGCAATACGGGTATTGACAGTGTTGATATAATCGCTGATATCATCATAGCCAACCAGCTCAATGTTGACATTAAGCCGCTTAAGTATTTCTGCTTTGATGATATCATCGTCCTGAGCGGGTAATCCGCCGCCCCATCGGATGATCTCCAGCGTCACGGGTTTTTTGTCCGAACCGCCGGCATCAGCGCTTTGGCCATCCCCCTTGCTTCCACCGCCCCCGCAGCCGGTTAAGCACCCCATTACGAGGGTCAGCGTAAGAATCATAGTAATCAAGCTTTTTCGTTTCTTTTGATACATATACAGTTCCTCCTCTTTTTTTATGTGTGTCAGGCAGTTATTAAATGCCTGCGACATCCTTTTCATCCCTTGACGGCTCCGGTGGTGATGCCGCTTACATAGAAGCGTTGCAGGAAGGGATACAACGCGACAATAGGCAGACTTGCTGTAACGACCGAGGCCATTTGCAGGGTCATGGTCGGTACAACCTGGTCCGCATCGACCACTTGTTGGTTGGCAGTCAGGATATTTCGTACAACTACCTGAAGCGGCCACTTATCCGGCTTGGTAATGTACAAAATTGCCTGCTGAAATTCATTCCAATGCTGGACTCCGTAGTAAATCGCAATTGTAACCAGAATCGGCTTACACAGCGGCAGCACGATTTGCAGGAAGCTGCGGAATTCGCCCGCTCCGTCAATTCTGGCGGAATCCAGTAATTCCGACGGTATATTTTCCATAAAATTCTTTAGTATGATTAAATACTGTGTCCAAATCACTTGCGGGATAATCATCGACCAAAGGGTATTGACTAACCCTGCCTTTTGTACCACCAAATAGGTGGGAATCATACCGCCGTTGAACATCAGCGTAAGAACAACCATGTTAATGAAGAACTTCCTCCCCGGCAATTTTTTTCGGCTAAGCGGGAAAGCCATCAGCGCCGTAAAGAAAACATTGAGTACCGTGCCGACGACTGTAATAAAAGTGCTGACCTGGAACGATCCCGATAAGGTCGACTTTTGAAACAGCGTTTCATATGCATCAAAGGAAATGACACGCGGAATGACTAAAAATCCTCCGTTACGCATAACCTCGGTATAAGGTGTCAGCGATGCGGAAATCACAAATAGCATCGGAAAAAGGATGGAAAATGCAACAAGAAAGAGAATTACATAAATCATACCGTCAAAAATACGGTCTCTCCTTCCGCGCACGCCAACATTCCTGCTCAGTACTTCTATTTCAGATGAATTTTTGCGCGGCCTTTGCATTACTTTTGTTTTCATCACCAGATTCCCTCCCCTGTCACCTTTTTGGAGGTATAGTTAGATAGGAGAACCAGTGTACAGGAGATGACACCTTTAAACAGTCCTACCGCTGATGCCAGGCTGAAGTTGAGCTGTTGAAGGCCGGTACGGTACACCCAGGTATCAATGATTTCACCAACGGAACGAACCTCCACATTACTCATGACATACACTTGCTCGAAGCTGGAATCCAGCACCGTACCGACGCGAATCGTCAGCATCATGGTAATCACCGACATAATGCCAGGAAGCGTAATATGCCAGATACACTGCATGCGGGAGGCACCATCCGTTCTTGCCGCCTCATACAATGCAGGATCAATGTTGTTAATCGCTGCTATGTAGATAATCGTGCTGAAACCGGTCGTCCTCCAGATCGATGAAATCACAAGCAGGGAGCGAAACCATTTCGTGGACGTCAGGAACGGGACAGAACTGCCGGTGAGCTCGACAAGCCAGCGATTGATCAGTCCATTGTTTTGGGAAAGCAGGGCCATCATAATCCCGTATATAATTACCCAGGAAAGAAAATACGGAAAAAAGCTGACCGACTGAACAAAGCGGCGATATCGCTGCCCCCGGCATTCAGTCAGCAAAATAGCAAGTATGATGGGTGGAAAGATACTGAAAATCAGCATATAAAAGCTGATGCTGAAAGTATTTTTCATAAGAGTTCCAAAATAGGGTGAATCCATAAACAGCTTAAAATGTTTGAACGCGGGAGTTGCCCAGGGGCTGCCGATAATGCCGCCCGTAAAGTCATAATCCTTGAACGCCAAAGTAACACCGTACATTGGCATAAAGCGGAAAATTACATAATAAATGACACCTGGCAGCAACATAAGATAGAGTACACGATATCTTCGCAGCCGTCCAACCCATCGGCTAAAACAGGCTTTTGCCGTTATTTCTTTTGCCGTTATTTCCATTGCAGTACACCTCCAGAATTTTTTGTATCTTCATTATAGTCGGTTTTGTTTACAAAATATATACAGTATTCTTGTCAAAATGTCAGATATGTTCTCCAATATCACCGGATTCTTCGTAATCTGTTGCATTCCTTTATAGCAGCAGGTATAATAGGAACAGAACCTGATGAATTGGAGGTATTCTCATGTTTTCACAAGCTGGGACAAAACCGCTGCACGTTGTGGTTGTGGATGATGAACGCCCAATTCTGGATGAACTGCGCCTGTTTGGATGGCAGGAATGCGGTGCGGAGCTGTCCGGCGTGTTTACGAATGGCGCTGAAGCTTTGGATTTTTGCATAGACAACGAGGTAAATGTAATTATCTCAGATGTGGTAATGCCTACTATGAACGGTCTTGAGCTTTTGGAGCGCATCAAAAATATAGCCCCGCACATCCAGTTTATCGTATTGACCTGCCACGAGAGCTTCAGATATGCCCAGGAAGCACTGCGTTCCGGAGCCCTTGATTATATCGTGAAGGCCAATATGAATGATGAGGACCTCGTGTCCGCGATTGGCAAGGCGAGAGCCGCGATCGAAGAAACCTCTCACATTCAGAATAGCATCGAAGAAAAACATCAAAAGGAAATCACTGCTTTATTCCGGCAGCTGATTGGCCCCGACGCCGACTGCACGGCAATTCAAAAAGCCATACAGCGGCTTTTCCCTCTTAAATTTCCCTTATATCTGCCTTTATTTTATGTTCGTTTCACCGATGAATTTGTTCCAACCACACAGCAGGAAATTGTATCTCTTCTCTACGAAAGCAATCTCCCTAAGCGGTTTGACAGCGAACTCATTCCTTTATCCAGGAAGCAGCTTCTTGGAATATCCAACTGCTGGACAAGGGAACGTATTGAAGCATATATTCTGGAGATGCAGCGGGTGTTGGCCGATAGCATCCCATATCCGGAAATCGGTATCCATGTCTATGGGTCGATTGGCCAGCCTTTACAGGATATTCATCAGATCCGGCATTATTTGCTCGCATCGAGAAAATGGGACGACCTGTTCTTTTTTGACCAGCGGAAGATCCTGTTTGAACCGCCCGAATCCGCCCCTGTCTCCTTACCGGAAGAGGAGCGGCAGGCAATTTTAGAACAATGCAAAAAGCACTTGGGAGACCCCCGGTCTTTGTTCGCCTTTTTACAGGAACAGCTGGATAATATCAACAAAAATGTCTTTTGGGATCCCTCCGACCTCAAGCGTTTTCTGGTATGGTGGTTCACGGCACTGCTCGGCCGAAGGATTACGCTGGATCGAATGGCTAAAATCAGCGAAAAGATTAACCACTCACAAACGATTGATGAGGCCATCGACAGCCTGTGGTATTTTTGGCTTCAGTACACAGCCGAACAATCCCTGCAGCATCCGGAAATCCGCAGGGCACTGGAGCTCATCAATAAGCATCTGGATCAGCCAATTACACTGCAGTTCATTGCCAAACAGGTGGGCTTAAGCTCCCACTACCTGAGCCGCCTTTTCCACGCGGAAACCGGAAAGCCTTTTAATCAATACGTTATAGAGGCCAAAATGCAGCGGGCCGCGAAGCTCCTGCGTGAATCCACAATGAAGGTCTATGAAGTGTCAGACAGTATCGGAATTCCCAATTACCGATATTTCGCGGCGCTGTTCAAAAAGCATTGGGGTATGACACCGATAGATTATAGAAAGAATGTGATGAAATGAGAGTACGGAGAAAGCATTTGTTCCACTGGGGACTCACCCAGCGTCTGTTCGTAATGACATCCACTATCTCCATTGCAGTGTTGGCCATCATGGCTTTATACGGCTATAATTCCGCTCATAAGGCCCTCGAACGGCAAATCGCCAGCAACATCTCCAGCTTGAACGACCGTACCCTCAGCTATGTTGACAGCTATGTAGAGAGTGCCCAAAGCCTTGGCCGTATGATTGCCGCGGATCGTGGAACCGGCATCAGACAGTCTGAGCGTATCGGTATCTTAATTAACACCTTCAGTCAAACCCTCTATCCCGTCGCCCGCACTATTTATTATATACCTGCCAACGGTGAAGTAATTTCCACTCGTCAGACTTATTATGACATCATGGGAAATAAGATGCTGCCGCTGCTGGCAGAAAGTGCACAGGATAGTCTCACCGGCCTCGCCTGGAGCCAGCCGTATCACTCTCCTGTTTCCGGTGACACCGTTGCCTTTTCACTGGCTGTAGAGGACCAGCCAAATGACGAAAAGGGTGTCTTAGTCATAGAACTGGATCTGGGTTACATCAAAAATGATCTGGACCGTTTTCTTCATAAAGGGAACCAGTCTTATCTGCTAATGACATCAGAAGGGAACGTCATCCTTTTTAATCGTAATACAGATTTACTGCAATACGAAAACGACACCCTGCGCACCTCTATCGCACCGCAAATGATTGCCGAGCTGGCAGACTGCCCTCAGGGAATCTCCTATTTACCCAAAGAAGCTCCTTCCTTGCTCGTCACCCGTTCGCCTATCAATCGACTGGGTTGGTCGCTATTCACGCTTGTCAACAGCGACAGCATTTTTGCGGCGTACAACAAAACCCTGACCAGGACCTACATTAACGCCGGAATCCTGATTCTGGTGGTTTTGTTGGGTGTATGTTTCTTCTTAAGCCGCAAATTCGTTTCTCCCATTCGTGAACTGGATGAGAAGATGAGCCATTTTTCCAAGACGCAGCTCAATGAGCCCCTGCCCGTCAAAAGAAGCGATGAGATCGGTCACTTGACGGAAAGCTATAATCAAATGCTCATGCGCTTAAAACGCCTCATCCGGGAGGTTAAGCAAAGTGAAAAAGAAAAACAGAATTACAAGATTCAGATGCTGCAAAGCCAAATCAAGCCCCACTTCCTTTATAACACGTTAGCCTGCATCAGAAGCCTGGCGAAGCAAAACAGAATGGAGGAAATCCGTGAGACAATCTCCTCTCTGGTGGGACTTTTGGCTTATACCTTCGATAAGACGGATGATTTTGTAACCATCAACGAAGAAATTCAGTCACTCAAAAAGTATATACAAATTCAGCATATGCGATATGGAGATGTCTTCCATATAGAATATCAGATCAGTCCCGATACCAGCGAGTGTTATTGTCCAAAGCTCACGCTGCAGCCAATCGTTGAAAACGCAATCTTTCATGGAATCTTACCCGCCGAGGAAAATGGAGCTATCCGAATCGAAACAAAGATTTACAACGAAGAATTGCACATATTTGTAAAAGATAATGGGATTGGATTTAGTGCAGACCGATTTGAGAAGATATTGGCAGGTATCGAGCCGGACAACAATTCCAATGCATTCAATCATGTAGGACTTAAAAATGTAAACAACCGGATTATTCTTAATTATGGAGACACTTACGGTATTCATATTTTATTACAAGAGGAGGGAACCTGCATTGAGATAACCTTGCCGGTTAAAAGGGAAAAAACTTGAATTGCTAAGAATATACCTGATAATTACGGCCTCGGAATAAAAATTTTCCCCTGAAATCCCAAAACTTAATAAATAGCACCGGATTCATAATCATTCGACATGCGCTTGTTGGCATAGTATAGGATAAAATCACCCGCATAGAAAGAAAAGGTCGACCCCTTATAGCTGCTTTTTTGGAGGGGCGGCCCCTCCATGGTCCACATCGAACAGTTCCCGTTGTTCAGATGGTTTCCGGCATTGATATAGCTCAGTCTATGCCTGCCGTCCGGATCTACTGTCTCTATCGTGAAGTTCACGATGATATAGCCGTCCGTCAGCCAGAAGTCTTCATCATAATCCACGCCGTATTTATCTGCATAATCCATTTGCTAACGCAAGAACATGGGCGGGAATAAGCCCGATAAGCATAACAATGTAGGTAAATCCAATATAGGCGGCTGTCCGCCGCTGGTAGCTGCTTCCGGCTCTCGCGGCTGCGGCTGCTCGTATATGACGTAATCTGCGCCCCGCAAGCGTCCCTTTTCGTCGCGCTCCCGGCTGCGCACGATATATCCGGCTTTTTCGAGTTCCTTTACCGCTTCGCGGATTGCGTCGATCTTCTCCCGGTTGATATGGGATAAGCCCGCAAGGGTATAATCCCAATCTTCGGGCAGCGAAAGCATTTGCGACAACAAGCCCTTTGCCTTTAAGGACAATTCCTTGTTTCGCAAGTGGTGGTTGCTCATAACGGTATATCCCGTATTTCGCTCCACTCTGAAAACTGCCATATTTCCTCACTTCCTCTCTTGGTATGCGTGGACAATTAGAAAGCCGTTTTCGGCTGTTTTGGTATTGCAATATGCCCTTTGCCGTTTTCGCGTCTGCAAAGCCGCATGGCACAAGGGCTTTTGCCCGTCTATTTGTCCATGCTGGCGTGCGTTTTCCGCGTCCTTTTGCCGGGGCAATAGGGACACTCTTTGAAAACGCAAAACTCATATTTCCACCCGGGGCGGTAGAAACGGCAAGTGCCGCAATCTTCATCATCTCCGGCACAACCGGATTGATAGCGGTCAAATCCCGGCTTCTGCTGCATGAGCAATTCAAACGCCCGCTGCTTGCCCTTTGTGAAATACATTCCGGCTGCACCTCCTTTCCTGCGGGCATAAAAAAACGGCGTTACTTTCTCCCCCAAAGGGGTTAAGGTAACGCCGTTTGTGTGCGTATTCAGTTTTTAACACATTCCCTGTCTATCCGCTGTCCGCAAAACCATTGATTTTATTAGCTTTTTGCCGCTATCGCTATCACACCTCATTATTCCAGCGCCCCGAAGTACAACGGCTTTTGGACGACGCCAAGACGGGCGTTATCAATACCATCATCGTCAAAGATCTGTCGCGTTTCGGAAGGAACTATATCGAAGTCGGGCAATACGTCGATTATGTATTCCCGGCTTTCGGTATTCGATTCATCGCCATACAGGACAACGTAGACACGGAAAACCGCGATAGCGGCGCGATGGAAATGATGCCCATTATGAACGTGTTTAACGAGTGGCACGCGGCTAATACGAGCAAGAAAATCAGAGCCGTCTTAAAGAGCAATGCAAGGGACGGCAAGTACCATGCGAGGAAAGCCCCTTACGGATATGTCAAAAGCGATACCGAAAAGAAAACGCCGATAATTGACGAAGAAGCCGCCGCAGTCGTGAAAAGGATATTTGAAATGCGCGCGAGCGGATTAAGCCCGCATAAGATAGCGGATATACTGAACGAGGAAAACATCCCTAATCCGAGCAAGTATAGCATGGATAAGTATGGAATTGTCGGAAAACGCAATCATTTCGGGTTATGGTCTTTCTGCGCCGTAAACAGTATTTTGAAGAATCCCACTTATTTAGGGCATATGGCGCAGCAGCGTTGGAGTTCGATTTCGTATAAGAATCACAAGCGGTATAAAAAAGACGAAAGCGAATGGATAGTAGTAAAAAATACGCATGAACCGATCATAACGCAGGAGCTTTGGGATAAGGTACGGGAAGTGGAGAAATCCGTAGCGCAGGGCAGGAAAACCAAGCGCGGCTATACGCATCCGCTGTCAGGCTTCTTGTTCTGTGCAGATTGCGGCGTAAAGATGAAACTGAATTATATCAACCGAGATGGAAAATTGTATTTCAATTTCAACTGCGGCAATCATATGCGAATCGGCAAGGCGTATTGTTTCTCGCATTTTATTCAGGCGAAGGATATAGAGGCAATCGTGCTCGACGACATACGCGAGATGGCGCAAAGGATCGTCATTGACGAAAAGGTTATCCGTGAGGAGTTTATT
>ENA-ORNF01002746-ORNF01002746.1-human-gut-metagenome-genome-assembly--contig:-NODE-2746-length-12684-cov-5.919154_pt1 | contig 12684 bp, 10 predicted proteins | sample MGYA00242110_ERZ509012 | MGnify/ENA primary metagenome ERZ509012 (study PRJEB26280, sample SAMEA2338714) | human gut metagenome | biome: human gut; feature: human-associated habitat; material: faeces... | reverse complement strand
GCCTTTCCCAATGTCAGGATTCCCTTTCGGTCCAGCATTCTCTTACGCTCATAGACACATCCAAATACAAGCAGGAACATTCCTATGAGAAATACTGCAAAGGAAGACTGCAAAAGCAGCGAAATTCCCACTGTAAGAAGCAGCCACTGTGGGATTTTTCTGTCTTCCTGTTCCGATCTGTCCGCCAGAAACAGTAATACAATAGGCAAAAAGGCATATCCCAATGCTTCTCCGATAGCAGCTCTCCCATATAAAGTATCCAGGTACCAGGGTGTCCAGCTATATAACATACATCCGAAAATTCCCAGCTTCTCATCCTGAAAAATTCTACGGAACGCTGTATAGGAACATCCAACCGTTACGGCACAAATACACACAACAAACCCACGATAGGCTCTTTCTATCGGAAATCCCAGTTTTCTCAGGATTGCCGGCAACATCCAGAACAAATTGCCGTCCAGTCCTGCCGTACCGTGTTCATACTGCCAGTTCACCGGCATTGCGATCTGGAAGATTCCCGCATTCAGACTATTTTTCAACTCCTCAATGCGCACCAGCTGATACGGTACTTCCGAAGAATTCAGGCAATAATTTGTAAACAACGGCAATGCTGTCACCAGGAAAATTCCAAGCAGACACCAGAAATTCTTCTCTTCTCCCCGCATCATCTCTTTTTCTTTTTTCTTCATGCCTGTTTCCTCTCCCGTTTCTTTTCCAGTATCACGCCCACTGTCAATACAACAAAGCTCAGTACACTGACAGTTTCTGCCACTCTCCAGTACCAGGGGCTGTAAAATGCCACATGAACGGTTCCCTCATATCCTGCCGGAACTTCTACACATACTGCAAAATTATCACTGGTGGTAATGGTAAGTTCCTGTCCGGAAGCCTTATCATAGGCACGATATCCATAATAATATAGCAAAGGCAATTCTACTGTTTCTGTGTTTTCGCCATGGTTCCTGCAGTTCATCTCTATTACGATACCATCTTTCTGGTAATCCGTAATTTCCACGTTTTCTCCAGCATAAGGATCATGTGTCCAGAACCGGGAAGCGTCAGCACCATAGGGCAGATATTCTGCACCGGCTATGTAGCCGCTGCCCATTCCCTTCTCATCATAGATTCTGTAAACATCCGTTGTCTGCAGCATGTCATTCATTAAGTACATCCCACTGCAGATGGTCATGACAACCATAGCTGCAAAATAAATCTGCAGGCCTTTTGTTTCATACTGTCCTTTGATTTCTTTCGCAATGACACCTGCCAACAACACAATGCACACTGTTGCAATGGTCAGGAATCGATTGGGGAACTGGATGCTGGATACCAGTGTTGCCGTAATCTCGTTGATACTCTGAATTTTATCCCAGGGGAAAACAGATAACGTCATCCACAGGGATAAAAAAGCGAAAGCTCCGGCAATTTTCCCCAGTGCCTTTTCTTCTTTCCGAAGATGGGTCGTCCTACGGAAAAAGAGCATGCCGCACCAGAGGATCAGTGTTACTACCAGTGCAATTCCCAGTCCCATGGGCTGACTGTCCACCATGCCGTTATCCGAATAGAATACATTACTGCCATTGCGGAAAAACGTAAACAACAAATGCGCCGGATACAGGCCTCTGTACTGGATGGTTCTGCCGGACACATGCTGGATCACGAAATCTCCCCGCAGCATATAATCCGCAAACGGCACCAGAAACCAGGCACTCAGAAGTACACTGTAGATAACTGTTTTTGCCAGGGACAGAAACGTCTGCTTCCGGAATACCCTCTTCCACAAAATCAGACACAGCAATATCGTAAAGGCTCCCACCTGCTCGCCTGTCAGAAGATGGGACTGTACCAGTCCCGTAAATGCCACGGTAAGCGGGATCCAGGAAAAACGGTACTCCTTATCTGTAATGTCCTGCGTAAATATGCGGTAAAATCCATAGGCGATCAGCGGCAGGAACAAAATACCAAATGTCTCTCCCAGAGATCCGCAGATAAACGTCTTGGAGATACGGTATACGGACAGCGTATACAGCATCGTGCACAGCAGACCGATATAACGATCTTCAAAAATCTTCCGAAAGCTATGATACGCTATCAGAATCGTCAATGCATTAATAAACAAAATAAATAAACGGTAACTTGTAATATAGGAAAATCCGATCAAACGGATCAGCGCTCCCACATAGATCAATGTTTCTCCATAAAATATAGACGACGCATAACCATATCCCTGCTGCCACTCCGGAGCAATTCTCACCGGGAACTGTCCTGACAGGATTCCGTCCTTCACGCCCATCATACGCAGCATATGATATCCCAGATCACCGCTGGAGAGTATCATATCCTGCATCAGCGGCAGCGAACTGAATAACAAAAGCAGAGCCAGTCCGAAATGGATTCCTTTCCGCTCAATACCGATCCCATACGTTTTGTCATACTGCGCATACAGATATACAAGGTCTGCCAGCAGTGAGAAAAACAAAATAAGGCACAGCAAAATTGCCGCCAGTCCGTTGGTCTCCCGGATAGTCAGACCGGTTATGGTATAACTGCCCTCTTCACCATAGGTAACGGTTACTCGCAGATGATCCGTCTTCTGTAACAACCAGATCTGGAAATCCGTCTCATGTAATCCCTGATAAAAATGTTCCCCACTGCTTCGGAGCATACGGTATTCCAGCGTATCATCTTCCACATTACAGAAATTTTTCATATTGGTGTCCGTATCATAATGCATCTGGACACGATATACACCGGGTTTCAGAGACAGGTTTTCTATCTGAAAATTCTGCTGATAAGTACCCAGTTCCACTGCCATGCCCTCCGAAGGATATTCGTAAACGGCATTTTTCCCAAACAGTCCCACGATTCCCAAAAGGATCAGGATGCCTTCTATGATCAACATCCTCCGAAATGCCTTTCTTTTTCCTATCTGTAGCGCTTTTATTTTTTGTATCAGTTCCATGTGCGCCGCTCCTTATCTTTATTACTGTAATAACACTTTATTTTATCATTATATGGTGGATTATGCAACAAAACCGCCCTTTTCTCATAGTATAAACGAGACTGTTTCTCCGGAGTATGACATATGGACTGTAAGGAAATGATTCTGTCTGAAGACACCTACGATATCATCACTGACTTTTCTGACTCGGAATTTTTACGGGATGAAACGGATTGTTATGAAACGATCGGCGAAGAATTTTTGATTCTGTATCTGAGCGGTCTTGGGATCCGCAGCCCGGAGATCGACTTTTTCCCCTATCACAATATGCCGAAACTCTATGGTCTGATGCAACTGTCTCCTTCCGGCTCCTCCGATACCGCCCCCCTTTCTTCCGGTGAAGCTCCGGGTGCAGCTCCTTTTGACCCCGGTGCTCTCATTGCCAGTGGGATTACCCAGGTTCAGAGACCACCCTTGAACCTCACCGGGCAGGGGGTTATTCTCTGTTTCATTGATACCGGCATTGATTATCGTGACCCGGCATTTCTGGATGAAAACGGAAACAGCCGCATCCTTGCGCTCTGGGATCAGACGATCCAGACCGGCACCCCGCCCGATGGTTTAAAATACGGCTCCGAATACCGCAGAGAAGACATTAACCGGGCCCTGCGGTCCGAAGATCCCTACAGTATCGTTCCTTCCCTGGATACCAACGGACACGGGAGTGTTCTGGCGGGAGTAGCTGCCGGCAGTCTTGTAAGGCAGGGAAGTCCTTATATTGGGGCCGCCCCAAATGCTGATATCGTAGTGGTAAAGCTGAAAGAATGTAAACAGTATCTCCGCAATTTTTATCTGGTACCGGACGGTGTCCCTGCTTATCAGGAAAATGACATTATGCTCGCCATTAAGTACGCCGAATCCTTTGTACGCCTTTTCGAGCGTCCTGTCGTGATCTGTCTGGGGCTCGGCACGAATCAGGGGGATCATGCAGGCAGTTCCTCGCTGTCCAGATATCTTTCTTATTACGCCATCCGCAGAAGCCGGGCAGCTATCGTATGCGGTGGCAATGAAGGAAACGCAGCCCACCATTATCACGGAATGCTGAATGAGCTGACTTCGGAAGGATCCTTCCGGGACGTGGAGATTCGGGTCAGTGAAGGCTGCCTCGGTTTCTGGCTGGAAATCTGGGGCACACTGCCGGATGCATTTAATTTAAGTCTGCGAACGCCCGGCGGAGAAAATATTCCCGAGCTTCGGCTTGGCCTGCAGCAAAGTATAACTTATTCTCTTATTTATGAAAAAAGCAGAGTCACGATCGACTCTACCCTGGTGGAAGAAAATTCCGGAGAAGAACTGATTCTTGTACGGATACAGGATCCTACTCCCGGCATCTGGACTTTCCGCATTTCAGCCATCGGAAGACTGCACAACGGAAGCTTTCATATGTGGCTGCCTATTACGGAATTCCTAAGTGCCCCTGTCTATTTTTTGAATCCCGATCCCTCTATGACTCTGACAGAGCCCTCCATGGCGCCTGAAGTCATGAGCGTTTCTACTTATAATGCAGAGAACAACAGCTTTTATGCGGAATCCGGCAGAGGCTTCGGTCGGACCGGACAAATCCGGCCGGATCTGGCTGCTCCCGGTGTTAACGTGTCTACGATCCGCGGCCGTCGTACCGGAAGCAGTCTGGCGGCCGCCATCACCGCCGGTGCTGTCGCACAGTTTTTCCAGTGGGCTGTCATCGAAGGCAACAACCGCCTGGCGGAAAGCCGGGAAATCCGCAGTTATTTCATTCGCGGCGCCGTACGCACGCCGGGTCTTACCTATCCCAACCGGGAATGGGGGTATGGCAGGCTGAATCTGGAAAAGACCTTTCAAGCTCTCCTTATATGATCTCCTGTAATGCATATACGGACTGTACTCCGTAGACACCGTTGATCTTACGCACACTGCGTTCCAGCCTGTCCAGGTCTTTTTCCGAGGTCACATCCGCTTTCACGAGAAAATCATATTCTCCGCTGACGTGATAGCAGGATGTGACCTCCGGCTGTTGTCTGATTTTTTCCATAAATCCCGGATAATATTTTTTATGCTGCACAATCACCTCTAAAAATACTTCCATAATCCGCCTCCTTTTTGTACAAATCCGTACCTGTCCCGCCATAAACGCAAAAAAGATACCGCAATATGCGATATCTTTCCTCTTTGAAAGTGTCTGCATCATATCATATTCTTTTTCTGCTTACAAGACGTCTGGCAAAAGCTTTGCAGAATTTTAATAATTCGGGCAATATATTCCCTCAGATTGTACGCTATGGTCTGAAACTGCCGATCAAACATGGTGATTTCACAATTTTTGACCGGTTAATGTTTTTGAAAGATTTTCTGGTAACCATAAGACAGCGGACGATCCGTCATGTCCGCAAAATGAAGGGGGAACGATTCTTTTTCTTCCATTCTGTTTGGACAGTCTCTCCTGCCACAGCCCAGACAGATTCCGGCACATTTTACAGCACTGTCCTGTGTCAGAGCAGCGTAAAATACAACGCTCTTCTTTGGGATCATGCAGTAGGCCTCATTACAGGTAACGGGCAGATTCAGTTTTTTCAGCACCTCCGGAAGCTGTTCCAATTGCAGCCACTGCTGCAGCGATGTCATTGTGGATCCTGTTTCCGGTGCTTTGAGATCAGAAATTACCGATCCCGGGAAATATAATCTGGCCACATGAAGATTCCGGTGTTCTGTGATCCACTCCGTATATAACCTGTAACTTTTCAAAAGCAATTCACTGGACAACACTTCTATCATATAGCTTTCTGTCAAAAGACCGGTCTTCAGGTATTGTTCCTGCAGTTCATCGATCCCTTTCCCAAAAGTAATGCCTACAGCCGAAAAAGACTGTCCCCCTTCGGGAAAAGTCTCTCCTAAATCACAATCCTGCCAGCCTGCTTCAGATTTCAGACAGGGAAGCATCTGTTCTGCCATGTTCTTTATGGTAGAATATTCTTGTTCGGCATAATGATATTTTTTCATAACACTGTGCAGGAACCCGGGGTTCCCGCACAGTCTGGTTACTTCTTCAAACATCTCTCTCATTCTTTTACCTGCAGACATCTGATCGCATTGAGAACAGCCAGTACCATGACTCCTACATCCGCAAAGATTGCCACCCACATATTAGCGATACCCAGTGCTCCCAGGATCAGGCAGATGGCTTTGACAGCCAGTGCAAAGACAATGTTCTCATAGACAATGCGCAGGCATTTTCTGGAGATTTTCATGGCCAAAGCGATCTTGGCAGGATTATCATCCATCAGTACGATATCCGCTGCTTCAATGGCCGCATCGGATCCCAGCGCACCCATGGCAATACCGATATCTGCTCTTGACAGAACCGGTGCATCATTAATGCCATCGCCGACGAATGCCAGTTTTTCTTTGTCTGTCTTTTCCTGTAACAATTTCTCTACACAGTTTACCTTATCTGCGGGAAGCAGTTCACTGTGCACTTCATCTAATTGTAACTCACCTGCCACATGCTCTGCAACTGTTTTGCTGTCACCGGTCAGCATAACGCACTTCTTCACACCGGAATTTTTCAGGGAGCGAATCGCCTCCTTTGCGCCGTCCTTGACCACATCAGAGATCAGGATATATCCGGCATACTTTCCATCCACTGCTACATGAACCACTGTCCCTACGCCGGTGTTTTCCGTATAAGCCAGATTCAGGCTCTTCATCAGCTTCGCATTACCGGCTGCCACCTGCCTGCCGTTCACCTTTGCCATCACGCCATGTCCGCTGATTTCTTCCACATCACTGACTCTGGAAGGCTCCAGTTCTTTGCCGTAAGCAGCCTTCAGACTCTTACTGATGGGATGACTGGAATAGCTTTCCGCATAAGCGGCATATTCCAACAATGCTTCTTCCGTATAGTCTTTCTCCGGATAAATTCCGGTAACTTCAAACACACCTTTGGTCAGGGTTCCGGTTTTATCAAATACAACGTACTTTGTCTCAGACAATGCCTCCAGATAATTGGATCCCTTTACCAGAATACCACAGGCGCTTGCCGCTCCGATTCCTCCGAAAAAGCTTAAAGGAATGGAAATCACCAGTGCACAGGGGCAGCTGATTACCAGGAATGTCAGGGCTCGAATGATCCAGGTACTCCAGGATGCGGGATTGCCCATGATCAGGTTGATCACCGGGGGCAGGATTGCCAGTGCCAGGGCACTGTAGCAGACTGCCGGGGTATAGTATCTTGCAAACTTTGTAATAAAATTCTCGGATTTGGACTTTTTCATACTGGAGTTTTCTACCAGATCCAGAATCTTGGATACGGTGGATTCTCCGAATTCCTTGGTGGTACGGATCTTCAGAAGTCCGGTCAGGTTTACACAGCCGCTGATCACATCCTGATCTACGGTGATCTCTCTGGGTACACTTTCACCGGTCAGGGCACTGGTATTCAGGGTGGAAGTACCTTCTGCTACCACACCATCGATAGGCACCTTTTCACCGGGGCGGACCACGATTACCGTGCCGATCTCCACGTCGTCGGGATCTACCTGCTCTAATTTTCCGTCCTCTGTCTCAATATTGGCATAGTCCGGACGGATATCCATCAAAGCACTGATATTCTGACGGCTCTTGCCCACAGCTACCGCCTGGAACAATTCACCGATCTGGTAAAACAGCATAACGGCCACGCCCTCGGAGTATTCTCCCAATGCCATGGCACCGACGGTAGCCACTGCCATCAGAAAATTCTCATCAAACACTTCTCCGTGCATGATGCCAAGAACTGCTTTTCTGAGAATGTCATATCCGATCACCGCATAAGGGATCAGATACAAAAGTCCCAGCCAGATCCCTTCTAACGGTACAAAATGTAAAATAATGAGTAGTACTGCCGCCACAATAATGCGGATCAGCACTTTTTTTTGTTTCTTAGTCATAATAAACCTCCTGTCTCCCATTGGGAAACATTTTCCCAATGAAAGTCTCAGTCTCCTGACAAGGAGTGACCTTATCCTCTTTTCCGGGAAACTCCTATAAATAGATCTCGCAGTCGTCCTCTACTCTCTTGCAGGCTTTTACTACATTCTCCATAACAGCCTTCTCGTCGCTGCCATCAGCGAATTCTACTTTCATCTTCTGGGTCATGAAGCTGACAGTTGCATCTGCGACGCCTTCTACTTTCTTTGCTGCATCTTCCATCTTCAGAGCACATGCTGCACAGTCTACTTCAATCTTGTAAGTTTTCTTCATAGTAATATCCTCCTCTTTCTTCCCTTTGCATTTTTTGTTTTCCAGATGCTAATGATTCGCATTTAGTTTTTATGTTCGTTCATATGAACCACTGTTCATATGTTTATAATAGCATAATACGCATAAATGTCAATAGGGAATCAGAAAAAATCATTATGAATAGCGTGGCTCATTGCGAATGACAGCCTTAAACCGGACAAACACTCTCAGTGGATGGAACACCCTCGCAGCCATTTCTATTGCTTTGGCGCAAATCGCATTAAAATAGCAAATTCAGTACAAAAAAACTTCTAAATCAAACATTTTTTTGTACTGATTTTATCATTTTTCCCATTTTAGCGAAAATAAGCTCTTCTAAAAGGCCAAAATCACCTGTTTTTGTATTTTTTTAGTGAAAAACGGCGTTTTTAATACAAACAGAACTCCCGGAGTGGCAGACGACCCTAAGGCAGGTGTCTGTCGGAGAGTGTTGATATTTTCTTAAGCAGTGGTGAGTGATCTGGGTGGAGCAAACGCGATGTTTGCGACAGGCGGCTGAGCCGTGCCCGTGCGGATTAGAAACACTTTATCCACTGTTTTAGCAAAATTCACACTCGGAGACCGATACCTGCCTGAGGGTCTTCTGCCGCTCCGGGAGTTCGTCCGGTTTGCCAATATTTACTTCATTAACTTTCTATTTATTGAACCTTTTTACAAAACTGCCGCCTCAAGCTTCTGTCTGAAATCCGCCTCAGACATAGCTCCGACAAAATTTGCCACCGGCTGTCCTCCTTTGAATACTACAAAATTGGGGATGCTGGCAACACGGTATTTCTGGGCAATGGTCATGTTCTCGTCTACATTGATTTTTCCCACCTTTACCTTGCCGGCATAGGCTTCTGCCAGTTTTGCCACGACAGGTGCCATCATTTTGCAGGGATTGCACCAGTCTGCATAGAAATCTACCAGTACCGGCAGTTCGGAATTCAGAACCTCTTCTTCAAAATTTGTAGCTGTAAATGTATATTCCATAAATATCCTTCCTTTCTGTCATCGGCTGTATCCAATATACCGCCAATGAAATGAAATTTGTTAATAGTATCCCTGAAAACAGAATCCCATATACAAATCCAGGGGTTTCTGTACAGCATCCTTTGCCGTGACCGGGCAATTATCTGAAAATAATATATTTGCAGATCGGATTTCCAATAGAAGAAAACTTTTCCTCATATTCCGTCATAACGTTGCCTTCCATCAAAGCTGCATCGTTATGCAGATCGTAAGTGATCACTCTCGCCTGCCAACCCGCAGGTTCCAGTTCCTCTACCGCAAAATCAAACAGCGGACGGTTATCCGTCTTAAATTCCAGCGTTCCTTCTTTTTTCAGAATGACATCGTATCGCGCCAGGAACTGTCTGGAGGGCAGTCTTCTTTTGGCATGCCGGTCCTTCGGCCAGGGATCTGAGAAGTTCAGATAAATTCTGTCTACTTCCCCTTTTCCGAACACTTTATCAATATCCTCTGCATCCATGCGGATAAATTTCAGGTTGGGAAGTTCCTCCTCTTCCATCTTCTGAATCGCTCTCAACAGCACACTGGAATATTTTTCAATTCCAACATAATTGATCTGCGGATTCTGTTTTGCCAGTGTATGCAGGAAACGTCCTTTTCCCATACCGATCTCAATGTGGATCGGATGATCGTTCCCAAATATTTCCTGCCATGTTCCGGAACATTTCTCCAAAGTATCTTCCGGCACCACATAGGGGCTCTCGGCGATTACCTCCCGGGAACCGGTAATATTACGTAATCTCATGTATGCATTAACCTCTCTTAAATGAAAACTGTTTCAAATCTGTATTGTCAATGTACTTTATCTTGGAAATCTTGTCAAGTGACCGCACCCGGTATTATACTGTCTGCAGGAGGATTCGCAAAATTTCTGCGAAGTGTAGACGATTATGAAATGGATGATTGCATCAGATATTCACGGTTCCGCATATTACTGCAAAAAGCTGCTTTCTGCCTATGACAGGGAAGGTGCAGACAGGCTCTTACTGTTGGGAGACCTTCTGTACCACGGTCCCAGAAACAATCTTCCCGAAGGGTATGCCCCCAAGGAAGTACTTAACTTATTAAATGCAAGAAAAAATGACATCTACTGTGTCCGGGGGAATTGTGATGCCGAAGTGGATCAGATGGTCCTGGATTTTCCCGTTCTGAGTGACTACTGTGTCATAGCAGACGGTACCACAGCTATCTATGCGACCCATGGTCATATCTTCAACGAGCAAAATTTACCTCCGCTGCATCCCGGAGATATTCTGCTGCATGGTCATACCCACGTCCCCAAATGCGTGGTACATGAGACTGCGCAATACGTCTGTATGAATCCCGGCTCCGTGTCTCTTCCGAAGGAGAACAGCTGGCATGGTTATATACTTTTGGAAAACCGAACCTTTCTGTGGAAAGACTTCGACGCTCAGGAACATCTGCGGTATTCCGTACAGTAAAAGACTATCTGAACCGTATATCTAAAAAAGAGCTAAAAAATAAAGTTAGGACTTTGGTTTTTCCCTAAAATGGTGTATGATAAAAGATGCGCATTATCATACATCATTTTGTTTCAGGAAGGATTTATTCATGCAGTTTTTCACGCATTTTTCATACAGAAAATTTTTGAAAAAGGCAGTTATGGGAATCACGACCCTCTGTCTTTTTGCATCCTGGGGACTGAATGTCTCCGCTGCTACCATTAAAGAAGAAAATATTGCTTATAACCAATCACTGGCCGTACAGTCCAATGCCATTGACAACTGGCCTACCGGCCCTGTAGTCAGCGCCGAATCCGCCATTTTGATCGATGCAGATACCGGCGCAATTCTCTACGCAAAAAATATTCATCAGAAAGAATATCCCGCAAGTACCACCAAGATTTTAACCACGCTCATTGCTTCGGAGCGTTGCAGCATGGATGAAATCGTTGATTTTTCCTATGATGCAGTACATGATATTGATCCGGGAAGCAACCATATCGCCATTGAGCCCGGAGAACAGCTGACCATGGAAGAATGTCTGAATGCCATTCTGATCCGTTCCGCAAATGAGGTCTCTTTTGCCGTGGCGGAGCATATCTCCGGCACTACCTGGCAGGATTTCGGTGCCATCATGAACGAAAGAGCCAAAGAACTTGGTTGTGTGGATTCTCATTTTGTCAATCCCAACGGTCTTCCCAACGAAGATCATTACACCAGCGCTTACGACCTGGCAATGATCGGTAAGGCCTTTTTTGCCAACGAGGCTCTATGTAAGATGACCATGACCCATATGCTCCACATCCTGCCTTCCGAACGACAGCCGGATGACATTATGGAAGTCAATAAAATGGAACTGATCCCCGGCGGCAAATATGCTTATCCCTATCTGGTAGGATGTAAGACCGGATATACCGATGTAGCCCGCAGTACTTTGGTATCCTGTGCGGAAAAGGACGGAATGAAGCTGATCTGTGTTGTTATGAAGGATGAAAATCCCAATTACTATGAAGACACGATTTCACTGTTTGATTACGGCTTCAGTAATTTCCAGAGGGTCAACATTTCTCAGACAGAGACAAAGTACAATATCGAGAATGCCGGATCTTTTTACAGCGGAAATGATATTTTCGGTAATTCCAAACCCATTTTGGAATTGAATCAGGATGATTGTATCACCTTGCCCAACACTATCACTTTCCAGGATGCGATATCCGATATTTCTTATGATAATACCGAGCCCGATCAGGTGGCAGTGATCACCTATACGTATCACGACGTGATACTGGGAACGGCGTCACTGGATTTCACCGCCACAGAAAAAGGAAGCTCTGTCTTCCAGGGAGCTGTCGATGAAACAACAGCTGAAACCTCGGCCGCTTCCAACGATTCCGAAGAAGTACCTGCTTCAGAAGCTGCTGACGATCCGGCTGCAGAAACCACTGAGACTTCCCCCGAAAATGTAGGCGGCATTCCCACAGCAACGCAGGAATCTTCTAAGACGGAAACCGACAGCAGCTCAGGGGGACCCGCAGTTATTTTTATCAATGTGGTAAAGATATTCTTCTGGATCCTTGGAATTGCCGTAGTGATCTTCCTGCTTCTGCTGCTTCGGGCTTTTCTCAAAAATTATCATTTTGCCCACCGCAGCACTCGTCTGACCTGGCGGTTCAGCCGCAGAAGGAATCATTCCAGAGCCCGTTACCGCTCAGTGAATCAGGATCTTCGCAGCAGACGTAAGGAGGCGATCCGGGAAGCAAAAAGACGTCAGAAACCGAAAAAACATCGTTTTAAATAAAGAAAAAGAGATGTGGTCACCGCCGCATCTCTTTTTATATAGGTTAATTATCTCCGTCTGCGGAAATCTGCTTCAGATTGTCCATAGGTTCTTTGATCTCATTACTGCGGATATCAATGATCGGTCCGCCGGTTCCTTCAATATACTCTCTGGTG
>ENA-ORNF01002740-ORNF01002740.1-human-gut-metagenome-genome-assembly--contig:-NODE-2740-length-12704-cov-5.211242_pt1 | contig 12704 bp, 12 predicted proteins | sample MGYA00242110_ERZ509012 | MGnify/ENA primary metagenome ERZ509012 (study PRJEB26280, sample SAMEA2338714) | human gut metagenome | biome: human gut; feature: human-associated habitat; material: faeces... | reverse complement strand
AGCAGAAGACCCATTAGAATGTGTAGTAAAAGGAACAGGAAAAACTTTAGCAGATTTAGAAAAGCTAAAATGTATATTAACAAATGCAAGAAAGAGAAGATAATGATTAATATTTTGCACATTATGGGAGGCAAGTATGAATAAAAAAACAGGAGTAATTGGTATTATTATAACATTTTTAATATTAACAACTTTAGTAGTTATTACAAATATTGATACTTCAAAATTCTCTTATGTAGAGGGAATAATAAATAAATTAGTAATGCCCGTGCAAAATGGACTTACTTATTTAAAAAATAAAATAGCTAAAAACAATCAATTTTTTGAAGACATTAATAATTTAAAAAAAGAAAGTATTAAGGCAACATCACATAAATGACATTGCCTGTTAATTAGAAAATTATATTTTTTAAAATAAATGTATGCCTTTGGAAAGGAATTTGTTATGTCTAGAAGAAATAATAATTTAATGTCTGAAGAATTAAAAGTAGAGATAGCAAAAGAACTTGGAGTATATGAACAGGTTAAACAAGACGGCGGATGGCAAAATGTGTCATCACAAAATTGTGGTAATATTGTAAAAAAAGCCATTGAAATTGCTAACAGAAAAGTATAGTGTACAATTTGGGACACATATCACTCTTCTGCAAAATACAAAATAAAAACACATAAAAAAATATCTTATTCTCCCACTTCAATCGGAGAAAGAAATTTTTACTTTTGAAAAAGCAAAGCTCCGACCTGAGCCCCAAAACATTTAACCCCAGTTATTATCGTAACAAGTCCAATCAACCAAGTACGCACCTCATCGCGTTTGAAGGAGTTTGCTTTTTCAAAAGTAACAAATTTTTTCTCTCGGTGCTAACCTAAAAAAAGATATTTTTCCCCCACACAAACATCTATTTTACAGCCCAGTGATACATGTCCCAAATTCTACATATTTATACATAGGGATTGATTTATTAAAATAAGTGATATAGAATAGCAATTGTGAATATTAATCAATAGGAGGATTAAATTTTAATGAGTGATAAAATTATTAGAGTTAAAGATATAGTAAAAATTTGCGATGGTTTTTTAGCCTTTGGTGATGATGAAATTGCTTGCCAAAATTTTTCTAAAGATACAAGAACAATTAATGAAAATGATGTGTATGTAGGAATAAAAGGTGAAAATTTTGATGGTAATAGTTTATATGTGCAAGCTTTTGAAAATGGTGCTAAGGTCTGCCTTGTTCAAGGGATTGAAGTTGATGAAAGTGTTAAACAAAAATATAATGATAGATGTGTAATTATTGTTGAAAATACAATTGTTGCTCTTCAAAAAATAGCAAGTTATAAAAGAGACTTATATGACATACCTGTAATTGCAGTAACTGGTAGTGTTGGAAAAACTAGTACTAAAGATATTATTTCAAGTGTTGTTTCAACTTCTTACAATGTTCTAAAAACACAAGGAAACTTAAATAATCATATAGGTGTTCCAATGACAATTTTGGGGTTAAAAGATCATAATGCTCTAGTTGTTGAAATGGGTATGAATAATCTAGGAGAGATAAGCGTTCTTTCTAAAATTGCTAAGCCTGATATTGCAGTAATTACAAATGTTGGAACTTCACATATTGGGAATTTAGGGTCTAGAGAAAATATTTTAAAAGCAAAACTAGAAATTTTAGATGGATTAAAAGATGATGGGGTTTTAATTATTAATAATGATAATGATTTATTACATAACTGGTCAAGTGAACTGAAAGATAGAAAAAGTTTAAAAATATGTACATATGGTATAGAAAATAATAGTGATGTGGTGGCTAGAGATATTGTTCTAAACGAAAATTCTAGCAATTTTAATGCAATATTAAAGGAAAGCAATGTAGTAAAAGATATTAATGTTCCAGTTGGTGGTCTTCATTTTGTGTATAATGCGTTATGTGCAATTATGGTGGGAAAAGTGTTAAATATTCCAATGGAAAAAATTAGTAAAGGTATTCAAAAATTTGAATTAAGCAAAAATAGAATGGAACTTATTAATTTACCCAATAATATTGTTGTAATAAATGACTGTTATAACGCAAACTATGATTCTATGAAAGCTGGAATTGAATATTTAGCTAAAACTAAGGCACAAAGGAAAATTGCTGTTTTAGGTGATATGCTTGAATTAGGTGAATTTTCAGAAAAATTACATATTGAAGTTGGAAAAGAAATATTGAAAAATAAAATAGATATTTTAATTACTGTTGGTAAAATGGCAGAAAATATTGCTAACACTGTTAAAACAGTAAATTCAAATGTATACGTGTGCCAAAATAATAATGAGGCTGTTAAAAAAATTAAAAGTATAATGCGTGAAAATGATATTATTTTAATAAAAGCATCTAATGGAATGAAATTTAAGGATATTGTTGACGGATTAAAAAAATAATCATCTTACTAAAAGCAAGAAAGGAATGTGGTTAAATATTATGGATAAAATTAAATTAGGCGTAATTTTTGGAGGTATGTCTACTGAACATGACGTTTCAGTTGTTTCAGGTAGTTCTGTATTAAAAAATTTGGATAAAAATAAATATGAAATTATACCAATGTACATAAATGAAAATGGTGATTGGTTTTTATATACCAAAAATCTAAGTGAAATAGAAATATTGAAAATAGGAGAACAACCCAAAGAGTTAGAAAAAATAGAAAATCCTATAAAAATATTAAAAGGTTTGGAAGTTATTTTCCCTGTATTACACGGTTTATATGGTGAAGATGGGACAATACAAGGATTGTTCGAATTACTAAAGATTCCGTATGTTGGTTGCAAAGTGCTTGGTTCTAGTATTTGTATGGATAAGGTATATACTAAAATAGTTTTAGAAAAGGCTAAAATTAATCAAGCTAATTATTGTTATGTTAAGAAAAATAAAACAGGATATGTGTATGTATCTGAAGATTTTGATGAAAGTGTTTTAGAATTAGGTGAAATATGTAAAAAAGTTATAAGTAAATTGGGTTTACCAGTATTTGTCAAACCATCAAATTCAGGCTCATCAGTAGGAATAACAAAAGCTAAAAGTGCAAGTGAATTAAAAAAGGCTATTGAATTTGCAAGTCAATTTGATAAAAAGATTTTAATAGAAGAAAATATTAATGCACGAGAAATTGAGTGCGCAGTTATTGGAAATGATGAAATTGATGCATCATGTGTTGGTGAAATTTTACCAGCAGAAGATTTTTATAGCTTTGATGCTAAATATAATAATTCAGAGTCAAAGGTTCAAATTCCAGCTAAAGTCGATGAAAAATGTGCAGAAGAAATAAGAAATATGGCTAAAAAAGCGTATAAAGCAGTTGATGCTAAGGGATTATCTAGAGTAGATTTTTTTATTGACAAAGATACAAATAAAATATATTTAAATGAAATAAATACAATGCCAGGTTTCACTACAATTAGTATGTATCCACAACTTTGGGAAAAATGTGGAAAACCTTATGCAAAATTATTAGATGAGTTAATAGAAAATGCTATAAATGGTTAAAAAAATATATTAAAAATGGTTAAAAATATGCCAAAAAGTAATTACAAATTAAAATTTATATGTTATAATACTTCAAAATGAAACAGGCATAGGGGGATGTTAAATGATTTTTAAAGATTACTATAAAATATTAGGTTTAGAAACAAATAAAGTAACTACTGAACAAATAAGAGTTGCATATAGAGAGCAAGCCAAAAAGTTCCACCCTGATGTGAATGTAGGAAATAAAAATGCAGAAGAAAGATTTAAAGATATAAATGAAGCATATAGAGTTTTATCTGAAAACAATTCTAAAAGAAAATATGATAGAATGTGGAATAATTATGTAGGAAAGAAAAAAGTTAAATACGAAGAAAGTACACGCTCAAAAGCCTCAATATTTAGCGATTTCTTTAATATTTTTTTTGGACCATTAGAAAATAAAAAAATGGAGGCAAAATCTTCTAGTGTAAAAAAAGACAAGACTCCTAAAAAAGGAGAAAATATAGACACAGAAATAAACATATCAATAGATGAGGCTTTTTACGGATTAGATAAAAAAATTTCCCTAAGAACTGTGAACGGCAATATGAAAAATTTCAATGTAAAAATACCAGCAGGAATTCAAGAACATGAAAAAATTCGCTTAATTGGACAAGGAAAAACAGGCGAAAACGGTGGTAGAAATGGTGATTTGTTTATAAAAATAAATATACAAGATGATAATAAATTTAAATTAATTGGATATGATTTATATTCAAATTTGTTAATTACCCCTTGGGAGGCAGCGTTAGGTACTAAAGCTAATATATCCTCTATTGATGAGGAAGTTACGGTTATTGTTCCTAAGGGAACACAAAGTGGGGAATTAATTAGAATTCCACAAAAAGGATATAAAGATGGTAAAGGCGGAAGAGGTGATTTGGTAGCAGAGGTTAAAATTATGGTGCCAAAGAATATGAATGAAAAGGAAACTAAGTTATTTAGGGATTTAAGCAAGGTTTCACACTTTGAGCCTAGGAAAGTATAATGCACAATATAAGACATGCCTTTATTGTGCAGTTTAATATATTTTAGTTTGATTACTTTATTGTTTTAAGAATATAGCAATGAAAGTTTACGTAAAAGCATTGACAAAATATAATAGGGATAGTATAATAATTGTGTAGTATAATATACAAAAGATTAACTATGATTAGGGCTCATAGGAGAGGGGTGTATGGTATATGGAAAGCTTACAAGGTAAGCATTTTAGTATTACAGATCCAAAAAATGTTAATACAGTAATATATCAAGTGAATAAAACAAATAAAAAAGAAGTTTTAAAGGGTGCACCAAAATTTACAATCGAAAGATTAGATTTTGCAGAAGAATTAAGAGAAAATGCATCTAGAAAAACTTTCTTTGTTGATAATCCAAAAGAGGAAGGAAATCAATTAGTTATTTTATCATTTGCAAACAATAAAGTTGTTGTTAATATGGGAATATTACAAGACGATAAAGTAAAAATTTCCAAGAAACCTATGCCTGTTAAATTTGATACACTATATTCTGAAAATGAAACAGTGTTTAAAGAATTTAAATATACACCAAATTTACAAAGACCAATATCTATTATTGACCCAGTAACAACTGAAGAAGTAAAACCAACATTATTTTTTGATAAAGAAACAAATGAAGTCAAAGGTAAAATAATGCTAGAACCACAGAAATCTTATTTTGCTTTTGAAATAAGGGAAGATAAAAAATCTAAAGGAATTTAGAAATTTAAGTATGAGAGAGGAGAATTGCGATGAGTAGTGCAAGTGCAAATTCATCAAAAAAATTAGCTTCATTTGAAAAGGAAGTTGAAAAAATTAAAGAAGTTGAAAAAATCAAATTAGTAATGGGACCATTTAGAGCAGTTTTAAAGGATAAGGAATATACATTAAAAATGGATCCAGAATATGCAAAAATATATACTAAACAAATGGATGAACTAGCTATATCAGTAGGTACATATACTAAAGTACTTGATAAAAATGGACAAATAACAAAAAGAATTGATGATAAAACAGGTAAAGTGTTAGATTCAGATAAAAATATAGAAGAAAGATAATAGAAAAACACATAAAAGTATAAAATTAACATCATAGCATGTATAAAATATAATAGAGCAGTGCGTAAAAACATTAAAATTCCAAACATAATTTTGTTAAAAAATAAATATTAAATTTAGGAAAATTTAATACTAAACACATGAGAAAAGAGGGAACTTTATGAATAAATTTAAAAGTTTCATGGAGAAGTTTAAAAAGAATATTTTAGTATATATAGTAGTATGGATTATAATAGCCATACTACTTGTTGCACCTATAACATATACTATTACTCAAGCTAGAATGGAAGGAATTACTTGGCTTCAAGGAATAACTTTACATATAGTTGATAATATTTTAAAATTCCCCATAACAGTAATTTTTGAAAATGCATATATAAATGATTTTATGGAAGGAATTAAATATTATTCATTAGCATACTTTATTTTGGTAATAGTTGCAATATATAAAACTTTGCCAAAGAGTGCATATGATAAAATCGAACATGGTTCAAGTGATTGGTGTCAACCTGGAGAACAATATAGAATACTTAGTAAAAAAAGTGGATTAATACTTGCAAAAGATAATTATTTACCAATTGATAAAACAGGAAATGTTAATGTTCTTATAGTTGGACGGTTCTGGTGCTGGTAAATCAGCAACATATTCAAAACCAAATGCATATCAAATGCTTGGTTCATATGTATTTACAGACCCGAAAGGTGAATTATATGATGATACAGCAGGATATTTAAAATCACATGGATATGATATAAAAGTTTTAAATTTAGTAAATCCAGCTAATAGTGATGGATACAATCCGCTAGCACATATAAATAGTGAACTTGATGTTGATGTTATAGCAAACACAGTAGTAAAAGGTCAAAAATCAGAAGGAGGTTCATCAGACCCTTATTGGGACGATATGGCTGAAATGTTATTAAAAGCATTAATATATTATTTAATAGCAGCAAGACCACCAGAAGAGCAAAATTTAGCAAGTTGTGCAGAAATGGTAAGAGCAGCAAGCAATAATGGTGGAAGTAACTTATTATCAGATATGATAAATGTGTTACCATATGATCATCCAGCAAGGATGTATTATAAATCTGTTGAACTTGCATCAGAAAAAACATATAGTTCTATACTAAGTTCATTACAGTCTAAACTTGGTAAATTTGATTCAAAAGAAATTGCAGAAGTTACATCAACAGATACAATTAATTTTGAAGATATAGCAAATAAGAAAACTGCATTATATGTTATTTCATCAGACACACATACAGCATATGATTTCTTATTAACAATATTTTTCTCTCAAATGATACAACAATTATATGATTTTGCAGATAAAAATGGAGGAAAATTAAAAATACCATGTTTCTTTATATTAGACGAGTTTGCTAATATAGGAAAAATACCAGATTTTGATAAAAAAATATCTACATCAAGAAGTAGAAAAATTTCATTTAGTGTTATTTTACAAAACTTGGATCAATTAGAAGCAATATATGAAAAATCACATGAAACTATAGTAGGTAACTGTGATACACATGTATTTTTAGGAAGTAACTCATTTAAAACAGTTGAATATTTCTCAAAAGAATTAGGAGAAAAAACAATAAGTAGAAAAAGTGATTCAATAAATAGAGATAGCCATGGAAAGAAAACAGGTAAAAGTGAGTCAGACCAAATCATGGCAAGAGCTTTAATGACACCAGATGAATTAAGAAGAATGGATAATGACTTATGTATAATTTTCGAAAAAGGTTTAAAACCAATTAAAGCACATAAATTTTGGTATTTTAAAACAAATATGATTAAAGAAATGAATAAAATCAAGTTAGACCATAATGATTTTGATGTTGGTGATAGAGGAGTTTGGAGAAAATTTAATCCGAATAATCCGTATCAGCCAGGAACTCAATCAGGTGGAAATGATTTGAAAGTTGAATCTTTGGATGATTTATTTGATGAGGAAATCGAGAATGATAATGAAGATTTTCAAATGCCAATTGTTGAGGAAAGTGGACCTTCTGATTTAGATGTACAGAAAGAATTAGAGGCAAAATTTGATGAGTTGTTTGGACCTTTGGTTGATGAGTAGGGGAATCCATAAATTTGAATTTTTCAAAATTCAAATTTATGGATTTTTGTTATATTTTTTGGGTTAGGCTTTTGAAATTGTCCGGTCAAATAAAATATATTAAAAATCCGTTTCTTTGCTGGTCGTTTGGGTGTGTTAAAATGTGTAGGTTCTCACGCTCCAAAACTGCGCATCCACTGCATTTTAATATATTTTATTTGACCTACCTCTACTGGGGTGTGGATGATGATTTTGGTGTGGTAATAGATGATAAAAATGAAACATGAGTTCGTAAAATACTATTGACTTAAGCTACCAATTTGTGATATAAAATATAGAGAATTAAAACTAAGGAGAAGTAAAATATGAAATTTGTACATATAGCAGATATGCATTTTGATACATCATTTACATCATTAACAAATAAGGCTGGTTTAGGCGATGTTCGTAGATTGGACCAAAGACAGGCTTTTAATAAAATAATAAATTATATAAAAGAAAATAATATCCCATATTTATTTATATCAGGAGATTTTTATGAGCATGAATATATAAGATTAAGCACTATAGAATATATTAATAATTTGTTTGCACAAATACCAAATACCCAGGTTTTCATTTCACCAGGAAATCATGACCCATATTTAAAAAATTCATTTTATAATAAATATTATTGGAATGAAAATGTGCATATATTTGTTTCTAAATTATCAGTTTTTCAAACAGAAGATGCTGATATTTATGGATATGGTTTTGATGATTTTTATTATACAAATAATGATTTAGAAAATACGCAAATAAAAAATAAAGAAAAAATAAATGTATTAGTTGCACATGGAAGTTTAAATGCATCAAATACATTAGAAAAAGAATATAACCCTATTTCAGAAAAATTACTTATTGAAAAAGGGTTTGATTATGTCGCATTAGGTCATATTCATAAATTAGATTATAATACAAAACCTAACCAAAATATTGTGTATCCGGGTTCTACAGTTTCTTTAGGGTTTGATGAATTGGGTAAACATGGAATGATAGTTGGAAATATAGAAAAAGGAAAATTAGAATTGGAATTTGTTCCAGTTGATAATAAAGAATTTGTAATTAGAGAAATTGATGTGACTAATATGTTAGATTTAGATGAATTAGCAACTGAGATAAATAACATAGATTTTAATCAAAATATATATTATAAAATTTCTTTGATTGGAAAAAGAAATTTTGAAATTGACTTATACAAATTAAATAAATTAATTGTGAATTCAAATATTATTAAAATTAAAGATTATACTAAAATGAATTACGATTTAGAAAAATTGTCAAATGAAAATACATTAAAAGGATTGTTTGTTAAAGAAATATTAGAGAAAATGAATGAAAATCCAGATGATGAGGAAATACTAGAAAATGCTCTAGAGATAGGTTTTGAGATTTTAGATAAATAAAATGTTTTATATACCTGTATACAATTAAAGTTCACAATGTTAATATTGAAGTTGTTTTGCCAAACAAAAATGTTTGGTCCAATAAAGAAAGCTTAACTAAATTAAATATCATATTGTGAATTATAACAAAAAATAAATTAAAGATTAATACAAAATAATGGAGTGATAATACTTGAAGATAAAAAATATAAAGATAAATTCGTATGGTAATTTAGAAAATAAAGATATAGAATTATCAGATAATATAAATTTAATATATGGAAGAAATGAAGCTGGAAAATCTACACTTCTTAAGTTTATTATAAATATTTTTTATGGTACTTCTAAAAATAAAAAGGGTAGAGAATATTCTGATTATGATAGATATAAACCATGGGGAAAAGAGGAGTTTTCTGGTAAAATAAAGTACCAATTAGATAATGCAGAACAATATGAAGTTTATAGGGAATTTGGTAAAAAAAATCCTAAAATATATAATAGTAATTTAGAAGATATCTCTAAAAAATTTACTATAGATAAAAATTTAGGAAATCAATTTTTTTATGAACAAACAAAAGTTGATGAACAAACATTTTTATCAACAATTGCTTCAATGCAACAAGAGGTAAAGCTCGAAAAAAATTCGCAAAATGTATTAATACAAAAAATAGCTAATATTGCTGGTACTGGTGAAGATAATGTTTCATATAAAAAGGCATTGGAAAAACTTTATAAAAAACAATTAGATGAAGTTGGAACATATAGAAGTCAAGGAAAACCTATAAATATTGCCCAAAATAAATTAAATGATTTAAAAAATAAAAAGCATGAGTTGAAGAATTATAAATATATAAAATATGATTTGGAAGAAAGAAAAACAGATATTGAAGAACAAATAAAACAAGATGAAATCAAAATTGAAATATTAAAAAATGTAAAAAAAATAAACGAAAATGAGGTTTTTGAAACTGAGAAATTACAGTACAATGTGAGCTTAATAAAAAAGGATGAAAGAGAAATTCTTGAGCTAATAAACGAGAAAAATCATATTTTGGATGATAATGATATAGAAAGTGAAGAAACTTTAATAAAAGATTATAATGAGAAAATCCAAGCGTTAGAACCGATTGAGGAAGAACAAAAAACTAAAATAAAAATTAAAACTGGAAAATACATAATAATGACATTAGTAATCATCTTAATAAATGCTTTATTGTTTATTTTCTTAAAAGATAATATACTAAAATATTTAGGGATTTTAGCATTTATACTAATACCAGTTTTTTATGTAACAGAAAAAAACAAAGCAAAACAAGAGGAATTTATTAAGCAAAATAAGAAAGTTCTTAACAAAAAAATAGAGGAAAATAAAAAGCTTGTAATTTTCGAAAAAAATAAAAAAGTATTAGAAGAAATTAATATTGTTAATGCAAAGATTGAAGTGTTTGAAAAAGATAAAAGAGAACAATTAAAAATAATGGAAGAAACTAGAGAGAGAATTAAGAACTTAAAAAATATAGAAAAGGAAAAGTTAAAAAATACATATAGAAATAAAATTGATGTTTATGAAATTAATAAATTATTAAATTTTGAAGATATTAATTATCAAATAGAAAGTATTTCAAATAAAATAAATGAAGGAAAATTAGAACTACATAGAATAGAATTAAGTAAAGATAATATTATGCCTCAATTAGAGGATTTAGCCAATATAGAAGAAGAGTTAATTACTACAGAGGAAGATTACGAAGAGCTAATGAAAAAAAATAATGCTATGATTGTTGTAAAACAGGTATTAGAGAGTGCTTATGAAAAGATGAAAAATATTGTAACACCTAAATTCACAAGTGATTTATCAAAAAATATAGCCGAAATTTCAAATGGAAAGTATGATAAAGTTTCGATAAGTGATGAAAGTGGTTTAATGGTTGAGTTAAATTCAGGAGAATATGTTTCAGCAGAAAAATTAAGCTTGGGTACTATAGATCAATTATACTTATCTTTAAGATTATCTATGAATACAGAAGTTTCAAGTGAAAATATGCCTGTAATCTTAGATGAAGCTTTTGCTTATTATGATGATTATAGATTAGAAAACATTTTAAAGTATCTGGCAGAAAATTATGGTGATAAACAAGTAATAATTTTAACTTGCACAAATAGGGAAGAAGAAATATTTAAAAAGTTGGGATATGTGTATAATAAGGTAGTTTTATAGAGTTAAAAATTAGTTATTATTGAGTATTGGCAGTTATTGAATTTTATTGCATATAATAAATATTGAATGTTAATAGTTAAAAAAGTACAAAAGAGATATGAGTAAATATAAAGCAATAGAACATTGTTGAAAAGAATTGTTCTATTGCTTTTTGAAATTAGTTTGAAAATTATGTTAAAGAATTATATTTTTAAGAGTAGTTTTAATTTTAAATTAATAAAAATAATTTGAATTAATCATAATTAGTCGGAATCAATTATAATTAGTTAGAATTAATCATAATTGGTTAAAATTAATTATAATTAGGCAAGGTGATTTTACTATCTTTTTTTCTTTGCTTAAATAAAGTTATTTTATTTCCAATAGTTTGAACTAAAGTCGAATTTGTTAAATTTGCAATTTCTTTTTTTGAAACATTTTTTATATCATATAAGCTTTTTAGTTTTTGCTTAAATATGCTTTTAGATAATGTTTTTCTGATTCTTTTATATCTAACAAATGGTTTCTTTTGAAGCTCTAAATGCTGATTTTTATTCCAAAATAACAGATGACAATGTGGATTACTTTTTTTTGAATGATATGAAGCAGTCCATTCCAAATTTTCAGGTTTAATGTCAAATTCTCTACCTATTTCTTGTACCTTTTCAAGTAATAAATCCTTCCAAGCTTCTTTAGTTGTATATCCATATTGAATAGCGTCAGATTCACTAAGTGAAATTACGGTTTTATATATATCAACTCCATTTAATGTTTTACTTGCTACATACTTTTTTATATCTGATAATTCCATTTTTTCTACATTAGAATTTTCATTAATATATCCAAATAATCCGTGAAAATTCTCTCCAAAATCTGTTCCAGGTCTTGTAGCAATATAATCTTCGTGTAACTCATCTAAATACGCTTGTATTCTTCTGGATCGTCCTTTATTATCATATTTCTTATATATTTCTTTTTGATTGAGCCATTTAAAGAAAACTCCATCACTAAATCTATCTTTATCCATATTACAATTATTCCTTTTATAAAATTTTTTCTTCTGTTTCTTCTTTAATATTCTGTCTTTCTTTTACACGTTCACAAAGTTCATTTTCAATTTCGTCCCAATGTGCATTAAAAAAATTCTGGTCTTCTTTTTTTACACAATCAGATATAGTAACTAAAGTCATATCATTTCCGTTTTCAGGATCGTGTATTCTAAACAAACCATTAAACATTGTTCTTTCTTTTAATATAGAAAAATATATATAATTATCTGATCCAAACTCTATTTCTTCAAATTGAATTTTATATCTATTATCTTCATAAGCGTCTTGTACCTGTGCTATTTCTTGCCAGTCCTCTGGATCTATTAAAGTTTTTACAGCAATATATGAATCATTAAATTCACGAA
>ENA-ORNF01002738-ORNF01002738.1-human-gut-metagenome-genome-assembly--contig:-NODE-2738-length-12719-cov-3.078569_pt1 | contig 12719 bp, 9 predicted proteins | sample MGYA00242110_ERZ509012 | MGnify/ENA primary metagenome ERZ509012 (study PRJEB26280, sample SAMEA2338714) | human gut metagenome | biome: human gut; feature: human-associated habitat; material: faeces... | reverse complement strand
CATAGACGGGAGCGGCCACGATAGTCAGTTCATCGTCATGGATCTCAAGTTCTTCCGCCGGAGCATCATAAGTAATGTCCGACTCCAGCAATACGTCACCACTCAGTCCTTCCGCAATCGCATAAGCAGTCTTAGCCGAAGTATGCGTCGGAGAGAAATAAATGATATGTACATTCTTATATTCCATATTCCTTATTTTAAAGCTGCTTCAATCCTTTTCATCAGTTCAGCAAATTCCTCGTCGCTATAGCCTTTGGTCGCATATACCACTTTACCAGTCTTGTCAACCAGATAGCTACGCGGGATCAGATTTTTGGCAAATGCGCCATAGATAGCCCGGTTCTTATCAGGATATAAGGGAAAGGTAAAACCTTTCTTTTCGTTATACTTCTGCAATTCAACGTCTGTATGCTCACGCCCGATCACCAAGAGAACGAAGTCCTTGTTGTTCTTGTATTTCGGCCAGAGGGTTTGTTGGACAGCGGCCAATTCTTTTTGGCAGGGAGGACACCAAGTGGCGAAGAAATTCACGAGGATCACTTTTCCCTTTAACGAAGCGGACTGCAACTTACTCCCGTTGTCGGAAACAATCGTAAATGACGGCATAGTATCACCGACCTTCACGATATCGGAATTATCCTCCTGAGCTTTGCCTACGAAAGCCAATAACGCTAGTAAACTAGCCAATAAATACTTCTTCATAACCTTAATCATTTCTCGTTTAGGATTCAGCGACAAAGATACATTAAAATTCTCATCAAACCGCATAATTCTAAGGCTTACGAAAGTTCTACGATGCCGTACCTACCCCTCGACAGTGCCTACGGAGTTTTTTTGATGCCGTACCTACCCCTCGACAGCTCTTCTAAAAGTTCTAGGGGGTTAGATGTTAAAAAAAACGTACGTGAAACCCGGAGATGTCACGTACGCTGATACCATGCAAACCCGGAGAAAGATTTACCGCAAACTTTGCGCTAAGTCATAACCGGCTTTCAATGCCTTTAGGTTCATATTAACTATATCCTCGCCCTTACGACCGAATATCTGACGGATTCCCGCCTCGATCTTATCATACTCGATCCCGATAAATGGGGTAGCTGCACCCAACATCACGATATTGGCGGCACGGACAGAACCCGCTTCCTTGGCGATCTCCTCCACGTCCAATACGACCTTGTGAGGGAGCTTGTCCAACTCGGCGTTCACTTTCTCGATCTCCGGATAGTTCGGGATGTTCACGAACGGACGGGAGTTCGTCACCAGCCAACCCTCTTTCTTCAGGTAAGGCAGATAACGCAAGCTCTCCATCGGTTCCAAGGAGATGATCAAATCGGCGTAGCCCTTCGGGATCAAGTCCGAGGCGATCGGCTCGTCGGAAAGACGCAGGTTAGACTGCACGTCTCCACCCCGTTGACTCATACCGTGTACTTCCGCTTGCTTCATATACAGACCTTCTTTTAAGGCGGCTTCTCCAATAACGGCGGCGATAGAAAGGATACCCTGTCCTCCTACACCTGATAGTATAATATCTGTTTTCATTTCTTGCTTGCTTTTTTCTTTCTGGTTAATGTCTGGATACACTCACGGCGGGGGATCAATACGGATACGCCCTTGTACTCGATTTCCTCACGGATGATAGACTTCATCTCCTCGAAGTTCTTTTTTAAAGGAACCATCACACGGATGTGAGCCGGATCCACACCGATACCGGCGCAGATAGATTCCAGACGTCCCGTTCCGGCGGAATCCTGCCCTCCGGTCATGGCCGTTGTCTCATTATCGGAGATAACGATGGTGATATTCGTGTTCTCGTTCACGCAATCCAGCAAACCAGTCATACCGGAATGGGTAAACGTAGAATCGCCGATCACGGAGATAGCCGGGAATACACCCGCGTCGGAAGCGCCCTTCGCCATCGTGATAGAGGCCCCCATATCGATACAAGAATCGATCGCCCGGAAAGGAGGCAAAGCTCCCAAGGTATAACAGCCGATATCGCCAAACACCTTAGCCGTACCGTTATACTCGGCGATCACCTCGTTCAAGGCCTCATACATATCCCGGTGTCCACAACCTTGGCACAAGGCGGGCGGACGTTGCTCAACCACCTCGGGGATCGCGTAATAGCTCTGGATCTCCTTTAAGTCTGCCTTGTCTGCATAGACCGGAACGCCGCTGTCGGAATTGACCGCTTCCTTTCCGCAGTACACCATGCTTCCGCCGTCAATCTTCTCCAGCATTGTCATGCAGCGCAGGAAGGTCGATTTTCCGGAGCCGGATGGTCCGAGAATCGAGATAACCTCGCTCTCTGCCACCGACATGCTGATATCTTTTAGTACTTCGAGATCATCGAAGCTTTTCTTTATATTTTTTACTTCCAGTAAGTTCATCGTAGCCCTCCTATCTATAATAATTCATGCGTTTTTCGATCTTCTCCATCACAAACGCAACGACAAAGTTAAAGATGTAGTAGAACACACCGGCGATAAACAGCGGCATAATCGTTGTCTGTGCGGCTGCCACCTGCTTGGCAAGTGTAAACATCTCCGTATAAGAAATTGCAAATGCAAGCGACGTATCCTTAACCAGTGTGATAACCTCGTTTGTGACAGAAGGCAGGATGTTCTTCGCCATCTGTGGGAACACGATCTTGAAGAACGTCTGGATCTTGCTGTATCCTAAGATCTTCGCTGCCTCATGCTGTCCCTGTGGCACTGCCTGAATACCGGAGCGGTAGATCTCTGCGAAATATGCCGCATAGTTTAAGGCAAATCCAATGATAACCGCCTGAAAACGATAGCTTGTCGTAAGCGTCGCGCCAAACAGATAATATGGTCCGTAAAATACAACCAAAAGCTGTAACATCAGAGGCGTACCGCGTGCGATGGAGATATAGAACTTCACCAGCCAGCGGATCGGCGCGATCTTACACATTCTGCCTGCTGCAACCAGAAGTCCGAGCGGCAGGGAGAACAAAAGTGTCAGGAAGAAGATTACCAGGGATGCGAGCAGACCTTCTGCAAGCTGCTTTGTGATCGAGCAGAACTTATCCCAGAAGCTTGTGTTCTTCTTACCTGTGGATGTGCTGTCTGTCGCAGTTGCCGCAGCGGCATTTCCATCCTGTACCTGATCGTCCGGCGACAGACAGATGGACTCCTCCAGACCCCATTTCTCTGCGATCTCCTCAAATGTACCATCAGCAAGCATGTCAAGCAGCGTTGCCTGCACTTTATCACGGAGCTCTGTATTTCCCTTTTTAAATCCGATTCCATATTCCTCGGAAGACAGACGATCCTCGAGCATCATGAATTTATCCCCGCGGGATTCGATCTCGTAGTTTGCAACACCGATATCCATGCAGATTGCATTTACGGCGCCTGACTCCAGATTCATAAATGCACTGTTGTAATCGCCGACCTGCTGCAGATCCTTGAACGTCTCAGCAAGTGCCAGATTCTCCTCGCTTGCATCCTCTCCGGTCAGTGCTGCGAGTGCGGAGCTGTCCGCCTGCACGGCAACGACCTTGCCTGACAGATCGGATAACTGTGTGATACCAGAATCCTTGCGTACAACGACCACCTGGGAATTATCCACATATGGTGTCGTCCATGTGTAGGCATCTTCTCTTCCATTCATTGTAAATCCGTTCCAGATACAATCAATGGAGCCTGAGCTTAATTCCATATCCTTGGCATCCCAGTCAATCGGCTGCTTTACAAGTGTCCATCCGTTGCGGCTGCATACCTCAGCAGCAAGCTCTAAGTCAAATCCGGTATATTCACCATTCTCATCCATATAACCATAAGGCGGGAACTCTGCATCAAAACCGACCGTAAAGGTTCTTCCTTCTGCAGATGCGTCTGCCTGTTCACTATCCTCCTGTGCTGCATCCGCATTCTCCTGTGCAGTGGTTTCTTCCGGAGCCTCTGTCGTTGTATCCTGTGCGGCAGTCTCCCCGGCACCGCATCCAGCCAGTAATCCGGTCATCATTACGGCTGCAATAGTAACTGCAAGTAACTTTTTCATAATCTCTCCATCCTTCCTTAGTCCTGTATTCACAGGTTAGTTATGCATCACGCTACCTCTTTAGCATGATAAAGCATGTTCGATACCCATGCTACCATGCACACTAAGGAAAGTCAAGTGAAATCCTTATCGTATTCCGCCACAATGCCCAGAATCTCTTTGGCATATTTCGGGTAATTTTCAACCAGATCCTTCACCTCTGCTTTCGCCTTTCCTGCAATAACCTCCTTGTTATAATCCATTCTCCGGCGTAAGGACTGTCTGCGGATAATCAGATTGTGCCGGATCTCAATCATTTCCTTCTTATCGAGAAGCGCCTGTGTCTGATACAGCCAGATCATCGGATCCTTTACCTGATACCGGCGCAGAATATGTAAAAGCTCCTGCTGGGTGGAATCCAGTTCGATTTCTGCCCGTTTATAATTATGACGTTCGTCCTTTTCTTCGAGATACTGCTTATAATCCCGTCCAAGCTCCTGTGCACTTTTGACATTGTACTTCATATAAAGATAGTCAAGCAGATGCGTATTATTCACATACCGGATCTTCACCGTATTCTGCAGCCGGATGAGCCTGCTGATCCCGCTCTCCACCTGGGAAAGCTCCCGTACGGCATCGTTATATTTTAAGAAAATGGCGGTGATGGCAAGTGCTCCGATTCCCCCGGCCGCCAGATAACCAATCTTCACGTCAAAGGAAAAGGCATACTGTAAAATCAACAGTAACAGCAAACAGAAAATCACTGCCGTTGCGCAGACAATCGTCATCGAACGGGTATCCTTCATCAGATGCCGCAGTTCGATCTTCCGGAAACCGTAGGCCTGCCGCTCACTGTCGAGGCGGCGCAGATCCCGCTTAATCAGGTGCTGGTATTCTTCCGCCTTTTCAAGCTTCTCATATGCCTCCTGCACTTCCTCTTCCATGCATTCCATCTGATAAAACTTCTCATCCGTCATCCGGTTTTTCCGTTCCTTGTAGCCGGACTGCTGCCCCTCGAGCGTATCTATCCGTTTGGCACATTCCATAAGCAGGCGGCTTTCATTCTCCGGCAGTGCCTCAATCTCTTCAATATCCTTAAGATGCGAGGTGACCACCTGATATTCATGCTGGAGATTTTCTACCTCCCTGGATGCCTCTGCAATCTGCTCCAGGCACCCCCTCACATATTCCTCACGCTGCTTCCGGTTATGAACCTGTAAATCGTCACGGTCATAGACGATTTCATTCCACTCCTCGACTTCGTAAGCCTCCTCATAATCCCTTTTCCAGTTAAAAATCCGTTGTAATAGACCCATACTTATTCCTCAACAAGCTGCAGGTAATCTTCCTTCAGCCGATAGATAATCTTATCAATTTCTTCGTAATAGGAAGCCACATTCCCCTCTTCCTTATATATCTTCAATGCCGACAGCATCCGGTTTTCACGCGAGGCCTCGAACTCCCCCTTTGCCGCTGTAATCTTCTTTTCAAGCTCCAGCGAAAGCTCATGGTATTCCGAATGCTCCGCAATAAAACGGATGTATTCTTCCTCTGACAGATAACTGCGTAAGGAAGAAAGGTACTGCACCCCCGACTCCTCGTCCTTTGACATTTCATAGGCACGCTTATAATACTTCGCCGCAATGTCAAACATGAAAAGTCCTGCATAGGCATAACCCATATTATGATAAATGGCAGGCCGCAGGGCATTCTCCGTATCGGGCAGCTCCCGGTTCAGATCTTCGTACTCCCTGAGCGCCATCAGATGACGGTTGTTCTGCAACAGATAATCCGCCTGCTTTTTCTTCCGTTCAAAATCATTTAATCCGGCATTGCTCTTCAGAATTTCATCCATCCTGGCAATTTCTGCCTCAGTGCAATAGTTGACATAATCAATTATTATGTCAACAAACTCACCTGCCTGAATTCCTTTTTTCATGGCAAGCGTAAGACGGTCTGCCAGCTCCGGGAGACCACACTGTTCCCGCAGCCATTCCGGAAGGTGCTTATCCATGATCTCTGTGTTAATCATAAACGGATTGTTTGCAAACAGATAACACAGCTCTTCCACGCAGTATACATTCACACAGACCTTCTCTAAATGATAGGGTTCGTTGGCATATTTTCCTGTACAGATTAATACTCGGCTTACCATCTGAATTCCTTTCTGGTGTATAAACTACCGGATCCTCATACCTGCAGGGTATGTGTCCATGCCCTGCCGCTGCTCTTAAACAGTTCTCCAAATCCCATATCGGTGATTTCCAGCGTCAGAGTATGTATTGCTGTCATCTCCGCATGGATCCGTAATCTCGTTGTACAACGGGGTCTCTCCGGCAGTCCGTCAAGTGTGACGGTCTTATCCATAATATTTTCACCGGTCAGTGGCGTAATCGTAAAGCACAATACATTTCCGCTTTCCAGAATCAGGTCAAAATCTGTTTTCGCCTCATACCAGTTCACACCGGCATCCAGAATGGCCAGATAGGAATCCTCGCCCCTGCGCAGCGCTCTCATTCCAATATTGGATTTGAGCTTATCTTCTCCAAGATAAACATATTCCCGCGTACTCTCCTGTGGATTCAGCTTTTCCATTCCGGCATAGCAGGCGCCCTTGCTATACAGATTGTTTCCCTGAAACACTCTGCGGTTATGGCACAGGATCTTTAAGGATTCCCTGGTCCAGCCCTCCTTAAAGCCCTCTCCGATTAAGAATACGGTCGATACATCTGTTTCGTGCAGACAGCTTTCACACAACTGCCCGAACTGTGCATCAAGCTCCTGCTGCTGTGCCATACGCTGAGCTTCATCCTCTGCCCAGTCTACTCTCTTCATTTCCGGATAATCCAAATGCTCGATAAACACAACCCTGGGGGTCGTATGACGGTTGCATTGAAATCGCAGGGTTTTCAGGGTGTCATTATATTCAAAAACAAAAACCTCTCTCTTCCAAAGCTCTGCCTGCTGGTGAAGCATATAATAATAAAAGCTCTCAATATGGCTCTGAAAGCAGATCTGCGGACATTTAAGCTGCAGTCCGGATACCACCTTCCCCAACACCTCTACCATACGCGGGGTCAGCTCCTCCACCGTAAACATGAAAACCTCCGCACGGTTTAAGGAAACCTGCATATTGAGAGTTGCAAGGCTTCGTTTGATAAACAGGGTAAGCAGCGCCACCGGGTCAAAGGTTGTCTCCTCAACGAGAACCTCTTCTCCCTGCAATGCCTTTTCCAAAAGGTGATCTACCAGAATTCCTTCCTCGCCCTGATTCTTCAGGGCTTCTTTCCCATAATACCACTGGCTTACGCCAACTCGTTTACATAACACAGTAGGAATGTTATACTGCTCAGTGCCTGCCACCGGAGAAACCGTGCAGGGATCCGCATCACCAACGGCATAATAGCTCACCTGGGAAAACTGCCTCCCCAGGTCATACCCGATGACCATCTTTGCATTATTCCGTTTTCCTGTCAAATCCCTGTTTTCCTGTAACATGTTCAACTCCTACTTCATAACTGTTCAATACCTTTACAGTTACCCTACTTCATTGAAAACAATTCGTCTAACAAATATGAATAATCATAGTACTCAAAAAGCATGTTTTCCATGGTATCATAGTCCTTCAACGTCCGTGCCATGGCAATGTCATTAATCAGATTATACCGGCTGATCTTCTGGTTTGTGTCCGTATCACTCCGGCTGAAGGTGCCGCTCTCGTTAAGCTGCTCTTTTCCGTCCTCAAGCTCCACAATATAATACTGGAGACGTTCCCCAAAGAACAGGACGAATTCTTTCACACATATGCCGTCATACATGTTCTTCATCTCTTCCTTGCGGTACTCGTTCTCCACATTTCCTTCCCGCTCAACCAGATAATGAATTACGGCACGGTTTCCATCATGGACATGATACTCCACCATGGTCTTATCCATATATTTATGCATAAAGGTAATATTTTCTGCAAATTCCTTATAAAACGGGAACACCATCTTTTCCGCTGTCATCTCCCGCAGGAAAATGAGCAGATTCCTGGAAACCTTTTCGTTCGTCTGTTCCTTATGCCCGGCATAAAACTTCGTATAGGCGAGCTTGCACACCATCGGAAGCGCCTGCTCCTCTTCCCAGATCCGCTCTACCTCATTCAGAATAAAAGGATCGGTCACCTTGTCCTTTACGAAATAATCATGACAGGACTGGGCTAAAAATGCCAGCTCTACCGATGGATCTGCCCCCTTCTTTACATAGCTCTGGAAAATAGCTGCCGCATTTCCGACAAAGGCATCCGTATACAGCATCTGAATCAGGATCCGCTCCTCAATTGCCAGCGTGTCCACGCCAAAGGATTCCGCAGTACTCCAGACATCCCGCATTTCCTTTACGGTTCCCTTGAAATACAGGTTCAGATAATTCAATAAAAGCTCATCATATTTTCCCGACAGAAATGCACGGTGAATCAGCGCCGTCATCACCGGATCCTCTTTCATTCCATCGAGAGCTAAAAGCCGCCCACACAGCCGCACGATAATCTTTGCTTCGATGCCCTCTCCGCCGCAGAGGCTGATCCATTCGTAAGCCTTCTCATACATGCCCCGGATTACCATGAACCGTATCATCCGGGACATACTGTCACGGAAAATCATCTCCGGTTTAAGCTCATTCAAAACTTCATCCAGCTCGTTCATCTGATCATGGTCATAATCGTACTGCATAAGCTTTAAGCGTATTTCCTTCTGGATGGACTCCTTTACAAGCGGGGACTCCATAATCTGCTTCATATGCTCCCTGTTGCTTTCGCTGACCGGGAGAAGCTGGTGTCCCTTTTCACACAGCCACAGATCAAACAGAATCTCATCCTTTACATACGGGGCAATCATCCCGGCAATCTTGTCCGGAATCATGAGCCGTTCAAGCTCATATTCTTCCTCTCTGCAAAAGCGGTTCCCCTTAAAATCCTCCAGTATCATCCGGTAACTGTTTCCATATAACGGAAGATACATGACCTGTCCGGTAACCGGATACACCTGTTCTTCCTTTAAGCTGTCATAGATAACACAGACCCTGCTGATGTCCTTCCGTTTCAAATGCAGCTCCTGCAGAAAAATGGCCGTTACCAGTCCTTCCGCAATCTCCTCGGTAAGCATTCCTTCCGTAACCAGATTCTTATATAAGTAAGCAAGCCATTTATTGTTTCTCTTCTTTAAAATCTGGAAGACCACAAACCGTTTAAGATGCTCCCTGTAGCTTTCATAAAGCTCCGGATAAACAGCCTTATTCCGATAGACATAGGCATACAGGAACGAATTATGTAAACCATCCAGACTGCTGTCAAAGGCAAAATACATCAGTACCATTTTCGGAATGACCACATCATCCTTGAGCTCCAGTGACATCATATAGTGCTCATACAGACGGGTGATACGGAGTTCCTTTCCAATGCCCTTTTCATACCATGTAAAGGCTTCCGGAGTGGTAATGTTTCCGTTAATCAGTATCGTACAGATCGTCTGCAGCACTTCATCGGTTGGCAGTACCTGATAGCAGACACGCAGAATCCGGTAAAGCGGTTTCCGGTATCCGCGCAGCTTCTTCGCCAGATAGACAATCTGCTCCACCACCTCTGTGGTAAGAAGCTGCTTTCTGGCTGCATAAGATAACACCTGAATCTCGAAATCATCAAGCTGCATCAGAATCGATGGATTATTCCGGATCAGATGATATGCCTCAATATACAGAACAGGACTTGTCGCTCCCTTGGCAAACTGTTCCTCAAGAACAATCCACTTCTTCGAAGGACTCCGTGAATAATCGTCCGAAAGGTAGATGAGAAGCCATGCAATGCGCCAATCATCCATATTTTCCCTGAAAATCTTCTCTACCTGCCCTGCCATCTCATCAATGTACTCTTCGGTACGGTTTAGCAGGGTAGAAAGATACATGTAATAGCAGTATAAGGTCGGATTATAGTTTCCTGCAAGAAGCTCATCGGCCTGTTCGAGAAGCCACCTGGCCTCATTCGTTCTCTCCTGGGTAATTAAGAGCTGTACCCGCATCAGCATATAGGCCGGATTCTGTTCATCCAGCCCCTGAAGCCGGTCCATAATCAGGCTCGTTTCATTCATCCAGGACGACGCACTGATCTGCTTCGTACGGAAGGCTTCATAGTACTGCATCAATTCCACAATGGCATGCTTCTTCTGCCGGATTGCTTCGTTGAATTTGCGGTCAATCCGCTGTTTGTAAGCCATTACCGTCACTTCTGATGAGGTGTAGGCATTGGTGAAGCGGATCTTCCCATAGTTCCTGCCCGCATGAAGCTTGTCCGCATCCACGTAAAAGGAGAACCGGTAACAATTTCCCAGAAAATCCTCTTCACGGATCATGTCCTTTTCCATGCGGAGAAACCTTCCTTCCGCTTCCACGAAAAGCTGGGAATACCCCCAACCGTTACGCTGGATCACCACACGCCCTTCGGTAATTCCCTCCGGATTTTCCATACGGATCTCCTGATTTTCAATAATATATTCAATCTGCTGTTTCTTTTTGATTTGTAATAAGAATTCTTCGAGATACTGTTCCTTCCTGCCGTCCTTCACAAGTCCCCGATAGGTATTCAGATACTGCTTATCCGACCCCTGTAAAACCTGTTCGAAATCCTTTGAGAAAAACAGGTTTGCAGCCTCCTCCCAGCTTGATTTCGCAAGGTTTGCAAAATGAAACAGATTCTTAATGCTTCCAAGGCTGGAATTCAGATTCTCACTGTCAATTTCCACATGATACGGAATCAGATATTCCCCCTGATTGGAAATCACACGGAATTCACCCTTCAAAGAGTCCCCTTTAATCATTCCTGCCGCATCAAACACATAAGGGATCTCTTCTTCTGTACCGGTAAAGGATTCCACCAGACACTTCATGCGCAGCTCCGTCGTTGAAACCGTTCCTTCTGTCATGACATTGGGCTTTCCGAAAATGGTAAAGCTTCCTTCGTACTTTTCTCCGGGCTCTAACTTCAATTCAATCAATGGACTTGAAAAGCTCAAGGAATGTACATCATTATTAAAATTTCCTTCCAGTATCCGGTCGACAACTTCCCTCACGCCACTTATCCCTCCGGTAAAATGTGTATCTGCATATACATAATTAGTATACCATTTTTTGCTGCAACTTCGCAACTCCTTCAAGACACCTAAATTTATGCCCGCTGCTGTTCACTCGTACCTCATGCTTCATCTTCAACTTGCATTCATTATGTGCTTTACACAGGAGGATAACTACCCTCCTGTGTTTCTGAAATACGGTCCGATTCACCCTGGCTCTGCGATTCTCGATACCGCCACATAAATATTGGAAATGCTGTACCAGGTCGGAAAATCCACGATACCGGACTGCGGAAGTCCAAAAATTCTCTGAAATGTCTTAACGGCATTTGCGGTTCCCTGTCCGTAAATTCCATCGACTGAAACAACCGGGATCGCCGGATAATTCTGTGCAATACGGTTCAGCTGCCGCTGGATTGTGCGCACATGCTCTCCGGAAGCGCCGATGCTCAGGTTGTAGCCCGGCCAGGACGCCGGAACTCCCGATACACTCACTGCGGAATTGATATACATATCGCTTCCATAATAATAACGGATAATTTCAATTGGCGTATACCCCTGATCGCCAAGATACTTGGAGCCCCACTGGCTCAAGCCTCTGCAGGTCGTACGCTGCCCATCGCAGTAAGAGGTAAAGATCGGCTGCCTCACCCCCGGCCTTGACAGATAGTTTGCAAAAATCGTGTCCACAATCAGACTGATATTGGAATAGATATTACGCCCGTAGATCCATTTCTGATCGTAGGCTGTGGAAGATGTGATCGTAAAATTGTATCCCTTATTGCGATACCACTCCGTATACACGCGGTTTAAGGTAAAGGACATAATTGCAAGAACATTGGCATAGATCGTACTCTCCGGCCAGGTCGCATAGATTTCGGAGGACGCTACATTCTTGATATAGTCCCGGTAACGCACATAATAATTTCTGGCAGTGGAATCATCCGGTACACCGTCATGTACCACGATATATTCCGGAATAACTACCCGGCTTAAGACAATCTCACCTTCCTCAACAGGCTTGATTTCATCCTCTTCAATCTTGGGCGGATACTCCCCGTAAAGTGTATGATCCGGAATCACAATGATTTCATTGTCTTCTTCGGAGGTTTCTGACGGATTCATCTCCACATTCTGCCATGCCGTCACCTCCGGAAGGATCTCTGTTCCCGATACCTCTACCGGCTCATAGCCCTCGGCCTCCACCCGGACATTATATTCGGAATAGGGCTGCTCCAGCCGCCCCGGCTCCATGCTGTAGTCAATTGGAGGGGACGGCAGATCAATTGTCTCCGTCTGTCCGGAATTATCCGTATCAAGCTGCACTACGGTTACATCAGGTACTCCTTTATAGGAAATGGTAATCCGTGCATTCTGCACCGGGATCATTCCAATGGAAGAAGTCACCATAATCCGCAGCCGGCCAGACTCTCCCACGGCGGCTCTTCCTGCTTCATTCTCCTTTTCAGGCATAAAAAACCTCTGCATAAGATATACTTAGTATATTTTATGCAGAGGTCCTGCTTATGATCTATTCATTTTCGTAACTGTTCAGTACCTTCACAGTTACGATGCAAAATCCATTCCGAATCGGCTTCGCCGATGGGATTTTGC
>ENA-ORNF01002735-ORNF01002735.1-human-gut-metagenome-genome-assembly--contig:-NODE-2735-length-12742-cov-4.085836_pt1 | contig 12742 bp, 11 predicted proteins | sample MGYA00242110_ERZ509012 | MGnify/ENA primary metagenome ERZ509012 (study PRJEB26280, sample SAMEA2338714) | human gut metagenome | biome: human gut; feature: human-associated habitat; material: faeces... | reverse complement strand
ATATATTAGTGAAAATTATTAAAAAGGATGTAAAAAATTTATCAAATATTCCAAAAGAAAATAGTATGTGTTATTACATATTGTTTTTAATGAGCAAGAACGCAAGTTACTGTTCAATCGAGTGGAGAGTAGATAATATACTAATTTAAAATATAAATAAAAAACCCAGGCAATATTTTTTCATAAATGGGCAACTTAAATCTATTAGAGCAGACTAATAATATACAAAAGATTTTGAAAAAGATAAGAGAAAAAATATTAGGAATGGTGAAAGTAGAATGAAAGCATTAATAACAGGCGCATCTTCTGGAATAGGGAGAGAAATTGCTCTTTATTTGAGTGATTTAGGATATGATATTATAGTAGTAGCGAGAAATGAACTTGCACTAAGAGATATTCAAAGAGAGGTTAAAACAAAAGTTGAAGTTGTTTCAATGGATTTAACAGATAGAGAGAATGTTTGGAAATTACATGAAATGTACAAAAATGAACCAATAGAAGTATTAGTAAATAATGCTGGATTTGGTGTACATGGACTGGTAACAGAAACAAACTTAGAAAAAGACCTAGAATTAATAGATTTGAATATTACTGCATTACACATGTTAACAAAATTATTTTTGAAAGACATGAAAAAGAGAAATTTGGGATATATATTGAATGTTTCATCAATCGCAGGATTCTTATCTGGACCATTAATGGCAGAATATTATGCTTCTAAAAATTTTGTATTATCATATACAAAAGCAATTTATACAGAACTTAAAAAAGAAGGATCAGAAGTTCATATAAGTGCATTATGTCCAGGACCTACAAAAACAAACTTCAATAAAGTAGCTAAAGTTGATTTTAGAATGAAATCTTATAGTGCAGAATATGTTGCTGAATATGGAATAAACAAAATGTTTGAAGAAAAGCCTGTTATAGTTCCAGGTTTCAAAATGAAAGTTATTCATATTGCAAGTAAACTACTACCAAGTTCTTTAACAAGTGAATTAGCTTATGAAATACAAAGAAGAAAAAGAAAATAAGGATAGGTAAAACAAATGAAAATTAGGTGCATAGGTACAGGCACAATGGGATCAGTCAAAAGAGGAAATCAAAGCATAATGGTTGATAATATTCTTCTTGATATAGGATCAGGTGTTGTTAAGAAAATAGAACAATTAGGGATTTATACAAAATCAGTTGATTATTTGCTTATAACACATGTTCATGCAGATCATTTTGTTGATTTGCCTAATTATTTGATAGGAAGAAGTATCAGAGAAGAAGATACAGACTTATTATATATAATTTGTGGGAAAGGTGTAAAAGAAAAGATTATTCAACTTTTTGAACTTTGCTTTGGCGATGGAAACAAAGAAAAATATAAAAACTTTGAAGAAAAGTTTAATGTGAAAATTGTTGAACTAGAAGATAGAGAATATTTGATGACAGATCAAATGAAAATTACAGCTTATGAATTACAACATGGAGATTGCAAACCAATATTAGGATTTACTATTGAAAAAGATAATAAAATAGTTGGATATGCAACAGACACAACATTATGTGATAATGTCAGAAAAATATGCGAAAAGTCTGATTATGCTTTTTTAGATGCAACAAGAATGTTTTCAACTAATTCACATATGGGATTAGAAGAAGTTATAAGTCTTTCAGAAGAATATCCTAATACAAAAATATATGCAATACACAGAAATGACAATGTAAATAAAGAAAATGTTAACGTTGAATTTCCAAACGATGGAGATATAATAGAAATATAAGAATAAAATAAAATTCACCTCATACAGTAGAGTAGAGGTGAATTTTTTTATGATTAAGTTTACAAAAATGCAAGGTTTAGGAAATGATTTTATAGTTACTGAATTTGAAAATGCTAAACAATATAATTTAAAAATTTTTTCTAAATTTGTATGTGATAGACATTTTGGAATTGGTGCAGATGGATTGATATTATTTAGTAATAGTAAATTTGCAGATTTTAAAATGAGAATTTTTAATAATGATGGAACCGAAGCAGAAATGTGTGGAAATGGAATAAGGTGTTTAGCAAAATATTTATATGAAAAAGAATTAACAAATAAAGAAGAAATTACAATTGAAACTCTAGCCGGAATAAAGGCAGTAAAATTAATAGTAGAAAATAACAAGATTATGGCAGTTAGAATAAATATGGGAAAACCACAAACCTCCGCTAATAAACTCCCAATATATTTACCACAAAGATGTTACAATATGAATAATATGTGTAAATTGATGTTTAAAGCATCTGATAAAGAGTTAGAAGGAGTTTTTCTAGGCGTTGGTAACCCACATACTGTAATTAAAGTAAAAAATATTAAAGAAATGCAAGTATCTAAATATGGAAGAATTATAGAAAATTATAAGTTTTTTCCTCAAAAAACAAATGTTGAGTTTGTAGAAAAAATTGATGAGAATAATATAAGAGTTAGAGTTTGGGAAAGAGGAGTAGGAGAAACATTAGCATGTGGAACAGGAGCAGTAGCAAGTGCATATGCAATGTATAAAGAGAATGAAATAAGTAATGATGTTAAAGTCGATTTAGATGGGGGAAGTTTGCGAATATATATAGATTCAGAAACAGAAGAAGTATATATGGAAGGTTCAGCCATTAATGTTTTTGAAGGAGAAATTGATTTATAATAACTAGAATTATAGTAGAAATATTACATTTGTATAAAAAAACAGGATATAACTTTAAAAAGAAACCATGATATGTTATAGTAAAATCGTATAAAATAAAAAAGTGAGGAACACAAATGAAAAGAAATAAAGTGATTATCAAAGCAATGGCACTTTTAGTATTACTAATAATTGCAAGTACAGCTATAATGTATACTAAATCGAACTTGAATATGAAAATACAAGTAAATGATTCAAGTGAAAAGTATGTATCGATTGATCTAACAACAGCAACTGCTCAGCAAGTTGTTACAGATATGAAAGCAGGGTGGAATTTAGGAAATACTTTAGATTCTGCAACAGATCCAAAAGATTCAACAATATATACACCATCTTATTATGAAACTGCATGGTCAAATCCAGTAACAACAAAAGCAATGATTGATGAAGTAAAAGCCAAAGGATTTAATGCAGTTAGAATTCCAGTTACATGGGGAGCAAATATTGAAAAAAACACTCAATACACAGGAACAATTTCTTCTGCTTGGTTAGATAGAATAGAAGAAGTTGTAAATTATGCATTAGACAATAACATGTATTGTATTGTAAATGTACATCATGATGTTGGAAAAGGTGATTGGCCAATCGTGTTTGCAACAGCAGATTCAACAGAACAACAAACATATAATGAAAGATTAAAAAATGTATGGACGCAAATAGCAACAAGATTTAAAAATTATGATAATAGATTAATATTTGAAGGCTTTAATGAAATATTAATTCATAATGCAAATTGGATTTCTGCAAATGACGCAGGAGATACAGCAGTAAAATCAATAAATACATATAATCAAACATTCGTTGATACTGTTAGAAAAACAGGTGGAAATAACGCAACAAGATTTTTAAGCGTTAATACATATGGTGCAGAAGTTTTAGATAAAGCAATTGATTTATTTGAAGTACCAACAGATACTGTAAAGAATCATATAATGGTTCAAGTACATTATTATGGAATATTATCACAAACAATATGTGATAAATTAAATACAAAATTTATTAGTAAAGGTGTTCCAGTAATAGTTGGCGAATTTGGATGGGATATTCCTTCAGTTGGTGAGACAGAAATTGCAAATAAAGCGTTTGCATATGTAAAATTAGCAAAATCATATGGAATAACATGTTTCTGGTGGGATTCTGGAAGAATAAACAATAATAATGTCAACTATGGAATTTTAGATAGAGATAGCGCAACATTTAAATATCCTAAAATTGCAAAAGCAATCGTTGATGCGGCTGAAAATAAAGCAAGTTCAACTTACACTGAATTAAAAAATGGATACATTCAAACAGCTTATGGAATTGATACTAAACTAAAAATTAATTCAAATTGTAAATATGAACTTAAATCAGCTACAACACAAGAGAAATATGGAACTTTAATTAATGCTGCAGGAACATCAGATTCAACAAGTATACAACTAAGACTAGAAGCAACTACATTAGCTAGTAGATATGGAGTAAATACGGATAAAAATATATACACACCAACCAAAGAAACACCATTTGTTGTTGTACAAGATAAAGGTGTATATTCAGTAGACGGAACAGTAGTTAAATCATATACAACAATATCACCAGTATTAGAACCAGAAAATACATTAAAAGTTGGAGGACTGGAAAGTAGAATATATTACTTAAAAGTATGGGATGCATCAGGAAATTTAATAGGAGACTTTATACCAGTAATAGACTCTTATGGAATTGCATGCTTGTATAATAAAGTAACGAAAGAATATTGTTATAGTACTGGTGCAACAAAATATTATCCAACAAATGAAGTAAGTCCACAAAGTATAACATTAAATAAAACAGAAATAAGGACAGAGTTTAAAGAAAATATATATTCATTAGTAGCAACTCTTTCTCCTGATAATGTAAACATAAATGATAAGATAACCTGGACAACAAGTGACGATACAATAGCACAAGTTTTTAAAGGTGGAGATGTTGTGATACGTGGACCTAAATATGGAAAAGCAGGGGAATGTATAATTACTGCAACAACAGCAAATGGAAAAACAGCAACATGTAAAGTAATAGTTACAAGCACAGGAAGTACAGAAATAAATCCAGAAAGTATTGCATTGAGTGAAACAACAAAAACATTAGATTTAAATGGAACAAAAGAATTTACATTAACATCAACAATTACACCAAGTAATGCGAATGCCAATACAAGTTTAACATGGACTAGCAGTAAACCAGAAGTTGCAACAGTAACACAAGATGGAAAGGTAACAGCCGTAGCAAAAGGAACAACAACAATAACAGTAAAAACAGCAAATGGAAAAACAGCAACATGTAATGTAACAGTAATAGATACAACAGTAACAGAAATAAATCCAGAAAGCATTGCATTGAGTGAAACGACAAAAACATTGGATTTAAACGGAACAAAAGAATTCACATTAACATCAACAATTACACCAAGTAATGCGAATGCAAATACAAGCATAACATGGACTAGCAGTAATCCAAGTGTAGCAACAGTAACACAAAACGGAAAAGTAACAGCATTAAAAGTAGGAACAACAACAATAACAGTAAAAACGGCAAATGGAAAAACAGCAACATGTAATGTAACAGTAGTAAATACAGTAAAAGAAGATATAGTTCCAGAAAGTATTGCATTGAGTGAAACATCAAAAACACTTGATTTAAATGGAACAAAAGAAATTACATTAACAGCATCAATTACACCAAGTAATGCTAATAAAGATAATACTTTAACTTGGTCAAGTAGTAACCAAGATGTAGCCACAGTAACACAAGATGGAAAAGTAACAGCACTAAAAGAAGGAACAACAACAATAACAGTAAAAACAGCGAATGGAAAAACAGCTACATGTACAATTACAGTTACAAAAACAATAGTTAAAAATATAGTCGATGTAAAATATAGTACAAAACAAAGTACAGATGGCAATGTAACAGTAACTATAATATCAAATACAAAATTGAAGCCTAAAGATGGATGGAATTTATCGAACGATGAATTTTCTTTATCAAAAGAGTATTCAGAAAACATTAATGAAAAAGTTTTTGTAGAAGATGTTAATGGAAATATAACAACTATAGATATTATCATAGAAAATATTAATAAAAATAACAATAATAATGGTTATTGCAGGAGTAATGCTAACAGGATTAGCACTTTACATATATAAGCCAACATATAGTGTAACATTAAATAATGAATTAAAAGAACTTTACTTAAAGGAACAGGAAGAGATTGAAAAGATCCTCGCTGATCTAAGCAATTTAGTCTCTGAATATATTCCATATATTTTAGAAGACTATCGCATTTTATCGGAACTTGACTTTATCTTTGCAAAGGCATTGCTTGCAAAAGATTATAACGGAACTGCCCCGGTCTTTAATACCGACGGACGCATCCGCATCCGCAAGGGTCGTCATCCGTTGTTAGACCCGAAGCGGGTGGTGCCGATCGACATCCACCTTGGCACCGATTTTGATCTGTTGATCGTAACCGGACCGAATACCGGTGGTAAAACCGTTTCTTTAAAGACCGTTGGACTTTTTACTTTAATGGGACAGGCAGGGCTTCACATTCCGGCAAACGATAACAGTGAGTTGTCCGTTTTTACAGACGTATTTGCCGATATTGGAGATGAGCAGAGTATTGAACAGAACCTGAGTACCTTCTCTTCCCATATGACCAATATCGTTTCGATCTTAGAACATGTCAATGAGCAGTCATTAGTGCTCTTTGATGAGCTTTGTGCGGGAACCGATCCGACGGAGGGTGCGGCACTGGCTATTTCCATTTTGTCACAGCTTCATAGCCGCGGCATCCGTACCATGGCAACGACGCATTACAGCGAGATCAAGGTTTTTGCCCTTTCTACGGAAGGTGTGGAAAATGCCTGCTGTGAATTTGACATGGAGACTTTAAGCCCGACCTATCGTCTTTTAATCGGTATTCCGGGAAAAAGTAACGCATTTGCCATCTCCGGAAAGCTCGGCTTAGACGCTTCCATTATCGAGGATGCCAAGTCCAGAATTACGGAAAACGAAGAGAACTTTGAGGATCTGATCGCACGTTTAGAGGACAGCCGTTTAACGATTGAAAAAGAACAGGCAGAAATTTCGTCTTACAAAGCAGAAATTGAGACCTTGAAAAAACGTTTAGAGGAAAAACAGGAACGTCTGGATAACAGCCGTGAAAAAATCCTGCGTGAAGCAAATGAAGAAGCTCACAAGATCCTGCGTGAAGCAAAAGAAGTCGCAGATGAATCTATCCGCAATTTCCAGAAATACGGAAAAGTCAATGCGGACAACAAGACCATGGAAAAAGAGCGTACCAAGCTGCGTAATAAGATGAACGAAGTCGAAAAGAATATGGCAATGAAGCCTAAGGCCCCTGCGAATACGAAGGCTCCGAAAAACCTCCGTATCGGTGACTCTGTCAAGGTCTTAAGCATGAACTTAAAGGGAACGGTGCACACGCTTCCGGATGCCAAAGGCAACCTTTTCGTACAGATGGGTATTTTACGCTCACAGGTCAATATCAATGACTTAGTGCTTTTAATCGATGATACGAATACCAATGAGAAAAAATTCAGAAAGACCAGTGCCGGTAAGATCAAGATGAATAAAAGTGCTACCATTTCCACGGAGATCAAACTGCTTGGCATGACTGTGGATGAGGCACTCAGCGAACTGGACAAATATTTGGATGATGCTTACCTTGCACACCTCTCCTCCGTGCGTATCGTACACGGAAAAGGAACCGGAGCACTCAGAAATGCCGTGCATGGTTATCTGAAAAAATCAAAATACATTAAGAATTATCATTTAGCAGAATTTGGCGAAGGCGATGCCGGAGTAACGATTGCCGAATTCAAATAGAAAGAGGGAACTACTATGAACAAGCAAAAAATTCTCATCGTTGACGATGATGCAAATATTGCGGAACTGATCGCACTCTATTTAACGAAGGAATGTTTTGATACCAGAATGGTACATGATGGAGAAATGGCATTAGAGGTCTTTGACAACTACCAGCCAAACCTGATTATTTTAGATCTGATGCTGCCGGGCATTGACGGCTATCAGGTCTGCCGCGAGATCCGTGCAAAATCAAACACTCCGATCATCATGCTCTCTGCCAAAGGCGAAGTCTTTGACAAGGTATTAGGACTGGAACTGGGTGCTGATGACTATATGTTAAAACCGTTTGATACCAAAGAACTGGTTGCAAGGGTTAAAGCCGTATTACGCCGCTATCAGCCGGTCAGTCCAAACGCCGTACAGAATCCGAATTTAAAATGTGTCAGCTATGATGACTTAGTCGTAAATCTTTCGAATTACTCGGTTCTCTACTATGACAAAGCCATTGAGATGCCTCCAAAGGAATTAGAACTGCTCTATTTTCTGGCTTCTTCACCAAATCAGGTATTTACCAGAGAACAGCTTTTAGACAACATCTGGGGCTATGAATATATCGGTGATACCAGAACCGTAGATGTCCATGTCAAACGTCTGCGTGAAAAGATCAAGGACCATGACCACTGGCGGATCGCTACGGTATGGGGCATTGGATATAAGTTTGAAGTGAAATGAGGATGACATATGAAACGGACACTCCTGACAAAAATTTTTCTTGGATTTCTGCTCTTTGGGCTGTTTGGCTTTTTGATCGTGGCAACCTTTACATCCAAACTTTCTTTTGACAAATTAAAACACGATGAAGTGACCAATCTTACAGAGGCTGCCTCATCCGTTGCTGATGTGCTAAATTCCCATACCGAAGAGCGCCTCATACTTTCCGATGAGGAAAAGTCCTCATTTTCTTACCTGTGCCGTTATTTAGATTCTCCGATCTGGATTTTAAAAGAGGATGGAACCATTCTCTATACGTTTACGGGCAAAACGGATACCTCCTGTACGGAAAAGATCCCGACTTTCTCCATTCACGACTTCGGTTCTACCCATTTTCTAATTGGTGACTTTTACGGCTATTTTTGCGAAAATCATCTGAGTGTTGCCTCTGAATTCAAATGGGGAACAGATTCCACAGGATATGTCATCATACATAAACCCCTACAGGAATTTTACAAATTTCATAACGAGCTTTTAAATATCTCCTATATGTCCTGGGGACTTTTGTTCGTGTTCTCCGCAGTGTTGTTTATCTGCTTTGCTATCTTGGTTTACCGCCCGATCCGCACACTTTCAATCGGGGCAAAAGAATTTGCAAAAGGCAATTACAGTCAGAAAATCCCTGTCCATGGCAACGACGATGAACTTGGCTACATTGCCGCCTCTTTGAATTACATGGCTTCTAACTTAGACACGATTGAAGAAACGCAACGCAATTTTATTTCCAATGTCTCACACGATTTCCGTTCCCCGCTGACTTCCATCCGCGGATATGTCGATGCTATGCTTGATGGAACGATCCCGCCTGAGATGCAGGAAAAATACTTAAATATCATTTTATTTGAAACGGAACGGCTGACCAAGCTCACGGAAAGTCTCTTAGAATTAAATAAATATGAAGCTCGAAAAGTGATTTTAGAGATGAAGGACTTTGATATCAACGGCATGATCCGGCAGATCTGCGAAACCTTTGAAGGAACCTGCAAAGAAAAACATCTTGTTTTTGAGCTGTTACTTTCTTCCGATTCTCTTCGTGTCCATGCCGATATGGGAAAGATCCAGCAGGTGCTTTATAATTTGATCGACAATGCCATTAAATTTTCCCACTTTGATTCTAAGATTACGATTGAAACGATTTCCCGCAATGGCAAAGCCTATATTTCCATCAAAGACTATGGTATGGGTATTCCGAAAGACTGCGTCACCAAAATCTGGGAGCGTTTCTACAAGACAGACCTCTCCCGTGGCAGGGACAAACGCGGCACCGGGCTCGGCCTTTCGATCGTAAAAGAAATTGTCGAAGCACATGATGAAAATATCAACGTCATCAGTACGGAAGGTGTTGGCACAGAGTTTATTTTTACGCTGACCTTAACCTAAGTGAGATAAATGCTGTGCCTGCTCTAACTGTTCCTTCGGTACACGGATTCTGTATTCACAGGATACCTCCGGCTTTTCACCGAATTGATCTAACGCCATTCCCCTGCTGCCGAGATTCCTCATCGTATTTCCATTCGTAGATATTTTATACGGTATCTGATGTTCTTCTAAAATATGAATTACTCGGTTTTTCTCTTCCATGGAATATGTACAAAAAAGCTCACTGTATAATTTCATAACGTTTACTGCCTCCATCTTTATTAAATATTATTTATATTCTACAATACCTTTAGGATATTTACAATACAATGATCCTATTTTACAATCCCTTCAAGATACTTCACTCAGAGATAATATTTCATCACATAAAAAGACCCGCATGAGGTACATTTCAAATACCTCATGCGGGTCATATTTACGGTCTCTTATACTAACTCAAGTACAACTTCTAAAGCACCGTCACCTTTACGCTGTCCGATTTTGATGATTCTTGTGTAACCACCGTTGCGGTCTGCATATTTTGGTGCGATTTCTGTGAATAACTTATCACATAAATCAACCTGTTTTGTGTTTTTCTTTCTCTTAGCACCCTCTGTTGGAACTTCTTTTACAGGGTAGAGAACTTTTAACATCTGTCTTCTTGCATGTAAGCGGGAAGGCATATCTTTTTTGATGGTTTTTTCTACTTCATCATATACAGTAACTTTTTTACCATCTACAACTTCTTTTACTCTCTTGCCTTCAGCGTCTTTGCGAGGAACCTTTGCTGTTACGGTTACTTCTTCAAAGTTGTCTTTTTCTTTTACAGCTAAGGCGATTAAACCTTCAGCTACTTTCCGAACTTCTTTCGCTTTTGCTTCTGTGGTAACAATTTTTCCATTGTATAATAATGCTGTTACCTGGTTTCTGATTAAGGCTTTTCTCTGATCTGAGGTTCTGCCTAATTTACGATATTTTGCCATTTGCTTATCCTCCATTTGTGGAACATCCGGCCACGCTCTTTGGTCTTACTTACCGAATGTCATTGACTGCCACTCATGGATATCCCTTGCCGTGCCTGAATGGTCTTACCGGCTCGGTATTCCATATGTGCGTTAAAGTCTACATGCCAATCCAAAAATAAGGTGATTCCTTATTCCTCTCCCTGATTCAACTGTAAACCTAATTCTTTTAATTTTGCTAATACTTCTTCTAAAGACTTGCGTCCTAAGTTACGAACTTTCATCATATCTTCCGGTGTGCGGTTGGTCAACTCTTCTACCGTGTTGATTCCTGCACGTTTCAGACAGTTGTAGGAACGAACGGATAACTCTAATTCGTCAATGTTCATCTCAAGAACTTTGCCCTTTTCATCATCCTCTTTTTCTACCATTACTTCTGCTGTTTTAGCATTTTCTGAAAGGTCGATAAATAAATTCAAATGCTCGCTTAATACTTTTGCTGCCAGGCTGACTGCCTCATCCGGCTCAATAGCACCATTGGTATATACATCTAATGTCAATTTGTCGTAATCGGTGATCTGACCAACACGAGTATTGGCAACGGTAAGGTTTACACGCTCTACCGGTGTGTAGATGGAATCTACTGCGATGACACCAATCGGTACATCTTCACTCTTATTCTTATCGGCACTGACATAACCTCTGCCCTTTGTAATGGTTAATTCCATATACAGTCTGCAGTCCGGACCGCCATTTAAGTGTGCGATCACAAGTTCAGGATTCATGATCTGAACATCTCCGTCCACATGAATATCTGCTGCGGTTACTACGCCTTCGCCTTCAAATTCAATGTAAGCAACTTTCGCCTCGTTAGATGTGCTGTTATCTCGAATGGCAAGATTTTTGATGTTCATGATAATCTCTGTCACATCTTCTTTTACTCCCGGAATGGAAGAAAATTCGTGTAACACACCATCAATCTTAACCTGACTTACTGCTGCACCTGGTAAAGAAGAAAGCATAATTCTTCTCAGAGAGTTTCCAAGTGTTGTACCATACCCTCTCTCGAGAGGTTCTACGACAAATCTGCCGTATTTTTTATCTTCTGAAATCTCAGCGATATCAATTTTGGGTCTTTCAAACTCAAACACTACAAAGTCCCTCCTTTTCGGGTATCATTGCTTTACATATTATTTAGAATATAACTCGACAATGAGCATCTCGTCTACAGGTACGTCAATTGCTTCTCTGGATGGTAACTCTTTTACAGTTGCCTGTAAGCCTTCCTGATTTACATCTAACCACTCAGGAATTAATCTTCCGCCTGTAACCTCTAAGATATCTTTGTATCTCTGCATTCCTTTGCATTTTTCTTTGATTTCAACAACATCGCCTGCTTTTACTAAGTAAGAAGGAATGTTTACCTGCTTGCCGTTTACTAAAACATGCTTATGGTCTACGATCTGTCTTGCTTCTCTTCTTGTTCTTGCAAAACCGGATCTGAATACTACGTTGTCTAATCTGCTTTCAAGAATAACCATCAGATTTGTACCTGTCTGACCTTTCATTCTATCAGCTTTTTTGTAGTAATTACGGAAAGGTTTTTCTAATACACCGTAGATGAATTTTGCTTTCTGTTTTTCTCTTAACTGAAGACCGTACTCAGACATCTTCTTGTTTGCTCTTTTTAATTCTCTTTTTGATTTCTTATCATATCCTAAATAAACCGGATCCAAACCTAAAGATCTGCATCTCTTTAAGACTGGTGTTCTATTTACTGCCATCTTAGACTTACCTCCTAATTAAACTCTTCTGCGTTTTGGCGGGCGACAACCGTTGTGTGGTACAGGGGTTACGTCCTTGATGCTTAATACTTCGAGTCCACATGCCTGAAGCGCACGGATTGCTGCTTCTCTACCTGAACCCGGTCCCTTTACCATAACATCTACTGTCTTTAATCCGTGTACAAGAGCTGCTTTTGTTGCAGTCTCTGCCGCCATCTGAGCAGCATAAGGAGTAGATTTCCTTGAACCTCTAAATCCAAGACCACCGGCACTTGCCCATGATAAAGCATTTCCTTC